>Ga0315279_10002515_pt1 | contig 27314 bp, 19 predicted proteins | sample YL17G06_20_MG_FD_203694 | JGI IMG/M metagenome (GOLD analysis project Ga0315279, IMG submission 203694) | Sediment microbial communities from Yellowstone Lake, YNP, Wyoming, USA - YL17G06_20 | ecosystem: Environmental > Aquatic > Freshwater > Lake > Sediment | place: USA: Wyoming | collected... | reverse complement strand
TTCGGTACACTCTGTAGTCATAAAGGCTGTCTCCCTTCTCTGGCGCAAGTTATTCTTCCCAAAATGCTTATGCCAGAAGAGACAGCCTTTTTCAATTTTTTAATGAGAAATCCGGGCTAGTTGGGTGCCTTACGGAAGCGTTCGCAGTCAACCAAAGCGCCGTGGGGGCAGAGCGGGCTCGGGACTTCGTCAGGCGGTCACGCGACTAGCTTCATTCCCCACATTGTTGGAGGAGTTTAGCCACGAGGCCCGTCCAACCAGTCTGATGGCTGGCTCCCAGGCCAGCGCCGTTGTCGCCGTGAAAATACTCGTAGAACAGGATGAGGTCGCGCCAGTGCGGATCGGTCTGAAACACCTCAGTCCCGCCGCATGCCGGACGGCGCCCATCACGCCCGCGCAAGAAAAGCCGAATCAGGCGGCGCGAAAGGTCTGTTCCGACTTCCCAGAGTGTTTTCATCTGGCCGGAGCCGGTAGGGCATTCGACCTTCAAGTTGTCGCGGTAATAGTGGTGGAACTTTTGCAACGACTCAATCAGGAGGAAGTTCACGGGAAACCAGACCGGCCCTCGCCAGTTGGAGTTGCCGCCGAACAGCCACGTGCGGGACTCGGCGGGCTCGTAATCCACGCGATATTCCTGGCCGTTCCAGATGAAGACGTAAGGGTGGTCCCGGTGGCACTTCGAGAGTGAACGGATGCCATAAGGTGAAAGAAACTCTTGCTCGTCCAGCATGTACCGCAGCACGCGCGCCAGTTTCCTGGGCCCCGCGATCGACAAAAGGCGACGCACCCCGTGAGCGGACTGCTGCGTCATCTCAATGTGCCGGGGCACATGAGGGACATTATCGAGGAACCACTGCATGCGGCGCTCGAATCCCGGAAGCTTGGCCAGGTGCTCCGCTTCGAGCGTCTCGACGGCGAACAAAGGAACGAGCCCTACCATCGAACGCACCTTGAGGAAATGGTGGCTCCCGTCAGGCAGGTGGAGCACGTCGTAGTAGAAACCATCCTCCTGTTCCCATAGGGCGATTCCCTGACCACCCAGGTTGTTCATTGCCTGGGTAATATATACAAAGTGCTCGAAGAATTTGCTAGCCACATCCTCGTAAGCAGGGTCTTCCCGCGCCAGCTCCATGGCCATCGCCAGCATGTTCAGGCAATACATCCCCATCCAGCTTGTGCCATCCGACTGCTCGATGTGTCCTCCCGTGGGCAGGGGCTTGGAGCGGTCGAAGACCCCGACGTTGTCCAGCCCGAGAAACCCGCCCTCGAAGATGTTCATGCCGTCGGGGTCTTTGCGGTTTACCCACCAGGTAAAGTTCAGGAGCAGCTTGTGAAAGACCCTCTCCAGGAAAGCGCGGTCGGCTTTGCCTCGCCGACGCTTTTCGATCTTGTAAACCCGCCAAGCCGCCCAGGCGTGCACGGGCGGGTTGACGTCTTTGAAGCTCCACTCGTAGGCCGGCAACTGACCGTTGGGGTGCATGTACCACTCGCGCAAGAGCAGCACGAGTTGCTCCTTCGCGAAGTCGGGATCCACCAGAGCCAGCGCTACGCAGTGGAAGGCCAGGTCCCAGGTGGCGTACCACGGGTATTCCCACTTGTCGGGCAGGGAGAGGACGTCGGAGTTATAAAGGTGCGTCCACTTGTGGTTTCGGCCGGCCTTGCGCTGCGGGGGAGGAGGCGGCAAAGCGGGATCGCCTTCCAGCCACATCCGCACGTCGTAATGGTAGAACTGCTTGTTCCAGAGCATGCCGGCGAGGGCCTGGCGCAAAACGTTGCGGCTGTCCGCGGGTAGCCCCTGGGGCGTTACCTGCGCATAGAACTCATCCGCCTCCGCCAGCCGCTGGCCAAAAATGGCGTCAAACGACTCGCCGACCATCCCAGCCGAAGGCGTCTGGTCGCTAAAGCGCAAGCGGCACACGATGCTGGCGCCCGACGGAATCGTGACCTGGTAGTAGGCCGCTGCCTTGGTCCCCATTTGGGCAGGATGCACGGCGCCGCGCTCGCCGTGGACAATATAGTTGTTGATGCCGTCCTTGACGTAAGGCGTGCGGTTCCCTGCCCCAAAGAGCCGTTGCGTGTTCGTCTCGTTTTCCGTGAAGAGCAGATCGGGAGTGCCCTCACACAGCAGCCAGTGCTTCCCGTAATAGCTGTGCTCGGCTTCGATCACCGCGAGCCCCGGAGGCCCGCTGAGCTTCGCGAGCCTGGGCCGGCGGTCGTCCCGGCCCCACGACCACGTGTTGCGAAACCAGAGCGTCGGCAGGAGGTGCAATTCCGCCGCTTCGGGTCCGCGGTTGTGGGCGGTAATGCGAACCAGGATATCTTCGGGAGTCGCCTTGGCGTATTCCACGAAGACGTCGAAGTAACGGTTTTCGCTGAACACACACGTGTCGATCAGTTCAAACTCAGGATCTTCCTTGCCCCGCCGTCGGTTCTCCTCCACCAGCCGGGCGTAAGGGAATTCGGCCTGGGGATACTTGTAGAGATACTTCATGTAGGAGTGCGTTGGGGTCGAGTCGAGGTAGAAGTAATACTCTTTGACGTCCTCGCCATGGTTGCCCTGCTTGCCGGTAAGCCCGAACAGGCGCTCCTTTAGAAACGGGTCGCGTCCATTCCACAGGGCCAGCGCAAAGCATATTAGCCCGTGGCGGTCCGAGATGCCGGCAATCCCGTCCTCACCCCATCGGTAGGCCCGCGAGCGCGCGTGGTCGTGCGGGAAGTATTCCCAGGCGTCGCCGTCGGCGCTGTAGTCTTCCCGCACTGTACCCCAGTGGCGCTCGCTCAGGTACGGCCCCCAGCGTTTCCAGTGGGCGAGACGTTGCCGGGACTTTTCCAGTCGCTGTTCCTCGTGGGTCATTTGCACAAGCCTCAGAGCGGACAGTACCGTTGGGGGTTAGGGCGAGAGAGGGCCCGGTCCGCCGAAGTCGCGCTCGCAGGCAGTTATCTTCTGTAATGCATGCGCCGATGTCAAATTCTGTTCGCAGAGTTGTCGGCGTGACTTTTGGCATGGCTTGCAAAGTGCTCGCAGCGCCACCGCCGCGCGGGCCTGTGAGGTCAAAGAGACCCGGGCTACAACTTCTGGCACAGGGACGGCTACCGGGAAAAGCCGGATCCCCTCCATCGATTCGCATTGACGCGCCACGCGCCGGATGCTAGAAGCAAGAGGCTGTGTAGGCGTGTCTCGACGAAATCTCGATATTCTCACCGCAAGGAGGCACTGATGCACCGCCGAGATTTCTTGAAGAAGGGGACTGCGGCTGCCGGACTGGCAGCGTCTCAGAAAATTCTGCCGCCCCTGGCTAGGGCGGGAGAAACCGCCAGCCAAGGGCCGATCCCCAAGCGCCGGCTCGGCAAGACCGGTGTCGACCTTTCCCTTATCGCCTTGGGCGGGATCGTGGTGACCGACACGGAGCAGTCTTTTGCCAACAACATCGTGGCCGAAGCCTTTGATCGCGGCATCAACTATTTCGATGTGGCGCCCAGCTACGGTAACGCCCAGGAGCGCCTGGGGCCGGCCCTCGAGCCCTACCGCCAGCGCGTCTTCCTGGCCTGCAAGACGATGAAGCGCGACAAGGCCGGCGCTGCCGAGGAACTGGAGCGGTCTCTGAGACTCCTGCGCACCGACCATGTAGACCTCTATCAGTTCCACGCCTTGACGAAAAAAGAGGAACTGGAGCAAGTCTTCGGGCCGCAGGGCGCTATGGAGACTTTCCAGGCCGCGCGCCAGGCAGGCAAGATCCGATTCATCGGCTTCTCGGCGCATTCGGTGGAAACCGCCCTGGCCGCGCTCGAGCGGTTTGATTTTGACACCATTCTGTTCCCCACGAACTTCGTTCTCTTCTCGCAAGCCAACTTCGGGCCGCAAGTGCTGGCACGCGCCCGGGAGAAGGGCATGGGCATCCTGGCACTGAAAGCGATGGCTAAGACCGCTTGGCCCAAGTCGATCAAGCAGGAAGAACGCCCGAACCCGAAATGTTGGTACGAGCCCACCGCACTTCCTGGAGAGGCCACGCTCGCCCTGCGCTGGACGCTTTCGCAGCCCATCACCGCTGCGGTACCGCCGGGAGACGAAAAATACTTCCGGCTGGCCATGAACGTGGCGCAGCGATTCAAGCCGCTGAAAGCCAAGGAAGAGAAGGAGCTAATGGCCCGCGCCGCAGGAGTTGAACCAATCTTCCGCCTCGGCAACGCGTAACCTGACCTGTAGCGGCGGTCTGTGACCGCCGTTGCACAGCCGTGCGCTGCTTCCATCCCCGGTGGCGCACCCCGGTATCGCTGCCCCCTGTAGAGACGCTCCGATGGAGCGTCTCTTTTCTTGAGGCGGCTCACCGAGCCGTCTCTACATCGGGCTGGGGTGCGCGCTGTGCAGCTCTAGCGATTCGGCAAACGGGCGAAGCCTGTTCCCTGAAGCAGCCGTTTGTCGGCGGTGACCAGCGTGAGGTCAAACACTCGGGCCGTAGCCGCCAGGAACAGGTCAACCGGGTCACGGTGGGGAAGATGGATGTGCTGCGTGGCCAGGACGACCTCCGAAGTGAAAGGAGCTTCCTTCATCGGCACTTTGCGCAAGGCGACAGCGACCCACTCCTGCGCCGCAGGGGTCAGCGAAATCTTCCCCTTTTCATCTAGAAGCAGCGTCTCCCATACGCTCAGCGGAGACTACCAAAGCTCGTTGCCCTTGTCTTCGAGCGCTCGGGAGAGCCGCCTGCTTAGATGAGTGGGCTCCAGCCGACTCCAGAGCCAGATGGGCGTGTCGAGGAGGAGTCTCATCAGCGCAGCGCTTCCCAATCCTGCTCGTCACTGGCCGGCGCAATAATATCGCCCAGGATGCGTCCCGTGTCAGCCAGGTCTCCCAACCAGCGTTTGGGCCGCGGCGCCGGCGGCGGGGGAACAACTTGGGCGACAGGGTCCCCAAATTTCGTTACCAGAACAGGTTTCCGAGTCCGCCGAACTCGTTCCAGCACGCCCAGGCAAGTGGCTTTGAATTTCGAAATCGCTATCTTTTCCATAGGGCTGTCATGGTCAAAGACCATAGTCAATCTGCTTCTTGTGTGGCCACGGCCTGCGTGTCCTCCGTAAGCGTGGATGACTGCCGAATGGAATCAGGAGCCACGGCAAGAAGAGCTTGCCGTGGCTACACGCTCAAAACGGCGGGTGACGCCAGTGCCGCGATGGATGTAGAGACATTCTGGTGGAACGTCTCCGGAGACGGCCCATCGGGCCGTCTCTACCACGGCCTGCGCTGCGTGCCCCTAAACGGCAGATCCATACCTCGCCTAGGCGGGCTTATGATGAGGCAGTACCGCTGGTGGCCAAGTAAAATCGGCCCTGCGAGGATCAACCTGGCACTTCAGCTTGCAGGGCGCAGTGGTTCCTTCCTATACTGGTGCCGGTGGATGTTCGCTTCTACCTCGATGCCGCAACGGGTCAGCCGCACATCTATAATCACGGTGTGGATGAAAAAGAAGCTGAGGGGGTCCTGAGGAATCCGGGAGAAGACCGTCCAGGGCGAGACGGTTCCCGCGTGGCGATTGGCCAGACTTCGAGCGGCCGATACTTGAGAGTCATCTACGTCCGCGACTCCAGGTCAGACAGCATTCTCGTAATTACAGCGTACGAGCTTCGCGGTAAACCACTCCTCGCCTATCGCAGGCGACAAAGGAGAAAGCATCGATGAAACGAAACCGATTTCCTGCCGGCTGGAATGAAGCCAGGGTTCGAAGAGTGCTAGAGCACTATGAGGGACAGACTGAGGATGAAGCAGTCGCCGAAGACGAAGCCGCGTTCCAGTTGCGGGGCCAGACCGTGATGGTCGTACCCAAACGGCTCGTCCCCGAAGTGACTCGACTAATCGCGGGGCGACGCTCCAGCCGCCGGATCGGTTCGCGCCGTCCTAACAGGGCGTTGCCGCCGACGGCGCGCAGGACGCGCCGCAGCGGCTGAGGCGGCTCGGTGGAGAGCTTACAACCCACGTTGGATGAATGCTGGACGCCCTCAGGATGATGCGAGGCAGGTCGAAAACAAAGGGGTCCTTCAAACGGACAGGACTACGGTCGGTTCGAACCCACCACTGGTAGCCACGGTACCGCTCTGCGGGATGCCGTGGGCTTTTGTGACGTTCTGCATGGCAGGATCCACGGCAAGAAGAGCTTGGCGTGCCTACACGCTCAAGACGGCGGGTGACACCAGTGCCACGATGGACGTAGAGACGTTCTGGTGGAACGTCTCCGGAGACGGCCCATCGGGCCGTCTCTACAAGGGCCTGCGCTGCGTGCCCCTACACAGGAGGGGAGGCACAGGTTCAGTTCTACGAAAACCCGGTGAGACGCCCGCGCTACAGGGCGGACCCTTCTCCCTCTATTATAGCGGGATCGCGATGACAGGGTGCCGCCGCGACGTCCTCCAATCCCAAATCCAAAATCGGCAATCGAAAATCTCAGATCCCAGAGCCGATTCACCCCGATCCCGAAGTTAGATGGCTTTGATCGCGGGTGTCGTATTGCTTGTGAGTAGGCTAGATTCTGGAAATCAAATTTCGCCGAAGCCCCGATGGTTCGCTCACGCGCATATGGAAAAGGTCGTCCCGCAAGGCGGGAGGGGAAAGCGCGCCAGTTGCGAGGAGACTGGCCAGCTAAAGTTCGGGATCGGGGTTCAGCGGATCAGTGAAAAGCTGCTCGGCACCACAATCATGTTCGTGATGTTCCGGACGATGTCACCCCCGCGGCGGAGGGAATCGTCACGAAGCTTTTGCCACTCCGGGTTTTCCCGAAACGTTGCCCACGCCTTTTCCCGGTGAGCTTCGCTTTCGAAGGGAATCAAGTAAGCCATATTGGGCTGGTTCGGTCCGATGATCGTGTCGGCATAGAGCACGGGGTAGATTCCACTTTTGTGGAAGATTTCGACTTCGCCGCCCGCAAAGCGCTCGTGCAAGTATCCAAGCTGCCGCTGGGTAGGAGACTCGTAGATCCGCAGCTCGAAAACCTTGTGCCGCGGATCGCCGGGCGCGGCAGGCTTCAGCGCAGGAGAGAACGGGGTCGCACGCAGCAATACAGTATCCTCCCGATAGAAAGCTGGCTGGTCTTTTTCGAGCTCGGCCAACGCGGCAGCGTACTCGGGGTCGGCATCCATCCTTCCCCAGGCGGCTTCCATTTCCGCCAGAGTGGGATACGCCAGGATCCCGAACACCGCAGGAATGTATGGTCCGACCTCTATCGTAAAGAAGCCTGTGGGGCCGAAGTGGTGTTTCTGAAACAGGGGAAGTGCCCGCTTTTCGAGCCACGCTAACAAACGGGCCACTTGCGTGCCGACTTGGAGCCGCAAGAAAAGGAACTCATAGTAAGGTGCGGGCATCGTTTTTCCTCCCTCGGCTTGAGTCATGGAAGATACGCCCAGAGCTGCAGCCAAGCCGAGCGCTGCGGTGGGCGCGTCTCTCAGCAAAAAGCTGCGGCGGCTGACGACGCGCGTACGTCCAAGAGATATCGGCATCCCAAACTCCCTGCAGGCGGAAGTTACGATGGCCTGCTTTGCGGACCGCGTCAAGGGCTTGCGGAGACCTGAATCCACAGCATATCCCGTAATCCCCAGAGAGTGAAGCCCGCGCGGCCGCCAGTCAAGCGCAAATATCCGCGCGGTAAATTACTTGAGGGGCAATATAAACTCGCGGACGATTGGGCCCCGCTGGGCGCGTCCTCGGAGATATGCTAGAGTAGACTATTGCCATGATTCCTAAACCATGCCCTTACTGCGGATCGTCGCGGACCACTCGTTCGCCCAGCGGCCAGCACCTGCTGTGCCTGGATTGCCAGCGCATCGTCATCCAACACCGAACCAAGAAGCCCAGGGGGCGAAAGTCCGCTGGCAAACGGGATGCGCGCTCTGGCCCGCGAGTGGAGCGCTGAAGGTCAGGTGTCTTCCGCGCCACAACCTCCGGGATGACCCGTCGCCCTTACCCAAAAGAACAGGGAGATACGCCGTTTTGTTGGGCCGCCTGCGGGCGCGCTGGGATTTGCCTGCCTGGGTCTCGTTTCATGCCTATAATGAGGAAGAAACAGGAAAGGGATGGAGACGAAATGCTCGAACGAAAATCTTCCCCGCTGGTCCTGTCCTGCGCGCTTTTGCTGCTCTGCCCACGGCTCTTGGCGGACTCGATTTCTATCACCGGTGCGCCCGCCGACACGGGCTTCAACGTTGGCACGGTCGCGACGATTCGCGCTACAGTCACTGGCCTCACCGGCGATGCCAGCCGCTATGCCGTCTTTGCCGAGATCCAGTACGCCGGAACAGCCTCCACAGCCAGTGTTCAAATGGATCGGGTCGGTGAAAACAGGCCCGGGGAAGTTCACTACGAAGTGGGGTGGCCGATTCCTGCGGACGCGCCCACGGGAGTTTACACGGTTACAGTCCACATCGAGGATCGGAAGGCCCACCGGACTGTCACCCTGAAGAAATTTCGGAGCTTCATGGCTTATAAGAAGATGCTGCGCATTTCTCGCCTGAGCCTCGACAAGGCCACTTACAATGTCAGTGAACCCATCCAGTGTGAACTCGTGCTGGAAAACCTGTCGGATTACGACTTGCAAGACTTGCGGGTGGAATTCTCCAACGCCAACTACCCCTGGATTTCTCTCTACTCGACGGAGGGCAGCAAAAATCCTGATTTGGCGCTGAAGGTTTTGCGCGATCACCTGGCTCTACCCGCCCACGGTACGGCCACGATCCCGATGGTGCAGGCAGGGACGGCAGCATTCCTCCAGGGGAAACAGAGAGAAGTGTTGGGTACCGGCGGGCCCGAACGCCACGAGGAGATCCCGCTGCCAGAAGTGGATGTGTACACCGTAGCCGTCTGGAACCAAGACCGGACAATGCTCTACGATATGCAATTTACCCCACCGGCCATCGTGCGGACTCCGGAACAGGAGTTGCCGAAGCCCTATGGTCGGAACTTTACACACCTCTACAACTCCGATATCGATTTCAGGAAGTACCGGGAGTTTTTCCCGCCGGGCCAGAACTCACCCGCGATCACAGTCGATCATCACCGCACGCTCTACCGCCCGAGCAACCTCGTCCGAATTGTGGCGACACTCAGGAATCCCACGAGCGAATCCTGGACGAACGCCGAGTTCCGCGCGACCATTCTGGACTCCGCGGGCAAGCAACTTCACTCCACTACCCTTGTGACGGGGCTCCGCCTGGAGCCGGGCCAAGCCCAAGCGGTGGCAGCCGACGCCTGGACAGTTCCCGCGACGCAGGCGCCAGGGACGTATCCCGTCGAGTTATCGTTGGCCGGTCCGGCAGCTAATCCTCTGGCCAAGACCAGGACCGAAATCGCTGTCAACGCCTTGCCTGGCTCGCTGCTGGTCTTCGTCCCGCACGAAGACGACGAGCACTCGTACGCTGGCCTGATCCGGGCGGCGGTGGAAGCCGATCTTCCAGTGCGCGTGGTAGTTCTCACCGGCGGCGACGTGGGCGGATGCGAGCGGTACTACGATAAGCCTTGCGGCCCCAACGAGGCTCGGGAATTCGCCATGGTTCGCATGGAGGAGACCGCCGAGGCCCTGGAGCACCTCGGCCTCACGCGCGACAAGATGACATTCCTGGGGTTGCCCGACGGCGGGTCAGGGGAAATCTGGTGGCGGCACATCCCCGCCTCGCATCCGTTCTTGTCCACTTACCTGAGTTGCGACCACGCGCCTTACGAAAACGTTCTGAAGCCCAACCTGCCGTACGCGCGCGACGCCGTGGTCGACCTGATCAAGCAGGTTATCAGCGACTTCCGCCCCGCCCTGATCGCCACAGCGCACCCGGATGAACGCCATGTGGACCACCGCACCGCCAACTGGTTCGTCATCAAAGCCTGCCAGGAGCTTCTGCGCGAGAAGCGGATCGACCCGCAAACGATCATTCTGGGCGATCGGGCCTACGGCGCCGGCGGCTTCAAGCCTGCTCCGTATACGTACGAGAAAGCACCCGTCTACCTCAGCGGCGAGGCTGCGGCGCTTAAACAAGAGATGAGTTGGAGTTACCAGTCCCAGGATGGGAACCTCGCGGAAGGCATGAAACAAACCTCCGTCGAGCTCTCTCGCCAGGAAGACCACGTCCGGATTGTGGATTGGCAGGAGCACGCGGGCTGGAATGAGTAGGGCCGGGATGTGGCGTTGCCGGATCAGGAGGGGGGTAAATCAGCCAGGAAAGGAGCCCTGTCGGCCGGTGATGATCGTCTGGGAAGGAACATAGCATGCCCGAGCTTGCAGAACTCGCCAAACCGCAGGTTGTCCCTTCGCTTCATAAGCGCTTTTCTCCCGCCGTACTAGCCAATCGTGCCTACGTCAAGGCGGTACGGGAATCCGGACGCGGGGTGCCGTTGGTTATTGGCCTGGAGCGCCAGAAAGGATTGGTCTCTGTCTTCAGGACGCAGTGTTTCGACGAGGCGGCGAACGCTGCCTCATTGAATTTCCCCTACGCGGAAAGGCTTGTGAAGATGCTGCTTTGGCAACGGGGCGGGTGGCAGGTTTTCATCGGCGGGCCGCGAAGCATCGGGGAGCACATCAAGCAGGCCTATTCACCCCAAGGCACTCGGGCGTTCGACGCGGAATTCATGGCCGGGGTCTACGAACATCCGTTCACCGTTGTCATCACGGACCCCGAAAAGGTCCCCGAGCCCTCCGAGGGAACGCTGGCGTTGGGTGGCCACCTCGAAGGCTGCCGGATAGGATTCGACTTGGGCGCGACTGACCGAAAAGTGGCGGCGGTGATCGACGGCGAACCGGTGTACACGGAAGAGGTGGTGTGGGACCCGAGAAATGCCTCTGACCCAAACTACCACTTCAACGAGATCATGGCGGCCCTGAAGTCCGCTGCGCAGCACTTGCCTCGCGTGGACGCCATCGGGGGCAGCGCCGCAGGCATCTATATCCACAACCGGCCCAGGGCTGCTTCACTTTTCAGGGCAGTGCCCAAGAAGCTGTTTGACACGAAGATTCGCGATCTCTTCGTCGAACTGAAGCGCGCCTGGGGAGGAATTCCCTTCGAAGTGGTGAACGATGGAGAAGTGACGGCCCTGGCTGGCGCGATGAGCCTGAACGACACTGCCGTCCTTGGCATCGCGCTCGGGTCCAGCCAAGCTGGGGGATACGTCACGGAAAGCGGGGGGATTTCGACGTGGCTGGACGAACTCGCCTTTTGCCCCGTGGATTACGACCCCGAAGCTCCCGTGGACGAGTGGTCGCGTGACCGGGGGTGTGGCGTACAATATTTCTCCCAGCAAGCGGTCTTCCGCTTGGCTCCGGTGGCGGGAATTGTACTTGACGCATCACGGGGCCTGGCGGAGAAGCTCAAGGACGTGCAGGAGCGGCTGCATGCCGGTGACAGTCGCGCACGTTTGATCTTTGATACCCTGGGCTGCTACGTCGGCTACGGCATCGCGCACTATGCGGACTTTTACAAGCTGCGCCACGTCCTGATTCTCGGCCGCGTGACGTCCGGCGAGGGTGGGAACATCATCCTGAACCGAGCGCAGGAGGTGCTGACCCAGGAGTTTCCGGAGCTCGCGCAAGAAATCGCCGTGCATTTACCCGACGAGTCCAGCCGGCGCGTCGGCCAAGCGGTGGCGGCGGCCAGTTTACCGGCGCTGAAATGAACCAGCGGAGGATCACCATGGAGTTCCATAACCCCTCCTCGGAAATCTACGTCCCCGACGGGTCAGCGGCGGAGGCAGCGCTCTCCCGCACAACCCATATGGCAATCGGCGCCCATCAGGATGACATCGAAATCATGGCCTATCACGGAATCCTCGAATGCTTCGGGAAAAAAGACCGGCACTTTACGAGCGTGACGGTCACCAGCGGCGCCGGCAGCCCTCGGGATGATCTTTACAAGAACTATACCGATGAGGAAATGCAGAAGGTGCGGCGGCAGGAGCAGAGAAAGGCAGCCTTCATCGGGGAATACTCAGCCCACGTGTTTCTTGACTACTCAAGCTCAGCCGTAAAAGACCGAACCGACCGCCACGTCCTGGAGGACCTGAAGAAGCTTATCGGAGTTGCCCGGCCCCAGATCATTTACACCCACAATCTCGCCGACAAGCATGACACGCATGTGGCCGTAGCCCTGAGGGCCATTGAAGCCCTTCGGGAGTCGCCCGCAGGGGCCAGACCTCAACGTCTGTACGGCTGCGAAGTCTGGCGCGCCCTCGACTGGTTGAACGACGACGATAAGGTGGCCTTCAACGTCGAAGCCCACGAGAATCTTGCAAGGTCACTGGTGGGCGTGTTCGATTCTCAGATTTGTGGTGGAAAGCGATACGACCTGGCCGCCCAGGGCCGGAGACAAGCCAACGCGACCTTCCTCGCGTCGCATGCCGTAGATGCGTCTAGGTCGCTGATCTACGGTATAAACCTGACGCCGCTGATTGAGAACGAGACGCTGGACATCCGTGCCTACATCCAGGGCTTCATCGATCGCTTTGCCCAAGAAGTCATCGGCCGGATTGGCGGGTTGGCCTAAGAGGATGCGCGAAAATCGGTCGACCTGACGTAGCGCCCGCCTTTAGTGTTTGTTGCCAGGACAGGCTTTACACGGGGTGCCAGGAGACCCTTTACACTTGAGCTGTGGTCCTGGGGGCAGTGGCACCCGGAGGGCGACCGGAGGGTCCCACTGCCCGGCGGAAGCAGGGCAGCCGGGATAGGCGGTATCCGGCCAGAGTCAGCACACGGATCGCGACTCCGCACGCCCCGATCCCCAAGTTAAGTGGTTTGATCATAGCTGTCACATTACGGAGATTTTGAACGGAACCCCGGGCGCTTCCCCTTCCGGAAAGGGAGGAGAGGCGGCCAAGAGAGTCCGCTTTCCGAAGGCGGGGGCACCCAAGGCGGCGCCAGCCAGGGTTCGGGCAAAAATACGTCGGTCCATTTTTATCACCTCAGGGACGAAGCCATTAGCCGTCAGTTCTCAGTTTTCAGCCCACGCGCGCTTGTTTTGTTGTTGCAGCCGCTGGCCGCTGATGGCTGGCTCATGTAAACTGTCCCCCCTAACCTCTTACCTCCGCTTTGCTTTCGCCCTTCTTGAAGTGGTCTACAACCTACTCGGGAGACCGACCTGAAAACCGGTTCGAAGACCTACATGTTGGATCAGGCCTCGGCGCGAAGCAAGTTCGTCTTGATCCAGCGTGGCTTGATTTTGGGGGAGTGCGTGGAGCATACTCCTGCGTTCCGGAGCCGAAACTCGAAATTAGAGACTCGCAATTCGAACTCTGAAGATGTCTCCGTGGCGGCTCGCAGATTGTCGAAGCCCTATGACGACCGACGAACGATGGGCACTCCCGGAAAGGAGCGCTGCAACCATGCGAATAAAGAGTTCCCTTTCTCGAAGGCGCTTTTTGAAAGGGCTAGCAACAGCAGCAGCCGTTCGGTCGGCCGGAAGTTGGTTCCCGTCCCACGCCGAGATGCCGTCTCCTCGTGAGAAGCTATCGCTTTTTCGCTACTCCGACATCAAGCTGACAGGCGGCCCCCTCAAAGCTCAGCGCGACCGGATTCACGCCTATTATCTCGGCCTTGACGAGAACCGGCTATTGAAAGGGTTCCGCCAGCGCGCGGGTCTGAGCGCGCCCGGGGAAGACATGGGAGGTTGGTATGACGCCGGTGGTTTCTGTCCGGGCCACTGTCTTGGGCAGTTTGTTTCCGGGCTCGCCCGATTGGCGGAAGCGACGGGCGACGCCGCGACGCAGGCCAAGGTTAAGAGGCTGGCGGAGGGTTTCGCCGCGACGCTCGGCCCTGACGATTATTCCTATATTTCCCTGAAAGCTTCGAGCGACTTCGCCGCCTACATCCTTGACAAGAACATGATCGGCTTGCTGGACGCGTATCGGTTCGCCGGTGTCTCCTCAGCGGCCGGCACGTTGAGACGCGTCATCCGGGGCGCCGTTCGCTATCTGCCCCCCCAAGCTATCGAGCAGGATCACACGCGGAAGAACGCCCCTTACGACGAGTCCTACACCCTGCCGGAGAATTTCTTCTACGCCTACGAGGTGACGGGCGCAAGCGAGTACCGGGAACTGGGCAAGAAATACTTGATGGACCAGACCTACTTCGATCCTTTGGCGCGCGGCATCAACGCGCTTCCGGGCACTCATGCTTACAGTCACGTGAATGCACTCAGCTCCGCCGCTCGGGCTTACCAGATTCTCGGAGAGGCGAAGTATTTCCAGGCCATCCAAAATGCCTGGGACATGCTCGCGACCACGCAACTATTTGCCTCGGGGGGATGGGGGCCCAATGAGCGGTTTGTCCCATCGAACCAAGGCAAGCTCGGAGACAGCCTGACCACTACGCATAGCCACTTCGAAACACCCTGCGGGGCCTATGCGCACATGAAGTTAGCGCGCTACCTCTTGCGCTTCACCGGCCAGGCCCGCTATGGGGATGGGCTGGAGCGGGTGCTGTACAACACCGTGCTCGGCGCTAAAGACCCCAAGGGCGACGGGCACTTCTTCTACTACTCCGACTACCATCCCTTCGCTCAGAAGGACTATCACCCCGATAAATGGCCCTGCTGCGCGGGAACGCTGCCGCAAGCTGTGGCGGATTACGTCATCAGCAGCTATTTTCGCAGCCCAGACGGAATGTACGTCAACCTCTTCGTGCCCTCGGAAGTACGCTGGAAGGTACAAGACACGCCGGTCAAGCTGATCCAAGACACGCGATACCCGGAATCCGAGGCGACCCAGTTGCGGCTGGAACTCTCGGCTCCCACGGAGTTCACGCTCTACGTCCGCATCCCGGGCTGGCTGAAGTCACCGGCGCAAATCGCCGTCAACGGCCAACCCGATTCGGTCCCAGCCGACCCGGGAACCTTCGCCGCCCTGCGGCGACGCTGGCAAAACCGCGACAGCGTCGAGGTTACGCTTCCCTTTACCTTCCGGACGGACCGGATCGACGAGCAGCATCCCCACACGGTTGCCTTGATGCGAGGCCCGCTCCTGCTCGTGGCGCTCGAGCCCAGCCTCAAGCTCCCGCGGGGTTCGGTCGCCTCGCCGGAGGGACTCAAACCCGTGCCCTACAGACCGCAGTCCTTTGAGCTGCAAGCGACGCTGGATAAAGTTCGCTTCGTGCCTTTCTACGTGGTTCAAGAGGAGACCTACAGTACGTACATTAGCGAGGCGTAAGCCAGTCCTGCGGCCGAGGAATAAAGGCGCAAGGGCGGAAAGGAATCGACGCGCATGAACCAATCCATGAGTAGCGGGCTCCTGCTGGGAGGAAAGGTGGCGGTGGTGACGGGATCCACGCAAGGCGTGGGAGCGGGCATTGCCCGCAAGTTCGGAGAGCAGGGCGCGCGTGTGTTGGTGCACGGGCTGGAAAGTCAGAAAGCCGGTGGGGAGAAGGTGGTCGCGGCGATTCAGGCGAGTGGGAGCCAAGCAGAGCTCATCGTCGGAGACCTGAAAGACGAGGCACACTGCCGCGCCGTGATCCAGCGGGCCATCGAGTGCTTTGGCCGGATCGACATCCTGGTGAACAACGCCGCGGTGTCGCACCGAGGCAGTATCGAAAACACTTCGGTGGCGCTCTGGGACGAGATCTTTGCGGTCAACGTGCGCGCGCACTTCATCCTCTGCCAGGAAGCCGTGAAGCATATGAAAGCAGAGCGCCGCGGCTGCATCATCAACATCGGCTCGTCGACGGCTTACATCGGCTTGCGAAACCTTCTCCCCTATTCCGCTTCCAAGGGTGCCTTGATGACGTTCAGCAAGAACCTGGCTCACTACCTCACGCAGTATCGGATTCGCGTCAACCTGATCAATCTCGGCTGGGTGCTCACGGAGGGCGAACATTACATACAGTCCGTCGTGGAAGGGCAAGGCGAGAAATGGCTGGATGAAGCCGTGAAAACGCGGCCTTTCGGACGCATGCTTCTACCTGAAGATATTGCCAACGCAGCTTTGTTCTTCGCCACCAGCGAATTGATCACGGGATCGGTCCTCGACTACGAACAGTTTCCCTTTGGAGCGCCGGGGGACAACTGGCCCGGCACCGCGACCCGCCCGTAGCGCCGCCCGGGCGACTCTCCACGGCTGCCCGGGAATGACTCACCCAGCCGCCGCTCGGGTGCGGCGCAGCACACGAAGCTCGCAGCCTTGGAAAACTGCTCCTATGTCATTGTAAGCCCTTCGCTGTCATCCTGAGCGTAGCGAAGGATCCTTTTCATTTCGCTCAGGGTAAACTGCGCGAAGAATCCCTGAATTTTGTCGCCTCTATAGGTGTGAAGAAATACGGGGATGCTTCGCTGCGCTCAGCATGACAGGCGGAAAAGCGGTATGAAACGGCACTAGCGGCTCATAGGGCCCACCACGTGCAAGTAGCCCTCGATCATTTTGGTGAAGGCCCGCACCTGGGGAGGAAGTTCCTGGACGGTGAAAACCGCCGTGTGCTTGATGTCTTCGACGGCGGTCAGCAAGCCGGTGATGGTCTCGATCGTCTCCGCGATCGGATAATCGACGCCCACCAGTTGGGTGGGATTGTAACGGACGGCGTTTTTCAGTTCGCGCTCAATCTTGTCCGTGGTCGTCAGGACGCCGCGTTGCTTATCGCGGAAAGTATCCCAGAGGGGACCAGCTTCCGGGAACCCTGCCAGGGCATGCTTGTGCCCGTAGTATTCGAGTTCGCACCCTAACCACTCGAGTTCCTGGGCAAGGTGCAAAAGCGTGGCCGCAGTCATACAATAGGCATTCTAATCGACGCGCGCCGCGAGTGCGAGAGTCAAATACTCAGGAGTGCGATTTGCAGGTTCGGTGACGCAAGACCCCCCCACCGGTCCGTCAGTTGACGGACAGAGGGGGGCTTCGACGAGGACCGTAAGATACGTCACAGCAATTGCGAACGGCAGTACTAAGCGGCCGCTCAGCGGCATCGTGTGGCCCGTTGACCGGGAATGCTGAGCGAGCCTTATGGGGTGCGAGGTTTCGATGGAGTACCGAATTCTCTCCAAGACTGATCTGCGAGTGTCGCGGCTGTCGTTCGGCACCATGACGTTCGGTTCGCAGACCGACGAGGGCACCGCCCTGCGCATCGTGGACCGGTGCCTGGACGCGGGCATTAACTTTTTTGATACAGCCAACATCTACAACAAGGGCCTTGCGGAGTCCATCGTTGGGAAGGCTCTTAAGGGCCGCCGGTCTAACGCGGTCTTAGCCACGAAGGTCCGCGGCAAGATGGGTGACGGCCCGAACGAAAGCGGACTTTCCCGCGCGGCGATCCATAAAGCGATCGACGCCAGCCTGCGGCGACTCCAGACCGATTACGTGGACATCTATTACCTTCACCAGCCCGATTACGACGTCCCGATCGAAGAAACCCTCGCCGCGATGGACGAAATCGTGCGCGCGGGCAAAGTGCGCTATCCCGCAGTCTCCAACTACGCCGCCTGGCAGGTCTGCGAGATTCTGGGGATTGCAGAGAAGAGCGGCTTCAGACCTCCTTATATCTCTCAGCCGATGTACAACCTCCTGGTACGCGGCATCGAGGAGGAATACCTGCCCTTCTGCAAGCGGTTCGGCGTTGCTCTGGTTCCCTACAATCCTCTCGCGGGGGGGCTCCTGACGGGCAAGCACGCGCGCGAGCGCGGGCCGCTCAGCGGAACTCGCTTCGACGGGAACAAGCTCTATCTCGACCGCTACTGGCACGATGACTACTTCGCAGCCGTCGAAGAGCTCAAGTCCATCGCCCGCGAGGCCGGGAAGACGCTGGTTGAGTTGGCCCTGCAATGGCTGCTCACTCAACCCCACGTAGATTCGATCATCCTCGGCGCATCCCGGCTCGAACAGCTAGATGAAAACCTGGAAGCATGCGAAGGCGGGAGGCTGAACGAGGCCGTGCTGGCACGGTGTGAAGCTGTCTGGAAGCGCCTGCGAGGGATTACACCGAAATACAACCGTTAACGCCAAGGCAGCCGTCAGTCCTCAGTCGTCAGTTGTCAGTAGTCAGTTGTCGGTGGCCGATTCGTCTTCGCTCACGGCCCGAGCGAAAGTCGAGGGGCAACAGAGCAAGCGTTGATCAGCCTTCCGTTCTCAACTCCAGTTTCTCCGCGTTCCAGAAGACGCGCTGCTTCTTCAGGTATGAGATGTTGGCCATGTGGCACGCCACGGCGGTACCGCAGCCGAACTCCACGTCCTCGATGGGCTGCTTTCGGGTCTTGATGGATGCGAAGAAGTTCTGGAAATGGTCTTCGGTGCCTTCGGCCTTCTGCATCAGATGCTCAGGCTTTCGGTGCGGCTGCTTGCGGTAAGTGCCGACGTCGGCCAGGGGATCGCCTTGATGTGCCGCGACGAACGGCTCTCGCGTGTCTTTGGGCCAACTCTCCAGGGGATAGCTGTAACTCCACTCCAGGTCGTAGGGAAACAGGCTGGCCGCTTCCTCGGTAAGAACCACGGTCCCCTTCTCCCCGAAGAAGCGCACGATCTCACCGCCCTCGAAGTTGCAGACCAGGTTCGCCATCACCACCACCTGGAACTTACCATAATCGTAAAGGGTATTATGAATGTCGGGAACCTCGCGGTCGCCGGTCCATTTATAGATCCCGCCGTTCGCCACCGCGCTCAGGGGATACTGGACGTTCATCAGGTAGTGAACACGCGACAGCAGGTGGACGTACTCGTCGCCCACGATGCCCGTCCCGTAGTCCCACCAGTTCCGGAACTGGAAGAAACGGGCGGCGTCAAAGGGGCGTTTCGGCGCGTTGCCGAGGTAACGGTCCCAGTCAACAGTCTGTGGCGAAGCGTCCGGGGGGACAGGGTATTTCCAGGCGCCTACGGGATCGGGCCGATAGATCTCGCACTGCACCATGTAGATGTTTCCGATCTCGCCTTTATCGACCCACTCTTTTCCTTTGTGCGTCGATTGCATGCTCAGGCTCTGGCTGCCGACTTGGACCAGACGCCCGGTCTCTTTCGAGACCTTCACCATTTCCAGGGCTTCCGGAATGGTGTGCGTCATGGGCTTCTCGCAATAGACGTCCTTGCCGGCCCGCATGGCGTCCAGGGCGATGGGCGTGTGCCAGTGATCGGACGTCGCAACAGCCACAGCGTCGATATCTTTACGGTCGAGCACCTCGCGATACTCGCGCGTCGTCGGCGTGTTGGGCTGAATCTCCTGCGCGCGCCGGAAGTGGCCGTCATAGAGGTCGCAGACGACCGCCACATTCCCTTTCACCTTCAGGATGGCCTGCATGAGCTCCAAGCCGCGAATCCCCGCACCAATGATCCCTACCGTGACCTTCTCGTTCGGAGACGCCGAGCGGCCCAGCGAAGGGGCTTCCCACGCCAAACCTGCGGCTGCGGCGCCCCTGACGGATCGCTCCATGAACTGGCGCCGTGAGATTTCGTTCTGAGACATATGAGTCCTCCTCACAACGGACAAGTCGTGCGTTTCGCTGGCAACCGCCCGCCGCCGATATTTCACGCTGGCGCGCGGTTGGTTCAAGCCGATTGCCACCTTACAGGCCGCGTGCCGCGAAGCACGCGGACTTTCCCTTGGTGTTCCAGGCGATCCATATGGCCTTTCACCGGAAACATGGCGAGCGTCCAGGTTTCCCTTGGCCAATCACCCACGGCGTCCGCGACCGCCTTAATGAGGTCCTCCAGCGCGAGTCCCACGGGAGTCTTCTCAAGGGCGTGAAGAATGACGCGGTCGAAAAGTTCGACGGTCTGGCGCGATGCGGCGATGAAGTCGCGTATCTCTTCGCCACGCATGGTGGGCCAGTGGCCGGAATAGAGCACGTCGATGGACAGTCCCTCGAAGTAGCGGAGTGTCGAAAGGTAAACGTCCACATAGTAGTAGGTCACGGGAATGGCCATTTCTCCAGTGGCCTTGGGGCAGCCGCGTCCGTGGATCGCATCTCCGACGAATGCGGCCTTATGCTTCGCATCGTAGAGCGCCAGATGGCCATGGGAGTGGCCGGGGACATGAAGGACTTCCAGCTCCCAGTCATCGCGTAGACGGATTTTCTCGCCGCCGGAGAAACACACATCCATCTTGCGGGGTTTGCCCGCCTCGGGCGGAGGGTCAGGATCAAGCGCCACGTCGTGCTCGTTCTTGAGGAAATTGTAGCGCCGGTCAAAGAGCACGCGCGGGTCTTCCACAAGCTCCTGGTCGGCAACGCCACAGCTCAGCCAGGTGCCGGGTGAAGCGCGCTTGAGGGCATCGTTGCCTCCCTGATGGTCGAGGTCTGCGTGCGTGGTGACCGCGAGTGTGAGTTGTTGGGGTTTGAGCCGAAGCGAATCCATGTAGGGAAAGATCGCCTTCTCAGGTGTTTTGGCGATACCGGTATCCACGAGGACGACGTTGTCGCCCACGAAGAGATATTGAAACAGGTTGCGCCCGCCGAAGAGAGATTGGATCTGATACACACTGGGATAAAGTTCCATGGGCAGACTCCCAAAAGAGGTGAGGAGGATGCAGCCTGGCCGCTGGCCAACCGTCATGCCGCCGAGGGTGGCGGTTCTGGTGTGGGTTCGGCTGCAGCACCGGTCTCCGCGATCTTGTCCAGTTTCTGAATGACCTCGGCGGCGATCAGGCTGGACGGTACAAGCGCAGCCAACTTGTAGTAAGTAGTCTTATCCAACAAGTTCGGCAGGCCCAGCTTAGCGAAATACTCCCTGAAGACACGATCGAGAAACTCATCACGCGCCTTGACGTTTACCCACCAAGGGTCATTCGGATCTTCCCATGCTATCGGCGGAATGAGGTGCCGCACGATTTCCTCCATGAGCTTCTCACGCCGCTCCGCCTCGGCTCGGCCAAAGAGGTCCTCGGGAAGGTCGGACCGCGCGCACGCCCTCAACACGGCTGGCATGCAAAGATAGTTCTCAATCTCGCGCCTTTGCCACATGAGTTCGAAAAGCTCTCCCGGCACTTGAAGGGGCACGTCTAACCGGTCGAACAGGGCCACCCCCTTCAATCCAGGAACGGCCTCCCTCAGACCATAGAAGTGCTCGCGTGCTTTGGTAGGCTGATTCGCCACATAACAAACGAAAGGGCGCTCAAGGAATTTCCTGCTGGGATGGCCGAGCGTCCTTGCGAATGCTTGCAGAATCGCAAGATCAGTCGCACCCTCAAGATAAAGCACCCATTTCTTATTCTCAGCCTGATAGTACTGGTCGAAGCCGAGTGTGGTCAGGCTTTTCAAAACTTGGCTGCCCCGGTCGACAAGCCGGTGGGGTTTACCGACGAACGCGATGACCAGGTCGCGACCCGCTGCCTCGTTCAGAACGACCTCAGAGTGGGTCGCGGCGATAACTTGGCTCCCCTGTAATGCAGCCTCCTGGGTGATTAGTTCGTAGATTTGCCGCTGCCTCAGGAACTCCAAGTGGGCATCCGGCTCGTCAAGCAGTAGCACGGCGCCTGGATTCGTATAGATATAGGCAAGTAGGAGCAGAGTCTGTTGGAGTCCCCGACCAGACGCCGACAGGTCTAGTGTCACGTCCTTGTCCCGATATGACATCACTATTTCACCGCGTTCGGCGATGTACTCGGGCGGGTTTAGTTCGACTCCGAAAAGCGCACGGATACGGTCTGACAGCTTCTTCCACCTCGCCTGCCGATCATCGGCCGACTTCTCGGCTTTTTCGGAATTTGTCGGGTTAAGGATCTGATAGCAAAGGTTGCGGAGTACATCCGCGGTTCGACCCTCTCCAATCCTCACATTAATCGTCCCAGGATCGAGACTTATTTCCTGAGACGCAAGGCCTGACATGGGGGGAAGAAAAGCCACTCGGACTTTCCCAGCGGCTTCGGGCACGGGCAATCGTAAAGCCGTCTCTCGCTCCCTTGCATGGAGCGGCCTGCAATAGAACGATTCCTCGTTGGCATAATCAAATTCCAGCCCGCATGTCCACGCTTTTCCTTCGCTGATGCCTTCCACCACAATCTCAATCCGTACGTTCTGGGTGAACGGCTTACCTTTGACCCTTGAGACTGACCGGACATGAAGGTCGCGCCACAAGAGATTGGCATTGGGGACAGGGACAGCGAGCAAGTCCCTGCGGTTTATTGTCACGCCCGGTCGTTTTTCGGGCTGCCGACCTCTACCGACGCGCCGCTCGAACCAACGTCGCACGCCAATTTCCCACAGCGCGAGCGCCTGCAACGCCGTGGTCTTGCCCAGGTTGTTAGGGCCGATGAACACTACAGGGTTTCCGAGCTCAATTTCAACGTCCTCAAAGCGCTTGAAGTTCCGAACAATGAGTTTGGTCAGCATTGGTTCTGTTTCGACGTGAGCCGAAGAAAGCAAAGAGGCGGAACCCGTGTGGGCGGCTCAATGGTTTTGTACACCAGTCTGGACCTGGGGTCAAATACTGCGATGACAGGCTTGACAGGGGTGGGTGATCCCATTACCGTATGCGCTTACATTCGAGCGCGGTGACAGTTGCACTGTGCTGAGCTTCCGACGCGCTTGGCAGCCCTGGGCGCTGCCTGACATAGCCCTCGGCCGCCTCGCACCGTCGAGCCAAGCGTGAAGACAGACTCCTAACAGGTGCCCACATGTCCAAAGAAAAGTTTGTTCTGGGGATCGATTTCGGAACCGAATCTGGCCGCGTGGTGGTGGTTCGGGTGCGGGACGGCGCGGAAGTGGCCTCCTGCGTGATCCTCTACCCGGATGGCGTGCTTGACGAGAAGTTACCCGGCGGGCCGCGGCTTGAGCCCGACTGGGCGCTTCAGAATCCTCGCGACTACCTGCTGGTGCTCGAGAAAGGTGTGCCCAGAGCACTCCAAGCCGCCAAGGTCAAGGCGGAGGATGTCGTCGGCATCGGGACGGATTTCACGGCCTCCAGCCCTTTGCCGGCCAAGCGCGATGGCACGCCGCTTTGCTTCTTGCCGGAATATCGCCAGCAACCGCACGCCTGGGTCAAGCTCTGGAAACATCACGCGGCCCAGCCCGAGGCGAATCGCATCAACCAGATCGGACGCGAGCGGAACGAAGAGTTTGTCCAAATTTACGGCGGCAAGTACTCTTCCGAGTGGTTTTTCTCCAAGGTCTTGCAAGTCCTGGATGAGGCGCCCCGGGTGTACACCGCCGCCGACAGGTTCATTGAGGGCGCCGACTGGATCGTCTGGCAACTGATCGGCGAGGAGAAGCGGAATACGTGCACGGCAGGTTACAAGGCCATGTGGGTGAAGGGGCAGGGATTCCCTTCGCCCGAATTTTTCCGCGCTCTCGATCCGCGCCTGGAAAACGTGATCGAAGAAAAAGTCGGGTCCACTTTTTGTGGTCTGGGCGAGCGGGCCGGGGGGCTGACGCCTTTCTGGGCCCGCAAGACGGGGCTCAAGGAGGGAACCCCGGTTTCCATTGGCAACGTCGATGCCCACGTGGCTGTGCCCGCTACCACCGTGAGCCAGCCGGGGTCACTCGTCATGATTATGGGTACGTCCATCTGCCACATGATCCTCGGAACCACGCGGCAGATGGTCGAAGGGATGTGCGGGACGGTCGAGGATGGGATTGTGCCCGGCCTCTGGGGATACGAAGCCGGCCAGTCCGCTGTGGGGGATATCTTCGCCTGGTTCTTCGAACACGGCGTGCCGGATTACATCCACCGCGACGCGCGCAAGCTGAAGCTGCCCTTTGTCGCAGCGTTGGAGAAGCGCGCAGCGGCGCTCAAGCCCGGCGAGTCAGGGCTCCTGGCGCTGGACTGGTGGAACGGAAACCGCTCGATCCTGGTGGACGTGGACCTGACGGGGATGATGCTGGGCATGACGCTGGCGACGCGTGCGGAGGAGATCTATCGCGCCTTGATCGAGGCGACGGCCTTCGGCACCCGGCAGATTATCGAAGCCTTCGAGTCAAAGGGGATCACCGTGAAGGATCTTGTCGCCTGCGGCGGCCTGCCGGAAAAGAACAAGCTCCTGATGCAAATCTTTGCTGACGTCACGGGGCGAGAGATTAAGCTCGCCAAGCAGCTCCAGACGTGCTCCGCACTGGGCGCCGCCATGCACGGTGCGGTGGCTGCCGGACGGGCCGGCGGCGGGTACGATTCCATCTTCGAGGCTGCCCAACATATGGCCCACGTGCAGCGACTCACTTACCGGCCGCGCCCCGCAAAGCACACGATCTACAACCAGCTCTTTAACGAGTACAAGACCTTGCACGACTACTTCGGCCGGGGCGCGAACGACGTGATGAAGCGGCTGAAAGCCCTGAAGCGCGAAGCGGCGAGAAGGTAAGCTTTCAGCCATCAGCGGTCAGCCTTCAGCAAACCGGCAAACCGCTTTTGGCCTGCTGATGGCTGACGGATGATAGCTGACGGCTCCTGGTTATGCCCACTCTCGAACAACTCCGGCGCGAAGTCTGGGAAGCCAACGTGGGAATCTATCGCGCCGGCCTGGTGACCATGCATAGCGGCAACGCCAGCGGCATCGACCGCAAGCGTGGTCTGGTCGTCATCAAGCCGAGCGGCATGGACTACGACAAGATGCGACCGGCGGACATGGTCGTGACGGACCTGGAAGGCCGCAAAGTCCGGGGCAATTGGAAACCCTCCGTGGACCTGCCCGATCACCTTTACATCTATAAGCACCGGTTGGATATCGGCGGCATCATTCACACGCACTCGAATTACGCCACCAGCTTTGCCCTGCTCGGACGGTCCATTCCTGCGTGCCTGACGGCGATCGCCGATGAGTTCGGAGAAGCGATTCCGTGCGCTCCCTACGTGGACAACCAGGCGGATCACATCGGCAAGGCGATCGTCGAGCACATGGGCAAGGCGCCTGCCATCCTGCTGGCCCAGCACGGCGCGTTCGCGTGGGGTCCGACGCCGCGAGACGCGCTGAAAGCCGCTGTCATGCTCGAAGACGTCGCGAAGACGTGCCACCTCGCCCTATTGCTTGGCGAGCCCAAGCCCCTGCCGCCCGAGGAAATCAAGAAGTGGTGGGACCGCTACCACACAATTTACGGCCAGGAGGAGGATTGAACGTTTTCGCCCCCCTGCGGGAGGGCGCAAACCTTCTTAAGCCAGCGACCCCATATGCTGCTGATCAGCCGCAGACCCACAGGGCCTGCGCCAACCATAGCGGCCTAAATACGAGGACGCGCCATGAGCTTACCTATGTCATTGCCTTTAGGATTTCTCGCCTTCGTGGCACCTGATCCCGCCGCGGCCACCGGGCGAATCATCCTGCTTCACCCGGTCGACCTCGCCATTATCGTTATCTACTTTGCGATGGTCCTCGGAATCGGCTTCTATCTGAAACGCTACACCAAACGGGGCGAGGACTTTTTCCTGGCGGGCCGCGAGATGACGGCTTGGGTTGCAGGTCTGAGTTTCATCTCCGCCAACCTCGGCGCGCTCGAGCTGATGGGTTGGGCTGCGGCTACATATCAGTACGGCATCCTGGCCGCGCACTGGTACTGGATTGGCGCGATTCCCGCCATCCTCTTCCTCGGCCTCGTCATGATGCCTTTCTATTACATTTCCAAGACCCACTCCGTTCCGGGCTACGTGCAGCTCCGCTATGGCGAATCGGCCCGCGGGCTCGCCGCCTTGATGTTCTCCTTCATGACGGTTTTGATGGCGGGAATTGATATGTACGCCATGGCGCTGGTCATGAAGGTGGTCCTAGGCTGGAACATCCACTTCAGCATCTGGGTCTCCGCGCTCACCGTAGCCATCTACGTGGCTCTGGGAGGTTTGTTTTCCGCCATCTTCAACGAGGTTCTGCAATTCTTCCTCATCTGGTTCGGCGCCCTGCTGATTCCCATTCTGGGCCTGGTTGAGACCGGCGGCTGGTCCGGGCTGGTGGCCCGCATTCATCAGAATTTCCCGCAAGGGGATTACACCCACCTGTGGAGGACCATGGGCAGCTTCACCGACAACCCCATGGGGATTCACTGGACGGGAATCGTCTTCGGCCTGGGTTGGGTCATCTCCGTCGGCTACTGGACCACGGATTTCCTGGTGGTGCAGCGCGTCCTTGCCGCCAAGGACATCCGCGCTGCCAAGATGGCGCCCATCATCGGCTCTTATTTTAAGATGGCCGTGCCCTTCATCGTCATCCTGCCGGGCTTGCTGGCGCTGGCAGTGCTCCCCTTTAAGCTGGTTCCGGCAAACGCCGTCGGTCCGGGGCAGCATGGTTACAACGAGGTCCTGCCGCTGATGCTGGCGCGATACTGTGGCCCCGGATTGCTGGGTCTGGGCATCACTGCGCTGATTGCCGGCTTCATGTCCGGCATGGCCGGAAACGTCAGTGCCTTCGCCACGGTCTGGACCTATGACCTCTATCGGCCGTTCCTTCGCAAAGTCGCCTCGGACGCGCATTACCTTGCCATGGGCCGTTGGTGCACGATCCTGGGGGTATTGGTCAGTATCGGCACCGCCTACCTGGTGATGCAATTCGGCAGCATCATGGATTACGTCCAGGCACTGTTCAGCTTCTTCATTGCGCCGCTGTTCGGAACCGTGCTGCTCGGCATGTTGTGGAAGCGGGCCACGCCCGCCGGCGGATTCTGGGGACTGCTTGCCGGCAGCGCCTCTTCAATCGGCATGTTTCTGCTGGTGAAATTCGATCCCAGCATGCTCGCCTACATTGCTCTTTCGAGCCAAGCTAAGGCCATGGCCGCGAATATGTATCGCGCCTTGTGGTCGTGGCTGATCTGCGTGTTTGTCACGATTGCCGTCAGCGCCTTTACGAAACCGAAGCCGGTCCAGGAGTTGACGGGCCTCGTTTACGGCTGCACAGAATTGCCGAGCGAAGGCCATCTGCCGCTCTGGAAACGGCCCATCTTCTGGGCGGCCATTGCTGCGGCACTCTTTTTGGTTTTGCAGTGGATCTTTTGGTGATTTTGGATTTGGGATTTGGGATTTTGGATTAGGTAGCTCGGCCGCAATCCAATGTACGGAATGTCCGAGGGCATGGAGTCAACTATTGCACGACACCAGAATCCCGGAGCGCCAAGCCGTTGCTGAGAGCTGATGGCTGACGGCTGATAGCGCTGTCGATTGAGGATTCAAACAATGAGCGAAGATCGTCACATGATCCCGGTCTGGTTCTTCGTCGGCGTAATTCTGTTGATATACGGAGTGCTCATTCTGGCCACGGGAATCTACGAGCTTTCCCACCCCTCGTTGACCGTTCTGGCAAACCTGCACCCGGCGCTCTGGTGGGGCGGGCTGCTCGTGATCATTGGTGGTGTCTACGTATATCTGTATCTGCCCCGGAGGTCGTCGGGGAACTAGGTCTTAGGTATCAAATGCCACGACATCGTTTACAGCGGGAAGTGCCATGACATCGTTTACAGACACAACGAGGGGGACGGGGGCGAGAGCTACGCAAGGAGCC
>Ga0315279_10002514_pt1 | contig 27344 bp, 17 predicted proteins | sample YL17G06_20_MG_FD_203694 | JGI IMG/M metagenome (GOLD analysis project Ga0315279, IMG submission 203694) | Sediment microbial communities from Yellowstone Lake, YNP, Wyoming, USA - YL17G06_20 | ecosystem: Environmental > Aquatic > Freshwater > Lake > Sediment | place: USA: Wyoming | collected... | reverse complement strand
AGTAGCGGTTATCGTCACCACCACCCACTTGGTCCCCGGCGTATCGTAGCGGGCAGTAGCAGTCCCCTGCCCACTCACCGGCGCAGGAGTCCAGAGATAGGTCACCCCCACCAAAGGATTGGAGGTAACCGTAGCCGAAGCCAATAAACTATCACAGGTCAGCTCATCACCCGCACAGCTCAAGGTTGGCTTGGTGACGTTCTGCGTAATGATGGCATTACAAGAATCTTTACAACCAGTGGCGGTTATCGTCACCAGCACCCACTTGTCCCCCGGCGTATCGTAGCGGGCAGTAGCAGTCCCCTGCCCACTTACCGGCGCAGGACTCCAGAGATAAGTTACTCCGGTTGAAGGATTAGAAGTGACATCTGCCGAAGCTAATAAACTGTCACAAGTCAGCTCATCACCTGAACAACTCAAGACCGGCTTAGTGCCGCTCTGGGTAATCACCGCGTTACAGGAATCTTTACATCCAGTAGCGGTAATCGTAACCACCACCCACTTGGTTCCCGATGTGTTGTATCGAGCATGCGCAGTTCCCTGCCCACTTGTCGGTGTAGGAGTCCAAAGATAAGTTACTCCAGTTGAAGGATTGGAGCTAACATCTGCGGAAGCTAATAAACTATCACAGGTTAATTCATCACCTGTGCAGGATAATATCGGTTTAGTGACGTTCTGAGTAATCACCGCACTGCAAGAATCTTTACAGCCAGTGGCGGTTATCGTCACCACCACCCACTTGGTCCCCGGCGTATCGTAGCGGGCAGTAGCAGTCCCCTGCCCACTCACCGGCGCAGGAGTCCAGAGATAGGTCACCCCCACCGAAGGATTGGAGGTAACCGTAGCTGAAGCCAATAAACTATCACAGGTTAATTCATCACCTGTGCAGGATAATATCGGTTTAGTGACGTTCTGAGTAATCACCGCACTGCAAGAATCTTTACATCCGGTAGCGGTAATCGTAACCACCACCCACTTGGTTCCCGATGTGTTGTATCGAGCGTGTGCAGTTCCCTGCCCACTTGTCGGTGCAGGAGTCCAAAGATAAGTTACTCCAGTTGAAGGATTGGAGCTAACATCTGCTGAAGCTAATAAACTATCACAGGTTAATTCATCACCTGTGCAGGATAATATCGGTTTAGTGACGTTCTGAGTAATCACCGCACTGCAAGAATCTTTACATCCAGTAGCGGTAATCGTAACCACCACCCACTTGGTTCCCGATGTGTTGTATCGAGCATGCGCAGTTCCCTGCCCACTTGTCGGCGTAGGAGTCCAGAGATAAGTTACTCCGGTTGAAGGATTAGAAGTGACATCTGCTGAGGCTAAGGTGCTATCACAGGTCAGCTCATCACCAGCACAGGTCAAGGTTGGCTTGGTGACGTTCTGGGTAATGATAGCATTACAGGAATCTTTACAACCAGTGGCGGTAATCGTCACCACCACCTTTTTGGTCCCCGGCGTATCGTAGCGGGCAGCAGCAGTCCCCTGCCCACTCACCGGCCCAGGAGTCCAAAGATAGGTCACTCCCACGGAAGGATTGGAGGTAACCGTAGCCGAAGCCAATAAACTATCACAGGTCAGCTCATCACCCGCACAGGTCAAGGTCGGCTTGGTGACATTCTGGGTAATGATGGCATTACAAGAATCTTTACAACCAGTGGCGGTTATCGTCACCACCACCTTTTTGGTCCCCGGCGTATCGTAGCGGGCAGTAGCAGTTCCCTGCCCACTTACCGGCGCAGGACTCCAGAGGTAACTTACTCCCACTGAAGGATTCGAGCTGACATCAGCCGAAGCCATTAAACTATCGCAGGTCAGCTCATCACCCGTACAGGTTAAAACCGGCGGAGAACCAACCACCAAGATCGCATAGCAAGTGTCTTTTAAGTTATTAGCATCGGTGACTATCACCCGGTAAGAGTCTGCATCAGCTATTGTAGCGTTTGATATCGTAAGGGTCGCGGTAGTGGAAAGACAGGAACCCGAATAAGGCCTTTTCGTCCAACAGTATGTATACGGCGGTGTGCCGGCAGTGGTGTTATCTGTAAAGGTTGCGGAACCACCAACACATACCGTATCAATAGAAGGAGTTACATTACACACCGGAGGGGGTAAAATGATTTCTGCATCCTTCATCGGGTTGTCTTGCGAACCAAGGTTGGTGTCATCAAGTGTGGATAGTTTGAAGTGATATGGACCTCCCGAGATACTGGCACATCCTCTCCCCACACCATAGCCAACGCCGGTTTGACCCACCGGGTCTGTGCCTGCTGCCAAATGGCCAGCCATTTCGATGACGATTGAATCCGAACTCGACGTCCATGTTAGCGTGTAGTTAGCATCCGTATTGGTGCTTCCGCTATAACCGTTAAATGTGATGGACGCGCCTGAAATTGCCGTATTGCCATAAATCTTAACTGTCCGGTTACCGAGTTGAGCCTCATAAGCAGTCACCTTAGATGCAACGTCGTCGCCTATGACAGTACCCATAGCATCCGGAGCGTCGGGGGTGGCGGTGAACCCACTGGTGTGAAGAGCAGTACAGATTGCTCCCAAATCTGCCGGTGGTCCTATCTCCGGTCCACACTCGTTTAAGTTCACGAACATAGTAGGTCCGCCAATTTGGTTCCCTGCTTGCACCCCCTGGGGCCACGAAGTCAGGAAATCGTAAGCGTGAACATCGCCCTTATTTGCCTCGTGGCTGAAAGTCAAGGTGTGAACATGCCCTGGGGTCGTGGGAACCTCAATCAAGATAATCCGTTGGAGGGTAGACATACCCTCATAATATTGAGAGTTGCCTGCCTGTAAAACCGAGCCTATCCAATGTATGTCACCCGGGGGATAAGGACTATCGTCGTTGGCGCTCTGACCGAAATCCACCTTCTTGACTATCACTAACATCTGAGTTGTGTCGGCGGCTGTTGCTCCCAGTTCGTCGGTCACTGGAAAGATAAAGGTATAGACGCCGCTGGTATCCGGATGGAAATAGAACTCATCAGAGAGAGGAGCAAGGTCGGTTACGGGATCATAAGTTCCCGTTCCATATGTCTTCTCTACCGTAATGGTATCACCTGGATCTGGGTCGGAGGCGTAAATCCAGATTCTCACTGAATCGCCATTGAATACAATGACGCTGGTATCTGGAGTAATAGAGATACTCGGATCAGAAGCCAGAGCCGGCCCAACTAATAACAAGCTTAATGCTAATATGAAGCTTATAGCAAAAAACAATAGTCTTTTCCTCATTCTTCCTCCTCGAAAAAATTAGGTGAATAGTCTTTTTCCGATTTTGTCTTTTGAAGATAAAGAGTTAAAAATTGCCTACTTATTAACCCCCGCAAAATAAAATATATTGAACAAGATACAATCATCCCTTCACATAATTGAATTGCTTTAAAATCAACAGCCTTTTTTGAAGGGGTACAGCTTAGCCTTAAGCTAATTTTCAATCAGTTATAATATAACAAGTTCCAAAAATTTGTCAAGTGATTTTTTCGAGTTTTTTTACAATTTTTTCTAATAAAATTGTGTAAATCTTGCACACAGTTCTTTGAAACGACATCTTTGCTTCGACCCTTTTGTGGCTAAACATCTTAGCCAGACTGCCGATAAGAATAATGTCTTAACAAAATATTTATGGGACAAATTTTGACCTTCTTTTGCACAAAAAACAGCTAAGCAATACCCACTGAATAGAGAAAAGGTTATCAAAATGACCAGAGCTTTGAAGATCATCTCCTGCCACCAACATCAAGAGCCAGGGGCATCTGTAGAGTCAGCCCCCGGTCGAATTTCTACGGAAATATCTCCACCCCGTCCTGAGACGCGGGGGACGGTAAAAGCTGGCTTTGATCTAAGCCCCCCCTTCGGTCTGAGCTCGGGACGAAGACAGGCTCAAAGAGAACAAACTCCAAAGGAAGAAAAAAAAGCACGAAGTCTGTGTCTTGAGAAAAGAATTGCTTTGGAAACCATGAATAAACTTATGCTTACCATTTCCCATTATTTGAGCAATCCCCTCACCATTCTTTTAGGGAAAGTTGAACTTCTCTCGGAGGCTACCGAAAATGGAGGGATGTTAAAAGAGGATATAAAGAAGTTCACAGATTCATGTAAAAGGGAGATACACAAAATAGACTCAATAATCAAGGTCTTCCAAAATTTATGTGAACTGCGATACAAAACATACCCCCCTGGGATAAAGATGCTCGATGTGGAAAAGGAAATAAAAGATAGGCTAAAGGAAGTCGAAGTTTTTGATATAATAATTGGAAACAAAAAAGAATAAATAAAAAAGCTAAAAAAGTCATGTTGCATTTTAGAAAGCGGTTTGGGGAAAGCCAAAAGAATTCTAAGGTTCGACAGAGAAAATAAGTGGCTATGATCTTACAATTCATTTCCTATGTATTCAGAATTCAGACGGCCTGATTTATCTTCTGCGATTAAAAAGTTCTCTCCAGAATCTCCCAAGTGAATTCCTTAGTTGTAGTGATTAATTTCCACCCTTTACCTTTTAGACAATTTTTAATTAGAGTTAAAGCTACTTCGAAAATTACCGATTAATTATAAAACAATGGTGTATTATTAATAATATTGCATGAAAGGAAGAAGTGATGTCCGAGAGGATCCTGGTGGTGGAAGATGACCCTATGAATGCTAAGTATCTCGAATTCGCCTTGGCCCGCGTGGGAAATTTTGAGGTTGTCGTAACGGAGAATGTGGATCAAATTCTCCAAATGGCTAAAGCCCAAGAGATGGATTTGATTCTTTTGGATATCTCCTTGGCCAATAGCCACTATCAGGGCAAAGAAATGGATGGGGCGGACATTACTAAGCTGCTAAAACAAGATTCAGAAACAAAAAATATCCCTGTCATCTTAGCAACTGCCCATACCATGAAAGGTGATAAGGAGAAATTTCTAAAGCAGACTCAAGCGGATGATTATATTGCTAAACCCATTACAGCCCCCCAGGATCTCATAGAGAAGGTTAACCACTTGCTTAGCTTAAGGCAGGCGGATTACTTGGAGAAATAAAGATCAACTCTCTACTTCAAAAGGGGGTGAGAAAAACTGCAAAATAGTTTTCTTTTCCGCCTTTGGTGAGAGAGAGCTTGTCGGATTATAGACCGTTCCCCCGGCGCTATATGATATATTGACAAAAACTAACACAATTAAAGAAGTAGGTTGAAATAAAGAGAGGAAAAAGATGCCTATTTCTTAAGGCGAAAAAAAGAGGTAATGGTCTAACCGAAGAGTGACAACATGGTAATACACCCGCACAAAAATTGGCTGAAGCGATAAAAGAAAAGAGGGTAAACATTCTTTACGTCACCAGTGATGGTTCACGCGCGATAGAGGGAATCTCTACGATCACCCGGGCGAAAAAGATTTTGACCCTAACCGGAAGTGTGGACTATGTTAGCCAGGGGATTTCGGTAGGTCTGGGAGTAAAGGAGAAGAAGCCCCAGATAGTTATCAATCTCCCTTCTGCAAGGGCAGAAGGGAGCGATTTCAGTGCAAATTTATTGAAAGTGTGCAAAGTCATTAATTGATCATGGAAGATCAATCTTTCTGGGCTCAAACTTGTGATACCTGAACTGGCTGGAAATCCCCCAAAGGCGGGAATTGATACAAAGGATTTCTAAGAAACTATATCACGGCAAGTTTTTTGATAATTAGGGTATTAGCACAATCAGGTGATGAAGTTGAGTTTTTTGAAGAATGGTTGGACAGTTTTTCTTTTCGGATGAAAAATGACCTTCCAAAAATTCTTTTTTGATAGACCCATCAAGACAAAGATAATCGGAGCTATTCTTATTGTGCTTTTGGGCGTATGCGTTTTCAATCTAGTTTTCTTCCCAGCTCAACAAAGGAAACTGGCTTTGGAAGGGATGGAGACCAAAGGTGAGAGCATGGCTCGGATGTTAGCATACAATTTGAGCCCTGCGTTGGACTTCGACGATCGCCAATCCATACAGGAACTGGCGAAGGGAGCTTTCCAGGATAAAGATCTCTCCGTTATAAGAATACTGCGTTACCAATATGATGATACTTTGTTCTTCGAGCCGCAAAAACCAGCCCATAGAGCACATAAGCTAACACCTGTTCCGGCTGATAAGGCGGCTGGAGCTTTCATGGACGAAGACCAGCTTCATATTATTTGTCCTATCCAGGCAGGCCAACGAACCCTCGGAGTGCTAATGCTCAGTTTCTGCCTAGACCCCGTAGAGAGGGAGATCGCACAGAGAAGGAGGCTGATCTTTGGTCTGAACCTTCTGATTATGGTTCTGGGAATTGTAATAGCTGACCGTCTCTCTGGTCTTTTGACCAAGCCTATTCATAAGTTAACTGGAGCCGCCGTCAAGCTTTCCCAAGGAGAATGGGGAGCTCAAGTGCCAGTCACGCATTCTGATGAGATCGGGATTCTTGCAAGCACATTCAATCAGATGAGCGAAAACCTGAAGGAATCCAAAGAAGAACTGGAAAAATATGCCCGAAATTTGGAAAATCAGGTAAAGGCACGAACCTTAGAGTTGGAAATACAGACTCAAAGGGCCATTCAGGCGGATCAATTGAAATCCCAATTTTTAGCTAACACCTCCCATGAGCTTCGCACCCCCTTGAACTCCATAATCGGATTTCTGGGATTGATTCTGGATGGTTATTGTAATGACGACAAGGAACAAAAGGAATTCATTCAAAACGCACACACCAGTGCCAAACATCTTTTGTCTTTAATAAATGATGTTTTGGATATTGCCAAAATCGAGGCAGGTAAAATGGAGTTGGAACTGGAAGAGGTGGACCTGAAAGCTTTGTTTGAGGAAGTGAACTCCTTAAGCCGGGTGCAGGCAGAACAGAAGAAACTCAAGATGTCTTTTGTATGTGAAGACGAATTTGTTCCCAATGTTTATGCAGATGCAAATAAACTGAAGCAGGTGATGCTAAATTTGATCGGCAACGCCATCAAATTTACTGACAAGGGATCGATCACCATCAGAACCATAGTGCAAAAAGACAAGGGGAATGTGCTGATTCAGGTGGAGGATACCGGGATTGGAGTCCCCCCGGAGATGCAGGACAAGGTCTTTGAGAAATTCAGTCAGGTGGACACTTCCACCACCAGAAAACACGGAGGTGCTGGTTTAGGACTGACTATAACCAAGGATCTGGTGGAGATGATGGGGGGGAAGATAAAACTGGAAAGTCCGGGTGAGGACAAAGGCTCCCGGGTCTCCTTTACAGTGCCAGTTTTCCAGAAAACTGAAAAAGAGGGTATCCAGAAAAAAGAAAAACCATTGGTCATCAAAGGGGACAAGGAGTCTCCTTTGGTTTTGATTGTGGAGGACGATCCCATATATGCCAGGTATTTAGAGAAGATATTGCAGGAGGAAGGGCTTTCCACCATCTGGGCCCCCACGGCTGATGATGCGGTATATGCCGCCCAAAATTACCACCCGGAGATCATGACCTTGGATTATTCTCTGCCCCAAAAGAGGGGAGGTATTTTGAAAAATGGGAAGGATGTTATCCGGGAATTGCAGAAGGGCAAAAAAAACAGTGATATAGAAACGATCATAATCACCGGGCAAGACGAAGACCAGGTCAAAAAGGAGCTTTCTTTTGAGATCATCACCCGTATGCCGGAGGTACTGGAAAAGCCGATCGATGCCCAGACCTTGACGGAAAAAATCCATTTCTTTTTCGATAGGGAACAAGGAAAAAGATTGAATATCTTGGTGGCGGATGACGATCCTTTGGTGATGAAATTTGTAGCTAAGGTATTAGAGCCAGATAGATATATTATCCATGAGGCCATTGATGGTCAACAAGCGTTAGACTTCATTTCAAAAAACCCGGACAAGGTGGATCTTCTGCTTTTGGATCTGATGATGCCTGAAAAAAATGGAATTGATGTAATAAAAGAGTTAAGATTGGAGGGGAAAGCTCCCTATCTGCCGATAATCATTATCACCAATTATCTGGAAACCTATGAGGAGCAGGACCGAGAACTCCTTTCCAGAAAGACGGTTTTAGAGGTGCTCACCAAAGATGAATTAAATAAGAACCCGGAGATATTGAAAAGAAAGATAGCCCAAGTCAGAAGGCGAAAAAAAGAGGTAATGGTCTAACTTTTGGGGTTTTACGAATTTTGTCTCAAGGTTTTTGACATACAGATTATCCAGCCCATTTTGAGGGTTATGACGAGATTGGTGCTTTTACATCAAGAGGACGAAGTTTTAGCATTAAAACCAGTTTAAGACCTTGTGAACATCGGAGCCCCTGAAGCATGTCCCATATAGCTCATAACTCCAAAGTTCATCGGAAGAGAGCTATTCTAATTCTACGATAAAGCATTTAGCACTTATCAAATGGTTTCCTAAATACTTAAGAATCTCCCCATTTACAGATTTTTCCTAATTTCTGAAAACTCCATTCTTTATCACCAACTTTCCATATTTCACTAAAGAAGAGTGTGAATTAATTCTCGAAATAAAACAAATTGTGTAAGTCTTTGGGAAATGTTCAGATAGAATGCTCTCTTTGTAAATAAAACTATTCGACGAAGATATTCGATTTTCAGAAGCTCATTAAAAAACTTTCTGAATTTCATAAAATAGTGCTTGACAAGAAAGGGATTTATGGCTATTTTAGAAATGAGATTATTTGGAATTTGAAGGGTTGAAAGTCCAGCGAACGGATCATTTAAGGTGAGAATTTTAGACGCTTTCCCCTGCTTGTAAAAAGACTAGATTAATTGAACAGTGCTTATCTCAAGGAAGAAAGGCTTCTTAGGACTCTGAAACAGACGAAAGAATCATTCATCACTGAGCAAAGAACATAGGAAGTGTTGGCGACCAGATAGAGTAGTGTTTTCATTCTGAGTTGAACTTTACACTTTCCTAACTTTTTGAAAAAAATATTTTCTTGAATTTTGTGAAAATGCGTGGTTTTTATCTTTAACTAATTTTAACTCAAGGAGTTACAAAATGAAACTAAAAATATTACTTTCGGGAGTCGCATTAATTTTTACTTTGGTTCTCACTGGTATCTGCTGGTCTGCATGTCCTGAGGATCCCACTGACCTCGGGTATTGTGATACCTTGCACGTTGTTCCCTTCCCAACGACGGATACCTGCATCATTTATAAGTATCCGAATGCTGACCCCCCTCATACTGACACGATTTGTATCAATAATCCGGGGGAGAAGTTTCCCTGCTTTTTGTATGTGAATCTTCTGGTGACCCACGATTCAAATACCTTTTGGTGGGGAGGCGCTAATAAATGGGTGCAGGACTCGATTTCGGCTTTTGTGGTTCCTCTTGGCTGGACTCGCACCAACCCAGCCAAATATTGCAGTTTGTCTACTTATTGGAATGAGAATGTTGTGGATAATGATCCTGATGAACCGGGATATCCCTATCCCAGAAGAATATGGCGTAACTTTCCCCCCTTAGGTGGTGACAGTATTAACTGGATGGGGAAGCTTAAGTGGGCAACCATGCTCGTTGACATGTCCAGTGACAGTGTTTTGTATGGTGGCACATGGATGGTTCCACCGCACGCATTTATAACTCTTATCGCTGGAGCGAACAAAAAGAAATGGTCTCAAGAAAGGGACACCCTTCTTGCCACTCTTACCTTTAGAATCGAAGATACTATGCACGTTTGCATAGACAGCACCTTTTATCCCCCAGCGAGCAATCTTACGTTCACCAGATATGATGCAGAAAGCTATGTGCCCCGAAATAAGATGCCCCTTTGTATATGGGTTGGTCCTCCTCGGATTGACGTCACCTCACCCGATGGGGGGGAAGTTTGGTGTGTAGGTGATACCCATAATGTCACCTGGATTTCAGAGGGGTTCAGCGATAGTGTCAAGATCGAATATTCAACTAATGGGGGAGGGGGGTGGAATACAATAATAGCAAAAACGGCAAATGACGGCGTGCACCCATGGACCATACCAAATACCCCTTCCGCTCTATGCAGAGTTAAAGTATCGAATGCGGCTGGTGGTGGAGTCCCATCTGGAATGAGCGATGGTAACTTCACCATTAGCGTCCCTCTAAGCATAACAGTAACATCACCCAATGGAGGGGATTCCTTGGCGATAGGAAGTTCGAAAAACATTACTTGGACCTCCACAGGTTCATTTGATAGTGTAAAGATAGAATTGACCAGAGATGGCTCTACCTGGGAGCCTTTGGTGGCGAAGACACCTAACAACGGGACCTGGACATGGTCGCCGGTTACCGGTCCACCCTCTAACACCTGTAAGGTGAGAATAAGCAATGTGGTGGGTGGAGTTCCCGCGGACACGAGTAACAGCAACTTTACCATTTATCAGGAGGCCATCACGGTCACCTCTCCAGATGGAGGCGAAGTTTTGAAGATAGGAAGTCCTACGAATATTACTTGGACCTGGGTAGGTTCATTCCCTACTGTTATAATAGAATTATCCAGGAATGGCGGTTCCAATTGGAGCACTTTAGTAGCAAGCACAGCTAACGATGGGAGTTGGACCTGGACGTCTGTTACTGGTCCACCCTCTGCCACTTGTTTGGTGAGAATATGTAACACAGGTGGAGCGCCATGTGATACAAGTAATGCCAATTTCTCCATCGTCCAACCCGATTTCGCCATTCTCGCTACCCCGGAGACATTGTCGGTGACAAAAGGAGATTCAACCGCTTACACTGTGAATCTGGATTCTATTTACGGTTTCAATTCACCTTGTACCTTAAGTGTGGCGGGGTTGCCTGCCGGTGCGAAGGGTAAATTCGTTCCCAGCATAGTCACGCCGCCCGGAAGCTCAATCTTAGCCATTAATACTTATGCTGATTCCATTACGGCTGGACCATATAAGCTATTCATCACCGGAAGAAACGGAAGCTTGATACATTCCGATACGGTAACTTTCATAGTAGAACCGTGCACTACCATCACACATTTTCTCTTTACAGAAACAGACTCAAGCTTTACAATTATTATCGATTCAGCCTTTCTGTATCAGGCCGGTTTGGAAGAGTGTGACGAAATTGCGGTATTTGACAGCGCTCTCTGTGTAGGTGCGGGTGTATATCATCACTCGGATAAAGCTCCGCTAGCCCTGTCAGCGTGGAGGAATAATCCTCCTGATACAGGATATATTGAAGACCACCCGATGTATTTCAAGATCTGGAGCAAGGAAAAAGACGAAGAAGAAGATGCTCGACCTCATTTTTCAGACGGAGATTCAACCTTTGGTCCGCCTGGGGACACTTCTGTCGTCTGGTTAGAGGCACCTATAATGGACTTTGCTATTGATGTTACTCCGGATACGCTAAGGGTGCCCCGGGGATATTCTGACAACTACAAGGTCATTTTGACCAGCATAAACGGCTTTGCCTCCAATTGTACCTTGTCGGTTGTCGGTCATCCTGCTGAATTCACAGCAACATTTGATCCTCCTGTTCTTGTTCCTCCGACAGATAGTTCGCTTTTGACTTTAACCATCCCGGCTGATGCCGTGCTCGATACCCTTACTTTGACCATCACCGCCACTGAGATGGAAAAGGGTGAAGGAATAGCTCACAGCAAAAACGTGACATTGATCGTAACCTTACCCACTTGGAGTTTTGAGGTTGATGCCTTTCCAGACACCCAAATAATTTCGCAAGGTGGCTCTACCACCTATGCCGTAACCATTATTCCCAATCTGGGTTTCACCGCATCCTGCAGTTTGTTTGTTGAGTTTGTCGGGGGTTTACCGAGTGGAGTAACAGCCGATTTCGATTCCAATCCGATTCCGCCTAATGACACCTCTACCTTGACCATAACCACTTTGCTTTCCACCCCTCCTGATACATATGACCTGGCTATCATCGCAGTTTCTAACAAAAAGCAGAAGGACACGACTTACGTAAAATTAATAATAGAGCAGGCAACAGATGTGGACGAGGAAGGTGATCAGCCCAACGCTCCGGATAAATTCGCTCTGTTCCAAAATCAGCCTAATCCGTTCAACCCGGAGACTAAGATCAGTTATTACCTGTCCGAAGGCTGTGAGGTCAAGCTAATCATTTATAACATACTGGGACGGAGGGTCAAGACCCTGTTTGAGGGTCATCAGAATGCGGGAATGAATACTCTGGTTTGGGATGGGAAAAACGATCAAGGAGAACAATTAAGCAGCGGGATATACTTCTATCGTCTCCAGGCAGGGGAGTTCATCCAGACCAAAAAAATGAATTTGCTCAAATGATCCCTGCATGAGGAATTAAATGGAAAGCCCCGCCTTTTGTGGTGAGCGAAGTCGAACCAAAGGCGGGGCTTTTTTGTTTGGATAATAAATCAGAGCGCAAAATTCAGTACTTTTACCTCTCCCCCTTTTGCTCCCCTTCAGGGTGAACCCCTCTCCACATTTGAGGCTGTGTCATAATTATGTTTTGAAGTTGTAGCCGCAATCTTCAGATTGCGTAAGCTGTTGGAATTCAACAAACGGTTTTCGCAGACTAAAGTCTGCGGCTACAAAAAACCGAATTATGACACAGTCTCATTTGTGGGGAGGGGGACGGGGGGTGAGGTCTTTAAGATATCCTCTTCTTTAGCTTTTTAAGAGTTTTTCTCTTATCAAAAAATTCCAGCAACTAAAATGGAGAAAACCCTAATTTCATAGCTATCCCATTAACAGGGGGCTGGTCCACCTATGAAAAGATAATTGATCAAATAGACTATGTCAGAGCTATTTATGATGCCATCGCAGTTTACGTCTCCAGATTCCCAGGGCTGTGGTTCCGGACCTCCCACAAATAGATAATTTATCAGGTAAACCACGTCCGTTGAATTTATGTTCCCATCTCCATTGGTATCCCCGCGAGAAAATGATTTACTTATCCCGAACCAATTCATGATCCTTTGCATCACGGTCTTGGCATTATTAGGATTCGCCCCACTCTGTGGAACAGCCTCAAAGGAGAAGGCAAAGAAGACCACCTGATAACCGGCTGTTCCGGTGGCAGGGTAACGTAAAGCACAATAATCAGTCTTACCCGAATCTTCCTGCTGAAAGCCGGGCAAACCCAATACTCTTTCTCTGGACGAAGCATAAGCCTTTCCTGTACGATAGAATATTCCAGCGGCACCAGAAGCAGGAACTATATAATCGGAAAGATTGCTGAAAGGATAGCTCAGAGAAATACTCATTCCATTAGAGATGGTGTCACCTGATACCCCAGCTACTGAATTTATCCCTTGATCATCATTATGCCCAGCCACATGCAAGTAATTGATGATGAAATCGTTGGGGTTGTTGTCAAATAAAAGATCCTGGCTGGATAAAAATAGCTTCCCTCCACCCTCCAGATACGCCTTTAAATTAGCTTGATCCACAAGTGTCAAGGTGGAGGGGTTGCCTATGGAGCCGAAATCATCTCCCGTAGTCCATACCACCGCCTGATATGAGCCAAGAACCGAGTCCGAGGGCGAGCCTGAGGAATCATATCTCCATACGTCATACAAAATTCCCAAAGAATTCAAAGCCGAGACAAAGAAAGTATCAAAGCTTGCCCCATCATCGTCATCCACCAATAAAACCGGCTTCCTCCCAATCAAAACATGAAAAGTGTCAGAAACAGAATAGGGTCCTGCCCCAGTGATCTCCAAGACAAATTCCGCAACGTGGCCAGGTGGACAATTGTTGTTAACGGTGAATTGATAAAAAACCAAAGAGCTGACCAAGCTGTCCGGAGGAATATCCGGATAGGCAGAGCTTGAAGCTGTCACCGTCACATAAGAATCCTCGCAGACCAAATCCGCAGAGACCTGGATTGCCTTTTGGCTTCCTTTATTCTTCAACACCACTGTCATATCACAGGTCTCCCCGGGATCAGGTTCACCGTTTCCATTTCCTCCAATGTCGTCAATAACCTTCGACTCATAAACCAGAACCGGGGCGTGGACCAAGATATTCAAATCCGGATAGATCCAGCTACCATTAGTTGCGGTCATATTCAACTGGAAGGTGATAATTTCTTTGTCTTTTATCTCCGGGGAAACTGAAAAAACAAAATCACCTTGACTTGTCATGGTGTCCCCCACAGGTATGTCGCCGAAAGTCTTTTGGCTGTCGATAACGCTCACCAGGGGATGAGTTGTCCTCAAGGTGGCAGTAACGTTATAAGCGGTGGAATCTCCAAGGTTTTCCAGCACGATGGGAAGTTCTATGGTTTCTCCAAAATCGACATCCCCATCATTGTTACCCCTACTTTGACCCAGGCTATCGTCATCCACATAATAGCAGTAAAGCGTCAAATACGGACCAATCACCGCTTTGGGGTGAGTGATCGCATCGATATCGCATCCCGGATACCACTCGGTAGCACTCCCATCATTATCGTCCACTATCTTCAAATATCTTATGCTGTCAGTAGGCTGGGAAGAGAAGTCGAAGGAGGTGGTGCCAACTCCTGTCCCGATATAATGCCAAGTCCCTCCGTAAGGAACTTCACACCAATAGACCTTATAACCATCAGGAGGTGAACCTACTTCATAAACAGTGAAATCATCTCCATCTTCATCATAGATTTTGGTTTCCTCTCCCATATCCACCACCATATTCCCTCCTCTGCCCAACGAGGCGAAGATACCGTCTGGATACCCCAAAGCGGCTGAAGCATTGGTAGGATTATTTTGATATTGGTTGGGGTAATAATACGGGTCATAGAAATAGCAGGAGACCACATGCACTGCAAAAAGATCCATCCCGCGTCTTAAAGCCACATTTAGGATGGTAGGAGAACCACCGCTTACTACCACCCCGGAGATGGTTGTATCTTGATAACCGTTGGCGGAAAATTTAAGGGTATAGGTGCCGGGAAGGAGGTTCTTTTGATAATCCCCGACTGTTGGCTCCGTGAAAACCGGCTGTCCCAGTTGCGTGCACGTAACCATGGCTTCAAGAGGTTGTCCGGTGGTAGCATCAGTCACGTTTCCTCTGACCCCGTCGTCTGTTCTCTCCATCATCGCCAACATAGCGGGCCTGTTATAATTCCAAGTAGTAGGAATATCGGAATTGGCGGTCTCGATGGTGGCATCTATGTCCCCCCTGGAACCGTAGCTCCAATCATTACAATCTCCGTAAGTCTGATACCATTCATATCCTTCTATTACTGTATAAGGTGTATAAGAGCCGTACTCTGTCGAGATGTTGACTATGAAGGCGCTATCTGGAACCGGGAAATCTCTGTAATTCCATACGTAATTCACATATGCCGCCGTGGTATGATAAGATAAGGAGATGGAGAAATTGTGCTCCAAACCGTGAAGTCTGATGGCTCTTGTTTCTGGTTGAGAAAAAGGAGCAGGGCTACCTCCTTCACCATTCCAGATATAGCCATAATCACGATTCAAATCCACTCCATTGGCATTATATCTTGAGCCTGCAGTCCGTCCATCCGGGTTCATCATAGGGATGATCCACGTCTCTAAATCATTCACCAGATGTGTCACTTGGGGATTAGAACCGTAGTTGTCAGTGAGATATTGAAGCATGGAAAGTCCCATTTCAATGCCCATATATTCATTTCCATGATGATTTCCGATAATACGAAATTCCGGCTCATCCTCCTCCAGACTTGGATTATCGCTCACCTTGGCTGCCAGAATCATTCTCCCCTGAACCGAGTAACCCAGAGTGTCCAGAATCACTATATCAGGATGGTCCAAAGCCGCCTGTTGCATCTCCGTTACCAGTTGAGCATAAGTATGAAATTGGAGATCCCAATCCGGACCAAAAAGTGCCACATTTCGTTCTTCGGGGCTCCAGAAGACGACCTCCACATTATATCCCTTTGCCAACAACTCATCTAAGCGTTGGGAGTTGACCACTACATCCACCCAATTGGGTCCGGCGGCATCGACATCTAAACCCTTCTCCGACAAAAGCCTACCTTTCTCTTCCATTGAGCTGACCCATACCCGGGCATAAATCTCCTCCCCCGCCAAAGGCGGGATTCTCAAAAAGTTTTGGGCGGCAAAAGAGTTTTGAAAGAGAAGCACAGCCACTGCAATAAAGACAAAGAATAAAACGATTTTTAACCTCATCTTGCGTCTCCTTTTAGAATTGAAAGTTGAAAAGATATGCTATGATCAATATCGACAACTTTGCGCTAAAAGTTTCTAAGCCCCATCAAAATACTCTTCTCTTAATAAGATACTCAAATTTCCAATATTGTCAATGGTTTTTAAGCCCTTTTTTGTCCGAATTTGGGTTCTGAAGAGAAAAACTCCCCACCTTTTTTAAAAATTCAAGCCTTTTAAACTTTGTAAACTCAAATTCCTCCTCACTCAAATAAATTAACCTGAAAACCTGGATACCTTGTACCTGTACTCTCTTTTTTTGTGAATTTTTTCACTTTTTAGAGTGTCAAAACACGGTTTTTTACTCTCCGTTGTGTGCTTCGCCGAAGGAAAAAACTTGACTTCTGGAAAAAAATGGGCTAACATAATTGAAAAACCCAGGTGAACCAAAGTGAACAAGCAACCTGATCTCCAAGATATTCGATCTGCTCACCAACGAATTCATCCTTACATTCACAAGACCCCGGTTCTGACCAGCACCGCTTTAAACCGAATGGTTGGGGCAAGACTTTTCTTCAAATGCGAAAATTTTCAGAAGGCCGGTGCTTTCAAGTTTCGTGGCGCTTGTAATGCGGTATTTTCCCTTTCCGGCCAAGAAACTTCGCGGGGAGTTGTAACCCACTCGTCTGGCAATCACGCGGGGGCGCTGGCATTGGCAGCTCGCAAACGGGGAATTAGTGCAAGAATTGTGATGCCTTCGGATGCATCTGCGGTAAAAATTACCGCCGTGCAAAGTTATGGTGGAATTATCACTTTTTGTGAGCCGACTCCAACTTCGCGGGAGAAAGCCGCAGAACAGATTATCAAAGAAACAGGCGCCATACTTATCCATCCCTCCAACGATTATCGGATCATAGCGGGGCAAGCAACCGCCGCATTAGAATTAATGGAGGAGATTGAAAACCTTGATTTCCTCCTCGCTCCGGTTGGCGGAGGTGGATTGCTGAGTGGAACCGCTATTGCCGCTAAGGCACTAAATCCAAAAATGAAGGTAATCGGCTGTGAACCTGAAAATGCCGATGATGCTTACCGTTCGATAAAAGCAGGACGGATTATCCCCTCTGGGAATCCTAATACGATTGCCGACGGGCTGAGAACGTCTCTGGGTGATAAAACCTTTCCCATTATTCGAGATCTGGTAGACGAAATCCTTTTAGCCACAGAAGAAGAAATCATCACCGCGATGCGATATATTTTTGAACGGATGAAAATCGTTGCGGAGCCATCCGCCGCTGTGCCTTTGGCTGTGTTATTATCCCATAAACTGAACGTAGCAGATAAGAATGTAGGAATTATCATCTCAGGTGGCAACGTAGATTTCAGCCAGTTCTTTGAAGAAATGCTAAAAGCCAATCGAGGTTAAACAATATCTTTTACTTCTCTTTGGTGCTCTTAGCTAATCCTCTGTCGTTGGTTCAGGGTACCCTTACCCTGAACCAAAAAAAGAAGGTCAGGACGAACCCAATGCGGATGTATCAAAAGATTTGAATTTAATTCTCCGAAAAGAAACTTCAACCAGGCAAAATGTCTCAAAATAAAGAAGATAAAAAAGTGCTCTTAACCCCAGCCGGGGCAATCCTTGCCTTAATCTGCTTTTTCCTCCCGTGGGTCAAAGTCTCCTGTGCTCGTACTACGAAATCCTTTTCTGGACCCGAAATAGGAGGTATTTTCTGGCTGTTATTGGTTTCCGCACTGGCGATAATTGTTGCATTTTTCTATTTCAGAAGCCAGAAACAACTTGAGAAGTCAAGACCTGTGGCAATACTTAGCTCAATAGTTGCATTAGCGGTCATATTCATCAAATATACCAGTTTGGCTTGGGAACAAAAGGGCATGTTTGCTAAAGCCGGGTCAAAAGTGATTGATTGTACTATTCAGCTTGGTGCCATTGGCACTGTTATTGGCTTTATTTTAGCAATAACTGGATTGTTTTTCCTAAAAACAAGCGTGCGACAAGAGTAAGGCGCGTGGCCAAGGCTTTATGCCTTGGCATGCAAGCCATGAAGGCTTGCCTACGCGGAAATTGAGGCAAAAGCGCCACGGACGAGGGCATCCGTGGCGAACGGGAGAAACTATGCAAATTTGTCAACGGATTAAGCGAATACAACGGATGAGATCGTCTCAAATCCGTTTGATCTGTTTAATCTGTTGGGAATTCACCTCTGAATTTAAAACTGCAACAATGGTTCGGCAAGCTCACCATGCATAAATTGTTGGGCTCCTTTAACGAAAACGGCGGGTGAGGAACACCCGCCGTTTTTTGTTTGTAGTTCGTAGTTCATGGTTCGTAGTAAAATCTTAAACTACGAACCACGAACCGTGAACCAATAACCAGAGCTATATCTTCGTTATTTCTTGTTTGATCCAATCGGTAGTGATGCTCTTGGGCCGTTCGATGGAAAGACCTAAGGCTCTGTCCCAGATCAGTTGTGCTAAAACGCCCATGGCACGGGATACTCCGAATAATACCGTGTAAAAGTCATATTCTTTGACCCCATAATACCATTGCAGAACTCCTGAATGTGCATCCACATTGGGCCAAGGATTTTTAGCTTTTCCATGCTGGGTAAGAATGTCAGGTGCGGTCTCATATATCATACTGCAAAGTTTGAAAAGATCATCCTCCGGCATGTGCTTTAAGCAGAACTCTCGTTGAGCTACATATCTGGGATCGGTCTTTCTTAAAACCGCGTGTCCATATCCAGGGATAACCTGCCCACTGTTTAAGGTATCCCACAATGCTTTGGACAACTCTTCCTTCGTAGGAACCCTTCCCCCCAATTTCTTCATCAAATTCTGAATCCAGCGCAAAACTTCTTGATTTGCCAGACCATGGAGCGGTCCAGCCAGTCCGTTCATGCCGGCGGCAAGGGAGTAATAAGCATCGGACAAAGCAGAGCCGACCAAATGAGTAGTATGAGCACTGACGTTTCCACCTTCGTGGTCGCAATGCAGAACCAGATATAATCTCATCAGCTCATAGTATTCAGGATTATCAATGCCCATCATGTGCGCAAAGTTTGCACCCCAATCTAACTTCTTAATAGGACGAATCCTTTTTCCATCTTTATAAGTTCGACGATAGATATAAGCGGCGATAGCGGGCAGTTTCGCCAACAAATTCATCACGTCTTCATACATTGGATCCCAGTATTCGGTTTTGGGAATCCCTTCATCATATTTCTTGGCAAAAAGAGAGGTCGGCTGTAAAGACATAATCCCAATAGAGAATTGAGTCATGGGATGCATATCTTTGGGGAGAGCTTTAAGAATCCTCCAGGTTTCGTCAGGCACCTCTCCTCGGCTCTGCCACTCTTTTGTCACCTCTTTAACATCATCTTTTGTGGGGAGTTCCCCTGTCAAAAGGAGCCAGAAAATCCCTTCGGGGAGGGGTTCTTCACCGCCTTTTGCTTTGGGGAGTTTTTCTCTCAGCTCTGGGATATTGAACCCACGAAACCTTATTCCCTCCATGGGATCTAAAAGCGAGGTCTCCCAAACCATGCATTTTATTCCCCTCATACCACCGTAGGCTTGCTCAACCGTGGCTTGAGAGATCACTTTCTGTCCATGTTCTTTCACCAGAGATTTAATTTCATCCCTTAGCTCTGGAATCTTTTTGGCAAGTTTTTCTTTTAAAGGCATAACAATTCCTCCTGTTTAGTTTTTGTGAATTATTTCACAAGTTTTCATTTAAAAAAGAATTCTATCTCGATCTTGGCGTTTTGGGGAGAATCAGAGGCGTGCACCGAATTTTGAGTGGTGTTTATGGCTAAATCACGCCTGATGGTTCCCCTTTTTGCTTTCTTGGGATCGGTTGATCCGATCAGTTCTCTTAAATCCCTCACCGCATTTTTCTTCCTTAGTAAAGCCACCACCACTTTTCCTGAAGATACATATTTCACTAATTTATCGAAAAAAGGTTTTCCCCTATGAACCTGATAAAATCTCTTGGCTTCAGGGACTGAGAGTTTGACCATCTTTAGTTCCACTATCTCAAATCCAGCCTTTTCCACTCTTCTTAAAATCTCGCCGATTAGGTTTCTTTTGACCGCATCGGGCTTTATCATTAGAAATGTCTTTTGCACTTTATTTTTGAGAATCAAAGCTGTCCCCTCACCCCCGCCTCTGGCGGGATTTTCAACCTAACCCTCTCCCCCAAGAGAGTGTATCAGAATTCCCGTTTTTGTAGCCGCCTCACTAAGCGGGGCGGAATCGGAATGTTGAATACCAATGGGTTACGCAATCTGAAGATTGCGGCTACAACTTCAAAACATAATTATGACACAGCCTCCAATGGGAGAGGGCTAATGTGATTTTCTACCTCTTTTCTTTCGGGTTAATTCAAAACCTAACTCTAAAGCCTCAAGATTCTTTTCCTCTGTCCCCTTGGGAGCTCTTCTTTGAACTACCTCCAATAATCCTTTCTTGGAAACTATCTTGGTTAAGGAAGCAATGGTCCCCAGAGCAATGATATTTGCCACCACAGGAGTGCCTATACGTTCACGGGCAAGCTGGGTAAAGGGAAAAGCATGCACTTCACGAGCCGGAAGCTGAGTGACTAAACCGGAATCTACAATTAAGACCCCGTCTTCTTTAAGGGCCTGATAATATGTGTCACAGGCTTCTTGAGTCAGACACAAAAGCAGATCAAGTTTGATTGTTTTGGGATAAAAAATCTCCTTAGAGCTTACCACCACGTCCGATCGGCTTGCCCCTCCTCTGGCTTCAGGACCATAACTTTGAGTCTGGACCACATTTTTGCCGTCATTTATCCCCACCGCCTCAGCTAAGATCATTCCGGCAAGTACCATTCCCTGTCCCCCTGAACCGGATAATCTGATCTCGTATCTATCGTCTGTCTCTATGCTCTTTTTTGTCTTATCCATTTCTTACGAATTCTTCTTTTAGTTTATAAAAGAAACGCCTTAAGAAATAAAATTCAGGCAGTGAGTACTGGAATGTCCCCGCCTTTGGCGGGGACCAAAAACTTATTGAATGACAAAGGTTTCCTGCTCGGTTCACCTAATGGTTATCAACTTTTTAATTTGACAGATTTTGTGAACATAGCATTTTGTTCTCGGAAAGTTTATGTAGGGGAGGGGCTTGTCCCCTCCCGAACTGGTTTTACGGGCGACCACAAGGGTCGCCCCTACGTTTCCTCTCACCACACTATGTAGGGTCGTCATGATAATTAGTTGATGACCATAAGGTGAACACTCCAGACCATCCTTTCTCTTGACCGTTGTTTCTTGCCCCTTGACTCCTTTGTATCAGTCTCTCCTTTGGGCTTCGGCTATCACCTTGTCGTATTCCTCACAATATTCGGGAAACTCGATATCCCATAAAACTCCGGTCAGAAATTTATCTCTTAATTTTTCCGGGGGAACTTTTCCGGCGGCGCTGATGGGTATGGCATGACCCCTTTGCCATTTTAGCATCTCCACCGCATCCCCCTCTTTGTTTAGCCTTCCATAAAGGGTGGGGCAATGGCTTATCACCTCCACCAAGGAGAACCCTTTTTTGAGTATGGCTTGTTCTACGAGCTTCTCCAACTGAACCACATGATAAGCTGTGCCTCTTGCCACAAAGGGAGCACCTGAAGCAATAGCTAACTTGGAAATGTCGAAAGCTCTCTCCCGATTTCCATAGGGAGCGGTGGTGCCGAGTTTCATAAAGGGGGTGGAGGGTGAAAACTGTCCCCCGGTCATTCCATAGGTTTGATTATTGACCAAAATACAGGTTAGATCTATATTACGTCTGCAAGCGTGAATGAAATGATTTCCTCCGATGGCTAAAGCATCGCCATCGCCGGTGATCACGATTACCTTGAGACTGGGTTTGGCCAATTTGACCCCGGTGGCGAAAGCCAAAGGTCGCCCGTGGGTCGTATGCAGGGTATTGAAATCGACATACACCGGCATTCGACTGGAGCATCCAATGCCCGAAACCATCACCACCTCATCCCGGGAAAGCTTCAGTTTATCTATAGCCCGGATGATGGCTCCCATGACGATGCCGATACCACATCCCGCACACCATACGTTGGGGAACTTCTTTTTGGTCCTCAGATAATGGTGAGTCACTTTGGGTATCAGCTCCATTTATTTTTCCTCCCTGATTTTATCAAAAATCTGATCCGGGGTGATCAATTCGGAATCGTATCGGAAAAGCCCCCGCACCCGGGTTTTTCCTCGAACCACCCGCATCACTTCACCTATCAGTTGTCCCTGATTGAGCTCAGCCACGATGATCAGATCCAGCTGATCCAGAATATGTTCGATGTATTCATCTGGAAAGGGCCAAATGGTCAGGGGCTGAATTAATCCCACCTTCATTCTTTTTTCCCGTGCCATCCGAATGGCCTGTCCGGCAGCTCGAGCTACAATCCCATAAGCGAACACCGCCACATTGGCATCCTCCATAAATTCCTCTCTCACCTGAACAATATCACTCACATTGTGGCAGATCTTGTTTTTCAATTTATCCAACTTTTCTCTGATGACCTCCGGTCTATCTGTAGGGAATCCCTCCGGGTTGTGTGTTAAGCCTGTAATATTGAATCTGTATCCTTCCCCGAAACTGGCCATAGGGGAGACAAAATGAGGATTTATCTCAAAATGCTGGTACCATTCGGGAGGAACCGTGGGCTTCATTCGGTTGATTATCTTTATCTCATCCGGGTCAGGTAACTTGATCTTCTCCCGCATGTGCCCCACTACCTCGTCCATCAGCACTATAACCGGAGTTCTGTATTTCTCAGAAAGATTAAATGCCCGGATGGTCAACTCAAAACATTCTCCCACCGAGGAGGGAGCCAAAGCGATGGCGTAATAGTCTCCGTGAGTTCCCCAGCGAACCTGCATGGTATCGGACTGAGCAACCTTGGTGGGCAAACCGGTGGAGGGACCGCCTCTCTGCACGTCCACGATCACGCAGGGGACCTCAGCCATGTAGGCATACCCGATATTCTCCTGCATCAGAGAAAAACCTGGGCCGCTGGTTGCGGTCATCGACTTCGACCCGGTCACAGATGCTCCGATCACTGCCGCGATGCTGGCAATCTCATCCTCCATCTGGATGAACTTTCCTCCCACCTTGGGCAACTGGCGCGCCAAGTACTCTGCTATTTCAGTGGAGGGTGTAATAGGGTAACCGGCAAAGAAACGGGCACCGGAAGCGAGGGCTCCTTCAGCACAAGCCTGGTTGCCTTGCAAAAGCCTCTCTTTTTGATCAGTCGCCGTTCTCATTTTTCTTCTTTCTCTTTTGCCTTTACTGCGATGGCGAAGTCTGGACACCGGAGTTCACACATTCCACATAAAGTGCATTTCTCCGGGTAAGTAAGTAAGGGCAGACCATCTTCGTTCGAGGTCAAAGCTCCGGTGGGACAGAAAGCCACGCAGATGCCACATTTCTTACACCAAGCTTCAAATACACGAATCTTTTGCCCTTCTGCTTCTTTATCCGTCAAAGTTGTCTTTTTTTCCTCATCCGCCAATTTCAAAATCCTTCCATCCGTATAAAAAGAGCTTGACTTTAATGACTGTATATAATAAACTTATTACGACAAAAGTCAAGTCTTTTGACGAAAATTTGTTACCTTTTTCACTAACTTCAAATATTCGTGCGAATGCATACGCATATGAAATCGATCAATTACAAATTTAGAGAAAAGCTTAATTCCACCATAGGTGGCGAAGCTCACAACTTCTGTTATCAATGCGGAGCCTGCGTGGGAGATTGTCCGGCGGCTATGTATTCTCCCGATTTCAATCCACGGGAGATACTCTTACAGGCGATCTTGGGGGATGAGGAAACTTTGACCGGAGAGAATTCCCCTATTTGGAACTGCACTAATTGCTATACCTGCTATGAAAGATGCCCCCAGGCAGTGCGGCCGGTAGAGGTGATCATTGCCCTGAAAAACATCTGCTACCAGAAGATGACCGCTGCCCCTGAGGTGAGGGAAATTGTAGATAGCGTGAAAGCCACTGGTCGGACGGTCAAGATAACCTCTTTATCGGATAGGAGAAGAAAAGAGTTAGGGTTGAAAGAGGTGAAGATCGTCCCCATGGAGGAGCTAAAGGAACTTTTTGAGCAATAAAACGGGTTCTTTTATCGACAGTTTTTGTCGAGACAAAAATCTCGACCAACCATTTCTAAAAAACTACTTTTGCTCTTTGTGGATGTTATCATCCACAGAGCATCAAGGATCGTAGCATCCTTGATGAACATAAAATTTATTTTCGGACTCTAAAATGAAATATGCACCCTTTTTCGGATGTATGATCACGGTTAAATATCCCCAGATGGAAGCCGCAGTCAGAAAAACTGCACAGAATTTGGGGATGGAATTCGTAGATTTAGAGGGTTTTTCTTGTTGCCCCGATCCTATCTATTTCAAAGCCACGGATAAGCTGGTGTGGCTTACCATTGCCGCTCGGAATATCTGCATAGCCGAAGAAGCCGGATTTGATCTGGTGACCATGTGTTCTGGATGCACCGCTACTTTGTCGGAAGCTAATTTTCATCTATCCAATGAGCCTGAATTGAAGGAGAAGGTGAATAAGCGTCTAAAAAAGATTGGAAAAGAATACAAAGGCACCATATCTGTCAGGCACATCGTTACTGTTTTGCGAGATGATGTGGGGATTGAAAAGGTAAAAAAGTCGGTTCGGCGCCCTTTGAAGAACATCAAGGTCGGAATTCACTATGGCTGTCATCTTTTGAAGCCTTCAGAGATAATGCGGGTGGATGATCCGGATTATCCCACCATTTTGGAAAATTTGTTTGGCGCTATTGGAGCCTTTGTAGTTCATCATGACAAACAAGCCCTCTGTTGCGGAAAAGCCTGTATGTCGGAGTCTATTCCGGAACAGATGACCTATGACGTTTTGACCTCCCTTAAAAGATCCGGTGCAGATTGTATGGGTTTGATCTGTCCCACCTGCTTCGATGAATTCGATTTGGGACAGATAAAGCTTTCGAGAAAATTTAACCAAGATTTAACCATCCCCATTCTATATTATTTCCAGTTCTTGGGCTTAGCCCAGGGTTTCTCCCCCCAAGAGGTAGGACTGCATCTGCATAAGACCAAGACCGATGAAATAATTAGAAAGTTGAATAATTCTCATTCTTAAGGAAAACAATAGAGGTCAAGCATCCCGTCCAAACGGACGCTTGTCCCTACCCCATACGGGCGTTCGTCAGGACAGAACGGCCCGTAGGATAGGTGCTCAACAAAAATTCCTTCCTGAACTATTGAAGTCAATCTCCTCTCCTGCCGAAGGTGGGATTAGGATGGATACGGAAGGATTTTATCGCCAACAAGAAATATTTTTGACAAAGATTTTTGCATGAGTCCAGAGAGAAGGCTTACGCTCATTTGAGTAACCTGACTTTAACTCCCGAACTAATGGCTCGACCATTCGACAGGTTCATGGTGCCAAGTGAAATCAAAGCACACACTCACCATAAAAGGGGAAAATGATATGGTTAAGAAAAGCAGAGTCTTTTGGATAGCCTTAATGGTTCTGGCGATTTTTCTCTTTCCCGGTTGCAGCAAAAACTCAACCAAACCCGAGCCTCCCAAATACAAATGGACCATCTTGGGTTACTTCGATGGGAATAACGCACAGGACCTCGATCCCGTGACCTTAGGCTCCTATGTGATCCAGGATGTGCAGGAGATGGAACAGGTGGGATCCACCAAGGATGTGCAGATCATTGTAATGTTAGGCTCCATTAAAACTGAGGGAAACTGTAACTATTACCTCATAGAGAAATATTCGGATGAGCCTGCCGATTCGATCAGCTCGAAAATGTTAGATAGTTTGGGCAAAAAGGATATGTCCGATCCTCAGACCCTGACGGATTTCATCCAATATGTAGTAAAGCATTATTCAGCCCAGCGTTATATGCTGATCATCAATGACCATGGATCCGGGTGGAAAGGAGTCTGCTCTGACGAACAAAATGGTGGCGGAAAGATGATGAGCCTGCCGGAGCTTTCTTCTGCTCTTTCTGGGTACAAATTCGAGACAATCGTTTTTGACGCTCCCTCCATGTCCATGCTGGAGGTGGCATATCAATTGAAAGATAAAGCTAATTATTTAATAGCCTCGCAGTTTAAGCGCGGCCTGCAAAATAGATTAAGTTCTTCTGAATGGCTCCAGGATTTAATTGACGATCCGGACATAGGGTCAAGAGATTTAGTCCGCAATATGGTTGACACAATTTATCATACTGCTGACAATAATGAGAAAGACATTAGTATCTCTGCCATTAATCTTTCCAAGGTAAATATCTTAGCCTCAAAAGTGGCGGATTTAGGCAACAGTCTGGCAACAAAAGCCGGAGCTTATTGGAATGAGGTTCTTGCTGCTTGGAACGCTGTGCATTCTCAAGATTATGATGATTCAGCTTTCACGGAGCTTAGAGAATTCGCTAAAAAAATTAAGGATTTCTCAAATTTCGACTCGACGATAATAAATGATGCTCAGGCAGTGGAGATAGCCACAGGTGAGGCGGTAATTAAGTCTTTGAGCAACCGGGATTATGCTCGAGGTGGACTTTCCATCCATTTCCCCTGGAAATCAAGTCTTTTCGATTCCACCGATTATGTTCAGCTCGATTTCGCAAGCTCCAATTGGCACGTTTTTCTTTCCCACTTTATCCCATCCATCTCTAGCTCCTTGGGCGGATTGGAGGTCATATCGATTCCAGACGGAGCCGAAATTTTTCTCAATGATCAAAACACAGGACGTAAAACAAATACAATTATCTCTGGGCTTCTACCTGGTGACTGCTTGGTTAAGGTTGTTAAACCGGGATACCCGGAAAAGAAAGGAAACGCTAGAGTGGAAAGTGGAAAAATAATAACCATTTATTTTATTTGGTAGAGGTAACTGATCCTTCTTCACCTTCCCAAATAGCACATTGTAACTTCCAGCAAGAATAAGACTGCTTTTCAAAAGACCTGTGATTCGATAGAGGCATACATTCATCTGTTCGTCACGTCGCCCTTCAGGGTGAATCCCTTAGAATGAGCCTTCGGGATGAACCCTTAAGGCTGCCTTCTTTAGGGTTAAGACAGGTGCCCTCGTGATTTTCTTCGTCCTGCTCAAATGGTACACGGAGGGGTGAGCAATTTAACTTTTTCCGAAATTACCAAAAGTTTGCTTGACATCAATTTGAAATCTCTTTTATATTAGAGGTGACTT
>Ga0315279_10002513_pt1 | contig 27346 bp, 26 predicted proteins | sample YL17G06_20_MG_FD_203694 | JGI IMG/M metagenome (GOLD analysis project Ga0315279, IMG submission 203694) | Sediment microbial communities from Yellowstone Lake, YNP, Wyoming, USA - YL17G06_20 | ecosystem: Environmental > Aquatic > Freshwater > Lake > Sediment | place: USA: Wyoming | collected... | reverse complement strand
CGTGCTCGCCGCGCACGCCATGGGCCGCGTCGGGATCGGCCTGGACATCAACGCCGACTACATAGCTGCGGCAAAGCGCCGTCTCGGCGAGTGTGAGGAGGGCTGCTGGCTGGTGGCGGCGGACGCGGCGAACTTGCTGCAGCATGTCGAGCCGGCCTCGGTGGACCTGGTGGTCACCTCTCCGCCGTACTGGAACATCCTCACCCGCCGGCGCTCCGCAGACCGCAAGGCCACCCGCAACTACGGCGACGACCCCGATGACCTGGGCCGCATTGACGATTACCGGCAGTTCCTCTCCGCACTCGCCAAGGTGTTCCAGAAGGTGAAGCTCGCCATGCGGCCGGGGGCCTACTGTGTGGTCGTGGTGATGGACCTGCGGCAGAGGAACCAGTTCTACCCATTGCATGCCGACCTGGCGACCGCCATGCAGAAGATCGGCTTCCTGCTGGACGACACCATCATCTGGGACCGGCGGCAGGAGTACAACTACCTGCGCCCCCTCGGCTATCCCGCCGTGTTCCGGGTGAACAAGGCGCATGAGTTTGTGATGGTCTTTCAGAAGCCCAAGCGAACCGCTACCGCCTAACCCGCAGGATCAGCCCCACCCCCACCAGCCCTGTCACCACATTAGGCAGCCAGGCCGCCCAGAAGGGGGTGACGCCGCCGCCCTGGCGGGCGACGATGGCGAGGTAGTTCCACAGGACGTAGTAGGCGAAGCCGACCAGGATGGCGATCCCCAGGCCGATGGAGGAGCTGCCGCGGTGTGACCTCATCCCGAGCGGCGGCGCGACCAGCGCGAAGACGAGGCAGGCGAAGGGGATGGAGAGCTTGTGGTGGAGCATCAGCTCCGCCTCTGTGGTCGGCTGGTGCGCGCGCAGCGCGTCTGCGATGTAGTCCTTGAGCTCCTGATAGCTCATCTCCTCCAGGGGCCGGGAGCGCCGGGCCAGCTCCTTCGGGCTGGTGGGGAACTCCGCCCGCCAGCTGCGGAACCAGCTCCGGGTGGGCCACTCCGCGTCGAGGGAGTAGTTGGCGGTGTTGAACATCTGCCACCCATTGCCTTGCCAGGTTCCCCGGTCGGCGACTGTCACCAGCACGGGCTTCCCGTTCTCGAACCAGGTGATGGTCGGCTTCGTCATCTCGCCGGTGGATATGTTCAGCCGCTCCGCGTAGATCAGCCGGGCCACCTTGCCGCCGCTCATCTCCTTCAGGTAGATACTCCGCTCGCTCGCCTTGCCGGCGCGAACAGTAGCCTCCCGCACGATGGCGTCCGCCCGTTGCTTGCAGGCGGGCACCAGCAGCTCGTTCATCCCCGCCGTCACCAGCGAGATCAGCAGCCCCACCGCCACCACCGGCACCACCAGCCGGCGGAAGCTCACCCCGCCGGCATGGATGGCGACCAGCTCGCTGTCTCCGCTCAGCCGCCCGAAGGTGATCAGGATTGCCACCAGCGTCGCCAGCGGGAAGGTGAACACCACCCACTCGGGCAGCCACAGCAGAAACAACTCCGTCGCCAGCCACAGACTCAGCCCCAGCTCGCTCACCAACTCGGTAAGCCGGAAGAGGATGTTGGCGGAGACGAACAGCAACACGAAAGCCGTCACGCCGAAGAGAAACGGCCCGGCCAGCTCGCGGATGAGATAGCGGTCGAGGATCCTCATGCCATCTGAAACCGATCGCCAAGATAGAAGCGGCGGGCCGCGGGGTCCTCGAGTAGTTGCGCGGAGGTACCCGAGGTGAGGATCTTGCCTTCGTACAGGATGTAGCTGCGGTCGGTGATACGGAGCGTCTCCCTGACATTGTGGTCGGTGATAATGATCCCCATTTGCCGGGAGCGGAGCTCGACCACGATGTCCTGCAGTTCGGAGACGGCGATCGGGTCAATGCCGGTGAATGGCTCATCGAGCAGCAGGTACTTCGGTTCTCTGGCGAGAGCGCGGGCAATCTCGGTTCGGCGCCTCTCGCCGCCGGAGACGACGCCGGCGGGGGCGGTCCGCACCTTTTCCAGATGCAGTTCCTGGATCAGCCTCTCCAGCCGTGCCCGTCTCTCCTGCGAGGAGAGCGGCATCCATTCCAGCACCGCGGCGATGTTGTCTTCCACGCTGAGGTGACGGAAGGCGGAGTTCTCCTGCGCCAGGTAGCCGATCCCTCTCCTGGCGCGCTGGTGCATGGGGAGGGCGGTGATGTTCTCCTTCTCCAGGGAAACGGAGCCCGCGTTAGGGGCGACCAGCCCCACCAGCATGTAGAAGGTGGTGGTCTTGCCGGCGCCGTTCGGGCCCAGCAGCCCGATGGTTTCGCCGGGCGCGACCTGCAGGTCTACGCCGTCAACCACCTGCCTACCCTGATACCGTTTGACCAGTCCCTGAGCAACAAGGCTCATTTACCCGTATCGCTCTTGCCGGTCTGCTGCCCCCCGGCCGCGCCTTCCGGCTGCGCCTGCTCCGGCTGCTCCCACTCCACCCGCACCGGCCGCTCTCCTCTCTCGAACTGGAACTGCCTGGTCTTGACATCATAGGTAAGCTTGTCGGCCACCGCGGAGATGGTGGCGCCGGTGACGGAGTTCACAGCCTTGAACTGCACCGACCCCTTGAGCACGCCCTGGCCGGCCTTCGCGTCATAGCTCGCGGAGTCGGCCTTGCCGGTCACCTGCCACCCTGTCTTGTCGGCGGCGACGTAGCGCCCGCTGATGGCGATGTTGCCGGTGGCCTCGACGCGCTCCCAGTCGCGGCCGTCCTTGGTGGGCCATGCCTTCAGGCGGTCGCAGGTCATGGTCAGATCTGAGCTGGTGACCTTCACATCTTTCGAGAACTCCCACGGCCCCTGGATATCCCCGCCCCAGCTCTTCGCCTCCACCGTGAAGCGACCAAAGGTGCTGCCGCGGGCCGGGGTCGCCTGCGCGGCCCGCGCCGACCCCGCGGTAACGCTGCACACCACAACCGCCAACGCGCAGAGAGCGGCCTTCTGTCTCATGGTTCCTCCACCTCGCTGTCCGACGGTGGCAGGCGTTCGGCTTCCTGCCCTCCGTAGCTCAGTTTCGTCCGTCCGGAGCCCAGGACCTTTCCCTGGGCCAGGTCGTAGTCCAGCCGCTCGGTTACCAGCGACCAAGCTGCGTGGGACACTCGTACGTTCCCCGTGAGCAGCACCCGCTTGGCGGCCTTGTCCAGCCTCGCCGAGTCTGCCTGCATGAATACGCGCGGCCGGTCCTCTGCCTGATACCAGCACTTGGCCGGCTGGAGGCGATACGGCCCGTCCATCCCCTCGGCCTCGATGTGCTCCGAGCGCGCCTCGAACCTCCACTTTCCCTCCGGGTCGGCCACTCGGATCACGGAACCGCCCATCTGCATCTCGCCCACCGCGGACGAGGGCGGCGTCTCCTCCTCGGCCGGCGGGGGCTTGGGGCGCCCGCCGCAGCCGTAGGCAACTACGAGGGCGAGAGCAAGCAGCGCAAGCCAGTTGGCAGTAGGGAAGCGTTTCATGGTACCAGCCGCTAGGGCAGCACCCATAATGGTAGCCCGAATAGGGCAAGCGCGGCAAGCGCGGCGGCGACCGCCGCGGGCGCCCAGGACTTCGCCGGCGAAGGGGCGAGCTGTGCGATGCCGAGAGAGAGCGCGAGTGCGGCCGCCGGCAGCGCCCCCGGGAACAGGTAGCGGGCCTGCGCCTGGAAGAAGACCATGTTGAACCGCACGAACGAAGCGAGCAGCAGCCCGCCGAGCAGCGCGCTCGCCCACCACGCCTGGCGCTGCCAGGCGGGCAACTCCGACCGCCTGAGATAGCGCACCCATCCCACCAGGCCAACCAAACCGACCAGCGCGAAGCCGGCGTTCAGCCACCAGGGGAAGAACTGGAACTGGTTGCCGGACATGCCCCCGAACATGCCCAGGACGCTGGCGCATGTCCACGCGACCACCAGGACTGCGTACCACGCAAGCGGCAGATTAGCGATAGGACCGTGCATCCAGTCGCTGGGGGCGGGGCGGCGCTCCGAGCCGCGTGTGAACGCCTCGATGAAGGCCTGCTGCGCCAAGGGGTCGCCGTAGATGCGTTGGTTGTGGACCAGCCACCAGCCGGCCACCGCCAGGGCGGCGGCCGTGCAGACCACCACGTCTCTCGCCACCCGCCGCCATTCGTATCCCTCCCTCCCTCTCCCGGCCATCGCCGCCACCACCCAGGCGACCGGCAGCAGCAGGACGCCGAGCGACTTCGTGAGCAAGGCGAGGCCGATCAGCAGGCCAAGCCCGCCCATCGCCAGCATGGCGGGGGGACGCTCGCGACCACCGGCCCGATACTCGTGGGCGGCGTGCAGATGACGCACCATGACCAGCAGCGCGGCCGCGAACCATACCTCGGTGAGGCCGTCGTTGCTGACACATGCGGAGAGGTAGATGTGCATGGGCAGAAAGGCAACGATGCCGGCCGTGGCCACCGCCAACCAGGGCCGGTCCGGGGCCAGAGTGCGCGCCAGCGCGAAGGTGAGGTAGAGCAGGGGCAGCGCCAGGAGCAATGAGAAGATCCTCACCGCCCGCCCCGCGTCTCCGGTCAGCCTCTCCCCCAGCCGGTAGCTTGGCAGGCACGATAGGTAGTACAGCGGCGGCTGGTGGAACTCGTAGTTCCCGCCGGGACCGGTGCGGTCGAACGCCGGCAGGCTCCCGTGTTCTGCGACCCACTGGACATAGCGAAGGTGTCCGGTCTCATCCGGGCCGGTCCCGGCCGGCACCTGGGCCACATACACCAGCCCAATGAAGAGGTAGAGCACGACCAGGGCGCGCATCGCCAGGCGGGCGCGGGCCGCCTCGGTCACCGCCGGCCGCGCGGCCGTCTTCTTCACCTTTCGCTTGCGAGGGCCCATAGGCTCATTGGTCCGTAGTAGTCGGTGACCGGACGAAGAACGCCGGCGCCCGCCAACCCGTGCAGCGCGCTCTCAAGGGAGCCGGGCGCGGGAGCCGGTGAGAACACCATCACCTCCGGCATCAGCACATGCGTCACCTGTATCCGCCTAAGCGCGGCGAGGAGCATCTCCGGGCTGCCGCGGTCCTGCTGGTTGAGGATCTCCGTATGGTCGCCCAGCATGTAGTCTCTATCCAGGTAGAAGAGCCTTGGCTCATCCCCGAACACCAGCACCCTCGCCTCCGCTGGCGTGGCGCGGGTCACCGCCTCACAGAACGGGTAGACCCGCGAGGTGCGGGTGAGGTACTCCGACTGCGACTCGAGGCCGACCGCGACCCGGGCCGCGGATGCCGAGAGCACGAAGCTGGCAGACAGCCCGGAAAGGCAGACCAGCACAAAGGCCACCATCACCGCGGCGGAGGCCAGCCGCCTGACCTCGAGCAGCCGAGCGGCCGCCAGTCCCGCGCACGCGCACAGCCCGGGCAGGATGGGTATCAGGTAGCGGCCGTTCTGGCTCATCTCGAACCATAGTGCGGTGTAGAGCAGCGCGAACCAGAGGGCCATCGCGCCCGCTCGTCCGATGTGCCGGAGCAGCAGTAGGATTGGGATCAGCGCCAGCATCAGCGGCGCGAACATCCAGATCGCCACGTTGAAGTAGCGAAGCGCCCCGGGCTGGTCGAAGAACGCTTGCGGGCGCATGGTGAGATTCCAGGGCAAGGCCAGGAACTTCAGCGCCCCGCCGCCCATGCCGAAGGCCTGCTGTGCGGCGGCGTAGGCTTCTGCGCGGGCGGCGGTCCAGTGCTCGCCCCCGAAGTGCTCGTAGTAGAACGGGTACACCGGGTTGCCGGTCCACAGATAGGACTTCAGATACCACGGGCTGGCGATGGCAAGGGCAATCACCACGAACACCGCCATCCGCGCCAGCGCCCGTCCCCGTTCCGTCTCTCTCAGCAGCAGCCAGCCCAGCGCCAGCACGCCGAAGATCAACACCGTGCCGCCAAGCATCTTCGTGCCCATCGCCATGCCGCACATGATCGCGGCGACCCACAGCCAGCCTTTGCTCGTCTGCCGGTTCCCCCACCAGATGCTGAGCGCGTAGACCGCCAGGAACGCATAGAGTGCAAACGCCAGCTCATTGTAGGCGACCATCATCTCCCACCCCACCAGCGGGATCGCCAGGAACGCGGCCGCGCCCAGCCAACCCGCCCGCGGGCCCCACCAGCGCCTGCAGAAGGCGTAGATCGCCAGCGCGGTCAGCCAGCCGCAGCCGAAGTGGAACAGCTTCGCCACGATCTGGCCCTTCATCCAGCCCCTCAGCAGCATGCCGAGGAGGTAGAGCATCTCCAGGGCAAAGGGGAAGTTCGAGTGCGACTCCCAGGGCAGCGGGTGGAGGCGGCCTTCCTGCAGGTAGATCTTGGGAACGGCGAGATGATAGACCAGCCCGTCGTAGTCCATGTCGCCCGACGGGGCGAGCGCCCCGATGAGCGTGAGCGCGCAGGCGACCAGGAAGAAGACCAGCAGCGGCGTCGCCGCCAGACGCCACGACCGGGCGCCCTTCAGCGCCGCCCCGACCTCCCACGGCAGGCGCACCACGTGCCGCCATCCCAGGAGGCCGAGCGCCACCACCAGCGCCACTCCCACCCCCGGGCGCAGCCAGCCGAGCAGCCCCACTCCCAGCATCAGGTAGGAAAGCGCTCCCATACCCAGGGCGATGGCAAATGGCGCCTCCTCGGCCGGGCCGGCGCCCTCGACGTGCAGGCGTCTCAGGGCGGCTGCGCCGAAGGCGAAGCAGGCCCACAGGATCCCCAGCCAGATCAGGAGTGAGGTCACGGGGTACAGTATAGCGCGCGCCGCCTGGTGACACCAGCTACTGAGTTTCGCCGAGGGAAGTTGGGAGGCAGCCCGCCTGAGGCGGGCACTCCACCGTACACGGCGAAACTCAGATAGGCCAGCCTGCAAGGCCGCACAGCGCTCTCAGACCGTCACTTTGATGTGCGACGCGCTATAGAGAGGATGGCAGCAGAGAAAGGCGAACCCAGAGAGCATCGCTGCTGTAGATCACGGAGGCTGCAAGATGGCCGACAAGGTTAGGATTGGTTTCGCCGGCGCGGGGGGCATCGCCACGGAGGCGCATCTGCCCGCGCTGAAGGAGATCGAGGGGGTGGAGATCGTCGCCCTTGCGGACGTTGCCAAGGACCGGGCCGAGGCGGCCGCGGCGAAGTTCGGCGGCAAGGCATACGCCGACTACCACGAGATGCTGGACAAGGAGCAGATGGACGCGCTCTACGTCTGCTTGCCCCCGGACATGCACGAGGATGCGGAGCTGATCGCCTGCGGCAAGGGCATCCATCTGTTCGTCGAGAAGCCGATCGTGCTCAGCATGAAGAAGGGGATGGAAATCGCGGCGGCGATCAAGAAGGCGGACGTGGCCTCCTGCGTGGGATATCAGCTGCGCTACTGGCCGGTGGCAGATGCGGCGCGCAGCTTCCTCAAGAACAAAGCGATTGCTCTCGTTGCCGGCAGCCGCTGGGGCGGCATCGCCGGCGGGCCTGAGCACTGGTGGCGGGTGATGAAGCGTTCCGGCGGCATGCTCCACGAGCAGGCGACCCACAACCTGGACTTCATCCGCTACGTCGTGGGCGATGTGAAGCGGGTGTGCTCGATGAACGCCCTCAACGCGCTGAAGGGCGTGGAGAACCTGGACATCCCGGATGCCGAGGTCACCATGCTGGAGTTCAAGAACGGGACCATCGGCTACTTCGCCAATAGCTGCGCGCTCACCAAGGGCGGCGGCGCCAGCGCCATGGACGTAATCCTCAAGGACATCCTCCTGCGCATCAGCTTCAGCGAGATCACGGTCAGACCTGAGGGCGCGGCCACCATCGAGTTGCCGCCGCAGGGGATGAACATCGAGCAGGCCTTCATCCACGCCATCCGTACCGGCGACCGCTCCGTTATCCGCTCGCCATACGATGACGCCCTGAAGACCGCGGAGGTCACCCTCGGCGCGCTGGAGTCTGCGAAGACGGGGAAGCCGGTAGAGATGAAGCTGGCTTGATCCTGGCGCGGGCTCGCAGCCTGCGTCGTTGGGCAGGAGCGCTGCTCCTGCCCCAGAACAAGAGCGCTGGATGACCGGGGTCTGCCTTCTGGCAGACCCCTCTGGTGAGGAGAGGCCGGTTGGGCCCTTCGTGTTACGTCTTCTTCGATGTTGACGACACCCTGGTGGAGTGGACCACCAGTTGGAACGGCGTCTTCGCTCAGGTGGCCCAGGAGGCTGGGGTGGCGGCCACCGACGAGGACGCCTGGAAGGCATTGACCCAGGCCTTCACCACCATCTATGGTGACGCCATCCGGGAGCACGCTGGGCGCGGCGATCTGCACGAGTTCTGGGTGGACTACGATGGCCGCATCCTCGCCCTGATGGGAGTGGAGCGAGAGCTGCGCAAGCACGCCGAGCGGGTGGTGGAGCTGCTGCAGCATCCGGGCTCCATCCGGCTCTTCCCGGAAGCTAGAGAGGTGGTGGAGGAGCTGACTGCCACCGGCGCCCGGCTGGGCATTGTCACCGGCCGGCCCCTCGCCGGGCCGGACCTGGACCTGCTGGGCATCAGGCACCACTTCGATCCGGTGATAGACGCTTTTGCCATGGGCAGCATCAAGGCGGAGGGGCACATGTTCGCGCGCGCGGCGCGGGTGGCGGCGCAGTGCGGGTGTGTGGGGTGGCATGTCGGCGATCACTATGATGACGATGTGGCGGGAGCGCGGAAGGCCGGCCTGCGGCCGGTGCTGGTGGACCGGCGGGGCGCGTATCCGGATGCCGACTGCCCGCGGATCACCGATCTGCGATCTCTCTTTCAGATCATCCCACTGGAGCCAACCGATGACGCATCGTGAGCGATGGCTGGCGGCGATGCACTTCCAGCCCGTGGACCGCGTTCCCGACGAGGAGTTCGGGTACTGGGACGACACCTTCCTCGCCTGGCACCAGCAGGGGCTGCCCAGGGAAATCAGCGATAACGAGAAGGGGGACATCTACTTCGGCTTCGCCCCGCGCGCCCACGTGCCCGTGCACTACGGGCTGGAGCCGCCATTCGAGCGCAAGGTGATTGAGCAGAGAGGGGAGCAGCTGCTCATCCGGGACGAGCACGGAGCGCTCTGTCTGATCCATGCCTCCGGGCAATCCTCGATCCCTCACTTCCTGGAGTTCCGGCTCAAGGATCGCGAGTCGTGGGAGCGGGACTTCAAGCCGCGGCTCGACCCAGACGCCTCGAACCGCCTTCCTTCGCAGCCTAGGCTTGACGAGTTGAAGCAGCAGTGGGAGGACCGCGACTACCCCTTGGGCATCAACATCGGCAGCTTGTACGGCTGGATTCGCGACTGGGCCGGCTTCGAGGGCGCCGCCATGATGGTTCACGAAGACCCCGCGCTCCTCGAGGAGATCATGGAGACCATCACCCAGATCATCACCCGCGCCATCGCCTGGATCGCCCCACAGGTCCAGCTCGACTTCGGGGCCGGCTGGGAGGACATGTGCTACAGCATGGGCCCCATGATCTCGCCGAAGGACTTCGACCGGCTGATGGTCCCCCGCTACCGGCGCATCACGGAGATCCTGAGCAAACACGGGTGTGACGTGATCTACACTGACTGCGACGGAAACATCAACCAGCTCGTCCCGCTGTGGCTGAAGGGCGGAGTGAACGGTATGTTCCCGGTGGAGGTGGCGGCGGGGACCGATCCCATCGCCCTGCGCGAGAAGTACGGCAGGGATGTCCTGCTGCTGGGCGGGGTGAACAAGCGCTCACTGATCGCCGGCAAGGAGGAGATCCGCAAGGAGATCGAGCGGATCGAGCCATACGTGCGGGAGGGCGGATGGATTCCGCACGTGGACCACCGCGTCCCCCCGGATGTGACCTTCGAGAACTACCTCTACTACCTGAAGCTCAAGCGAGACACCTTCGGAATTCCCGAGCCGGCGCCCTGGGAGGAGCGGCGGCCGAGCGAATGGGGACCTCCGGCGTGAGGCGCGGCAATAGCGAAGAGGCCGAGCGCCTGCGCTCCGCTGGCGGGGTGGTGCTCCGCGAGCAGGAGCGCGGCTCCCCCCGCGAGGCCGGCTACGACGTGGCGGTGATGCGCTCCCGCTATGGCACGTGGGTGTTCCCGAAGGGCGGCATCAATGCTGGCGAGACGCCGGAGCAAGCCGCGCGCCGCGAGCTCCATGAGGAAGTGGGGCTGGGCGGCCTCACTGTGCTGTCCCCACTCGTCTCGACGGAGCACGAGTATCGAGCCGAGGGACGCCGTTTCCACAAGCAGGTGGATTGGTTCCTCTTCCTCGCTCCGCCTGAGGCGGAACTGGCCCCCAACGCCGCGGAGCACGCGCTGGACGCGGCGTGGTTCGACCCCAAGACCGCGCTCGCGCTGCTCAGCCACGGCAACCAGCGGAATCTACTACGGCGGGCGCTGAAACGCTTACACAGCAAACCCTCGGAACCTTGACACTCACCCGCCCAGGGTTATACTCAGCAGGACCTGCCGCCGGTCACGCTCGATGCGTTGGCGCGGCGCAACAGCACACGAGATGAACGAACAGGCAGACAGACCGCTTTCCGGCGGAGGAGAGACTGAGCTCCGACGGGATGTCACCGTCTGGGGCTCCTATATGTGGGGTTTCGCGGACGTCGGCGCCGACACCTTTGTCGCGCTGGGCCTGGTGATGGCCTACGCCGCCGGCGCCACCGGCCTCGCCTTCGGCATCGCCGGGATCGTGTACACCATGATCGGGCTCGCCTACACGGAACTCGCCGCTACCTACCCGGTGGCCGGGGGCGGGCAGTACTTCACCCTGCGCGGCCTGGGCGACTTCTGGGGCTTCGTAGCCGGCTCCGCCCTGCTCCTGGACTACACCATTGACATCGCCCTCTTCTCCGCCGCCTGCGCCGGCTACATCAACTACTTCCTCCCCTACGCCTTCGGGGTCAGCAGCGAGGACATCACCTTCTCCTGGGGGCCGTTCCAGGAGGTCCAGTATCTCTGGCTGGCCGAGACTCTCTTCCTGATCGCCATCCTGGTGTGGCTGAACATCAGAGGCATCAGAGAGTCGTCTCTGCTGAACGAGATCATCGGCGTGCTGGTGATCGCCACCGAAGTGGGGCTGATCGTGTTCGGCTTCATCGCCGCCTGGCACCCGGAGGTGTTCACCATCCAGTGGTCCCAGCACTTCCCGAGCCGGACGCACTTCCTCTACGGCACCTCTCTGGCGATCATCTCCTTCGTGGGGCTGGAGTCCATCTCTCAGGCCGCGCAGGAGACGCGGCGGCCTGCCACGATTGTGCCCCGCACCTCCATTGCTCTCATCCTGAGCGTGTTCCTGTTTGCCACCGCCTTCTCGGTGCTGGGGCTGGGGGTCTCCCTGCCCCCGGAGAGGGTCTCCCTGGATCACCCGATGGTGCAAGAGGGCCTGATCCAGGGAGGGCTGGCGGATCAGCCTTGGGAGATCCTCGGCTATCACCAGACCAACCCGGTGGCGGTGATGGCGAGAGCTATCCCCTACATCGGCATCGTCGCTGGTCCTTTCGCGGCTGCGCTGGGCGCGCTGATGCTGCTCATCTCCGCGAACTCCGGGGTGATGTCGGCCTCCCGCCTGACCTTCTCCATGAGCCGGTTCGGCTTCATTGACCAGTGGTTCAACGGCGTTCATCCGAAGTTCCGCACCCCCGCCCGCACCATCGTGATCTTCTCCCTGATCGGGGCGATACAAGCGATTCTGGCTTCGCTCACAGGCGCCCGCGCGCTGGATACTCTGGCCAACATGTATGCCTTTGGCGCCAGCAGCGGCTACCTGCTGGTGTTCATCGCCCTCATGCGCCTCCGCTTCACCGATCCCTACTCGCCGCGGCCATACAAGGTGCCGCTGAACATCAAGATCCGCCGCCACGGGCAGGTGTGCGAGTTTCCCATCCTGGCGGTGATCGGCGCCATCGGTGTGGCCGGAATTCTCTTCAGCGTGGTGCTCACCCACAAGATCGGCCGCATCGCCGGCCCGGCCTGGGTGCTGGCTTGCTTCCTCTACTACGCGTGGTATCGCCGGCGCCACGGGTATCCTGTCTTCCGGAGCTTGCCGCACAACTGGGAGCAGCAGCAGCAGGAGGTGCTGAGGGAGGCGGAGGAGTTTGATCTGCTGGAGCGCTACCGCACCGCGCTCGCCGCCAGAGACCGGGCGAACCACAGCGAGGCGGCGGAATGATGACACGCCTCCGACCTCTGGATTGCTTCCAGATCATCACCACCGTGCTCTTCCTGACGCTCGGGGCGGCGATCCTGGTGCGCGCCGCGGCGTTGCAGATCACCTCAGTTCTTGCCTACGTGGTAGGCGCAGGGTTCGTCGCTCTTGGCCTCTACCGGGCACACTCCATCCTCCGCTTCCTCCACGGAAAAGGGGCCGGGCGATGAGACCGGAACTGGTGCTGTCCCCCCAGGGCATCGTCATCGCCATCGTCTTTGCCGCGGCGGTGGGAACGGTGATGATCTGGATGTTCCGCGTGCCGCGCCCCGTGTCTGAGGACGTCGCCAAGGCGCGGCGCTCTCTGGATATCGCCAGGCTTATCCTGGTGCCGACCATCGGGGCGGCCTACTCCCAGCGCGGGGTGGAGCTGGCTTGCCGGCTCGCCCAGGAGCAAGGCGCCGAGATACTGCTGGTGTACATCGTCGAGGTGCCCCGCACGCTGCCCCTGGGAGCGGTGCTGCCGGAGGCGGAGCAGGAGGCGGAGGAGGCGCTGAAGACGGCGAGTGAGGTGGTCATGCTTCACAACCTCCCGGTGGACACCTATGTCCAGCGCGCCCGGGAGGCGGGAGACGGGATCATCAGCGCCGCGAAGGACCGCCGCGCGGATCTGATCGTGATGGGCATCGCCTCCCGCAGCCACGCCTCGCATCTCTGGGGCCGCACCGCCGACGCTCTTCTCCACCGCGCCCCTTGCGAAGTCATCTTCGACAAATTGCCGGAATGACGTGGGGCAGGTCCCCGACCTGCCTGCAATAGGAGGTTCCCATGCGCTACACCACCGCCTCTTGCGGCCGCGTCTTCGTCGCCCGCCTCGAGGACGGCGACTCCATCTACACCGCGGTCGAGGACATCGCCCGCAAGGAAAGCGTTTCCTCTGCCTTCGTCCTCGCCATCGGCGGCATCAGAAAGGGGAAAGTCGTCACCGGCCCGGAGAACCCCACCGGCCCGATCGTGCCCCATCATGAGGAGTTCGACGACGCGCGTGAACTGGTGGGCGTGGGCACCGTGTTTCCCCAGGACGGCGCTCCCTCCCTCCACTTCCACGCCGGCATCGGCCGGGGCGACACCGCCCTCGTCGGCTGCCCCCGCGCCGGGATGTCCGTGTTCCTCGTGCTCGAGGTCATCATCGTCGAACTGCTCGGCGTGAGCGCAGAGCGGGTGATGGATGAGGCGGCGGGACTGCGACTGCTTCAGGTCACCTCGCAGGCTGCATCGTAGGAGGCAGGCATCCCGATCGCTTCACGGGGAGCGCCGGGGCTGCTGATGGCGCACCGCCTCATACAGCACCAGCGCCGCCGCCACCGCCACGTGGTGGGAGTCCACCCGTCCCGCCATGGGGATGCTCACCACTTGGTCACAGACGGATTGCTGGTCGGCCGAGAGGCCGCCTCTCTCCCCGCCCAGCAGTAGGATGAGGGGGAGGCGGTAGTCAGTGGCGCGGTAGTCGGTCTCGGCGCTTGGCGAGGCGCCGACGACCCGGTAGCCGTGCTTCTGCTTCCAGGCTGCGAACTCGCCGAAGTTCGCCTTCACCAGACGCTGGGTGAAGATCGCCCCCAGGCTCGCCCGCACCGCGGTCGGGTCGTAGGGATCGGCGGAGTTGCCGAGCACGATCATGCCCTCCCCGCCCACCGCGTCGAGCGTGCGCAGGATCGTGCCGAGGCTGCCGGGGTGCTGGACCTGGTTGACCGCCACCCACAGGGACTTCTCCGAGATGCGGAGGTCTGTCAGCGGCTCCCAGCGCTGCCGCGCCACCACCGCCACCCCCTCCCCTACCCCCTGGGGCGAGACCGCCTCGAACACCTCCGGCGTCACCTCCAGGCTTTGCACGCCAGCGGTCTCTTGTATTCCTGCCAAGCTAATCTTAGCTTCCCGGCTAAGCAGCGCCGGGGCGAGCACGAGGGCGCCGATCTCCGCACTGCTTTCGGCCGCCGCCAGCGCCAGGCGCAGGCCCTCGACGAGGAACAGGCCGGTCGCTTCCCTCTCCCGGCGGTCGCGGAGGCGGCGTAGGCGCTTGATCTGCGCGTTGGCGCGGCTGGAGATTAGCATGGCCTAACAATGTTCCACGTGAAACACTGCGCGCCTGCGGAAACCCGGAGAGGGAGGCGGCGGGCATGCGTCGGCCTGCGGCCGCCGACATGCCCGCCCTGCAAGGGTCTATTGGCGGTCTGCGAGGGCCTCTGGCTGCGGTTCAGGCACCTGCCCCTGCTCCAGCAGCTCGAAGAACTTCTGCTTGGTGTAGACCGGCGCGGCCTTCTTGGGGGCGAGGCCGAGGGCAACGGCGACGCCGTAGAGGATCGCCTCCGGGCGGGGCGGGCAGCCGGGGATGTAGAAGTCCACGGGCATGGCCTTCTCGGCCCCGCCGAGGATGTTGTAGCTGTCGTGCCAGATGCCGCCTCCGCAAGCGCAGGAGCCGATGGCGAACACCAGCTTGGGCGCGGGGGTGGCCTCGTAGAGTCGCTTCACCGCCGGCAGCACCTGGCGGGTGACCGGGCCGCACACCAGGAGCACGTCCGCGTGCCGCGGGGAGCCGACCAGCTTGATGCCGAACCGCTCGGCGTCGTAGTAGGGGGTGAGCACGTTGATCACCTCGATGTCACACCCATTGCAGGCGCCGACGTTCACGTGATAGACCCAAAGGGACTTGGGGAAGAACTTCGCCAATGCATCCTTTAGCGCCATTGTCGTCCTCACCTATACCGTCTCCTGTGTCACCGCGATGGCGGTGACACAAGAGACGGAGCTCCTAGCTCCCGCAGAGCGCCTGTGTGCGCAACTGCGGCACTACCATGACTCAAGATACTCCGTAGCGGCGGGCCCTTCGGCTTTGCTCAGGGTGAACTCCGGCAGGGCCCGCCCGCGAATCAGAATATGCTCGCCAGGGCTCTCGCCGCTGGATCAATGATCGGGTAGACGAGTCCGGGGAAGAGGCCAATCACCACGCACAGCAGCGCCAGCACGACCATGGGGATCAACATCGCCGCCGGCGCTTCCTCCGGTTGGGCATCGCCGGCCTGCCCCTCCGCCGCAATCGGGTTGGCGTCGCCGTCGCTCCAGAAGGCCCGGTAGCCGGCTCGCACGAAGGCGATGAGGGTGAGCAGGCTGGCGCCGATGGCGATGCCCATCGCCCACCAGAGATGCGCCTCGGCGGCCGCGAAGTAGAGAGTGAGCTTGCTCCAGAAGCCGTTGAACGGGGGCACGCCGGAGATGGCAAAGGCGGCGACGAAGAAGCAGACGGCGGTGGCCGGCATACGGCGGGCGAGCCCGTGCAGCTCGCTCATCCTTCGCCCGGCGGTGACATAGATCACCGCTCCCACCGCCAAGAAGAGAAGCGCCTTAGAAAGCGCATGGTTGATGATGTGGAAGATGGCGCCATACCCGGCGAGGTAGCCGAGCTGAGTGCCGAATCCCATCCCCAGCAGGCCTATCCCCATGGCGATGTAGCCCATCTGGCTCACCGACGAGTAGGCGAGCATGCGCTTGAGATCGTCCTGGGCCAGACACATCACCCCTCCCAAGAGCATGGTGAAGGCGGCGAGAATGACGAGGAACACCGCCACCGGGTGATAGGCGGCGACGGGGAAGAAGATGGCGAGGGTCCGCGCCAGAGCGTAGATCGCCATCTTGATCATCACCCCGGAGAGGAGGGCGCTGACGGGGCCGGGGGCCTCCGCGTGCGCATCCGGCAGCCAGGGGTGGAAGGGAGCGATTCCCGCCTTGGTTCCGAAGCCCACGATGAAGCAGGCCATGATCAGCAGGGCCATGCTGTGGGGAATCGCCCCGGCGGCCCGCGGCAGGTCGCTGATCAGCATCGCCCGCACGCCGGAGTGCCCGGCAAAGTGGGGAGCGGCGGAGGCGTAGAGAAGGACACATCCGAAGAGGGCGAAGGCGATGCCCACGGTCAGCAGCATCAGGTACTTGTAGGAGGCTTCCAGAGCGCGCCGGTCCCAGTAGAAGGCGACCAGCAAACCAGAGGCGATGGTGCTCGCCTCCACGGAGACGTAGAGCCCGATGATGTTGTTGGTGAGGCAGGCCCACAGCATGGTGGCCAGGAATGCTTGGGAAAGCGCGTAGAAGGTTGCCAGGCGCCGATAGGCGACGTCCTCGCCGGCGGCATGGCTGAGCCGTCCGAGCAGCGGCCCCAGGCGCATGTAGGCGATGGTGTAGACGGCGGCGGCGAGACTGATGCCGCTGATCGCCAGGACCAGGATGGCGGAGAGCGCGTCGGCGCGCAGCTCGCGGGCGAGCCCCACCAGCACCTGTCCGCCCATGGTCTGGGCCATCATCATCACCGCGAGGACGGTGACGGCGGCGGCGCCGATCAGGTTGAGAGCCGGGCCAAGAGGCCGCGCCGCGCGCGCCAGCGGGTAGGTGATGACAGCGAGGGCCGCTGGAATCACACACAGTGCGAGCGGCAGTCCTGAGACAATCTCGTTAGGCAGCGGCATCCGCGGGGCCCTCCTCTACCAATGTAGCTCCGAAAGCTCGAACGTATCCGTGGTCCCCACCTGCTCGCTAATCCCCGCGATCACGTAGAGCAGCATCGCCACGGTGATCACCACCTCGGTGGCAATACCCACCAGCGCAGTCTCCCGCATCACCGGCGCCAGGCTGACCAGGCTGAGGTGCACCGCGTTCTCCAGCAGACACAGCCCGATCACCGTCTTGATGGCGTCGCGCCTGGAGAGGATGGCGTAGAGCCCGAGCGAGAACACGGTCATACTCACCGCCAGGTTGGTGCGGAACAGCCCCTGCGCGGCCTGGGGGGTGGGGGCGAGGAAGTGGACATAGTGGTGGGTGAGCATGTAGGCAGCGGTCAGCAAGACGGAGGCCAGGAGCACGGAGGGGCCGAACCCGATGATCGCCCTCGCCTCCGTTTCGCCCGTCTTGCCGATGCAGTGGACGAGCAGCCAGGGGGTGATGATCGCCTTGGTTGCCAGCGCCACCGCGGCCCACAGGTAGAGCGCCGGGTTCTCGGCGGCGAAGGCGAAGATGAGGCCGCAGATGAGCAGGGCCTGCACGCAGTAGGCGGCGGCGGCGCGCTTGAGGTTGTGGCTCTCCACCGCCACCAGCGAGGTGATGATCATGGTGAGGCTGAGGGTTTCGATGAGCCTGGCGTTGATCATCCGCTTCCCCCATTCCCAGCATCGTTGGCTTCGCCGGCAGAGTCGCGCATCCCGGTGACCATGAGACGGTCCAGAGGGGTGGGTGGCTCATAGCAGCGCCCGCAGCGGCGGCAGGTGCTCATGAACACCTCCACCTTCATGTGCAGGTCTTGCCGGTCGTTGGTGGCGGTCTCGAATTCCTTGGTGGCGGTGATCGCCTGCTCGGTGCACACCTCCGCGCAGCGGGCGCAGTAGGTGCATCGCTCGAGGAAGAACTCCAGCACCCGCCTATCCGGGGAGGGATCGGTGACGATGATGCACCGCGATGGACATACCTCTGCGCAGCCGCCACAGCCGACGCACTTCTCGGCGTCCACCACCACGCGGCCGCGGAAACCCTCCACGGGGTCGTGAGGCTTGAAGGGATAGGGCAGGGTGACGCGTCCCGCCTTGAAGCAGATAATCGCCTCTTTGATCTTGCTAACAATCATCAGCCTGTCCTTCCTCTCGTGGGCTAGGCGCCCAGCACGGCGAAGACCAGCGCACCCAGGGCAACGTAGACGATGATGCGGGCGTAGTAAGCCATGGATTGGTCAATGCGCAGCCTGGGGTTGACCACATCGGCAACTCCCACCAACGCCAGCACCACCGCCATCTTGGCGAGCGTGAGCAGCACGCCCAGCTCCACACTGGCCACCCGCGGCCAGGGGATGAAGACGGTCACCAGGAGGGCGCTGAAGATCATCAGCCGCGCATGCTTCGCCCACCGGAAGAGGGCGAAGCCCGGACCGCTGCGCTCGATGAAGGGACCCTCCATGATCTCCTGCTCGGCTTCCGCCATGTCGAAGGGGAGCTTGCCCACCTGGGCCTGGAGCGCCAGCAGGAAGGCCAGCCCAGCCACCGCCATGGAGACGGAAGGAATGCCGGCGGCCGGTCCCTCGAGCAGGCCTGCGAAGGTGAGCGAGTGCGCCTTGATCGCCGCCACCAGGAGGGCTATGGTCATCACCGGCTCCACGCTGAGCATCACCATCATCTCCCGGCTGCCGCCCACATAGGCATAGGGGTTGCCGGAGGCGAAGGCGCCGAGGATGATCGCCACCGCGGGGAGGGCGGCGAAGTAGATGAACACGATGAGGTCGCCGGCGAAGCTGAGGGGCGGCTGGTGGCCGATGGGGGTGAACAGCGCCAGTACCACGGTGGCGCCGAGGCAGAGAGAGGGGGCCATCCGCCACACCCAGTTGCGGGTGGGGGAGAGGTCCTCCTTCACCAGCAGCTTGGCGAGGTCGAGGTAGGGCTGCAAGATGGGCGGGCCCTGCCGGGAGTGGACGATCGCCTTCAGCTTCCTCAGCAGCCCCTCGGCGAGAGGGGCGAGCCCGATGAGGATCACCAGACTGAGGATCATGTCCAGCACAATGTTCGCCATCCTTGCCTCCTCACCGGCCTCGCAGGCGCTCGGTCGCCTCGCGAGACAGCCTCAGCAAGTCCTGCTGGTCCAGGACGCTGCTCTCTCCGGACCGCGCGTTGACCACTTCCACCCGCTCGGTGCAGGAGAAACACGGGTCCATGCTCCCGAGGGTGATGGGAACGTCGGCGATGGTCTCATCCTTGATCAGGTAGGGCAGGGCCTGGAGGTTCTGATAGGTGGGGGCGCGCACGCGCCAGCGGGAGGGCCGGTTGTCGCCGCCAGTGATCAGGTAGTGGATTGCCTCCCCTCTAGGGGCCTCCACCATGTTCACCCCCCACTGCTCGGCGGGCACCTCCGCGGGGATATCGGAGGCCATGATGGGGCCGTCCGGCATCTGCTTCAGGCCCTCACGCACCCAGCGGATGGACTCGAGAGTCTCCTCCAGCCTCACCACGACCCGCGCCCAGTTGTCGCAGTCCGGATGGGTGATGACCTTGGGGGGCAACTCATCGTAGGCGGCGTAGGGGTGGTCAACCCGCGCGTCAAGGTCCAGGTTCGAGCCCCGCACCGTGGGGCCCACCACGGCGAGCTCTCTCGCCTTCTCCTCTGGGAGGATTCCCACGCCGCTGAGCCGGAGCTTGAGGGTGGTGTCGCCAACCACCGCCTTGACTACCGCTAGCGTCTCCTCCCCAATCTTGTCCACCACGCTCACGATCTCTGGGTGCAGGTCCTTGGGCATGTCCCGGCGCACGCCGCCGACCAGGTTCATCCCATAGGTCTTCCGGTTGCCGGTGATCTTCTCGCACAGCCACATGATCGGTTCACGGATTCTCCAGGCCTGCATCAGCACGGTGTCGAAGCCGAGGATGTGTCCGGCGATGCCCAGCCACAGCAGGTGAGAGTGGATGCGCTCCACCTCCAGCATGAGAGAGCGGATATAGCGGGCCCTGGGAGGGGCTTTGATGCCCATCGCCTCCTCCGCGGTCTCGCAGTAGCAGGAGGAATGGATGAACCCACAGATGCCGCAAATGCGCTCGGCGATGAAGGGGATCTCGTTGTAGGTGAGGGCGCTGTCGCCCAACTTCTCGATGCCGCGGTGGTTGTAGAAGCCGCGGTAGTCGCAGTCCACCACCCTCTCGCCGTCCACGAACAGGCGGATCTGGGCGGGCTCCTCCAGCACCGGGAAGAAGGGGCCGACCAGGATGGTGGAGGTGCCTGCGGGGGCCTGCTTGTAGGGGTAGTGGGCGTCGGCGTCTTCCTGGAAGGGCGGGTGGTAGCCGTACTTGAAGTCCTTGCGCAGGGGATGCAGGTCCTCCGGCCAGTCGTCGGAAAGGATCAGCCGGCGGGGGTCCGGATGGCCCTGGGCTTTGACGCCGAGCACGTCGTAGAGCTCCCGCTCCGCCCAGCAGGCGGCGGGGACGCGCGGGGTGATCGAGGAGACCTGCGGGTGATCGGGAGGCACGCTCGTCCGCACGATCACGAACAGCTTGTCCTTGTCCAGCGAGAAGATGTGATCCACGTCGAAGCAGCCCCGCTCGGCGCGGGAGTCAATGCCGGCGGTGATGACGAAGCGCGCCCCGTAGTCACGGTATAGGGCTTCTGACACCGGGGCGAAGGCCTCGGGGGTCACCGCCACCTGCACCTTCCCGGGAACGCGCTCCACGACCCCCTGCACGGCTGCGCCGAATCTGTCCCGCAGCTTGCCGATCAACTCAGCGGTCGTCATACTGATACTCTCCCTTTCCCCTTCGCCCTACCCGATCTCTCTTGTCACGCTCATCCCGCAGTCGTCCACAAGGGCGCTGTACGGTAGTCCTGCGCCCCGTTTCCTGGCCGCCTGAGGCGGGCAGGAAACGCTCTAGCGAACCCACACTGCCAGCGACACCACTACCGCCAGCAAACCCAGCAACTGCCAGACCAGGTACATCTGGGGGACTCCCGAGTGAGTCCGGCTCAGCCCACCCATCAACCGATTTCCAAAGCGCACCAGAGGACCGAACAGCCAGCTGTCCACGTCGAAGATGCGCATGAAGCGCGTGGGATATCCCGCGTGCGGCAACGGCACAGATGGGTAGATGCTGCGGAACGCCTCCTTGAACGCCCCATACAGGCCATGTGCCTGGTAGCGGGCCTCGAAGGCCTCGGTGGTGGGATCGCTTCTGGGCTCCACCACCAGATAGCGGGCCTCGGCGCCGTTCACCGCTCCACCGCAGTACCACAGCTTGACTGCTCTTGTCTCCGCCGCCCCGAGCCTGGAGAAGAGGTAGGCGAGCAGGCTGGCGCCCAGCAGCCAGACCAGACCCACGATCGGGAACCACAGCCCGGTGGCCTCGCCACCCGAGAAATTGAGACGCAGACCCAGCCAGGAGTTGCCCACCAGATCGCCGAGGCTGGGCACGACAGCGAAGGCGCCGAGCCCGCCCACGGCGCGGTGGATCGCCGCCAGCGGAAGCATTGGCACCAGGCCGAGCACGACACACAGCAGGGCGAGGGCAACCTGCGGGATCTGCATCGCCAACGGGACCCCGCCTGCCGACGTCTGTCCCTCAACCTCGGTGTGCTCGCCAAGAAAGGCCCCGCCCAGGAACTTGAGGAACGAGGCCAAGGTCACCAGGGAGACGAACACGGCCACGATTCCGAGGAGCAAGAACACCGGGAAGCTGGGCGCGCCTAGGATGGTGACGTGGTAGATGAGCCACTTGCTGGCGAACCCGTTGAACGGCGGCACCCCCGCGATGGACATGGAGCCGACCAGCGCGGTGATGGCGGTGATGGGCATGATGTGCCAGAGGCCGCTGACGCGGTTGAGGTTGGTCTGGCCGGTGCGCAGCAGGATGGAGCCCGCGTTCAGGAAGAGCAGGGACTTGTAGCAGGCGTGGTTGACGAGGTGGAAGACGCCGCCCATCAGGGCGATCATGGCCAGGGTGGGATGAGAGGGCAGCAGGTAGATGCCGGTGCCGACGCCCAGCAGCATGTAACCGATCTGGCCGATGACGTGGAAAGACATGAGGCGCTTGGAGTCATCCTGGGCGAGGGCGGTGAGCGTCCCCACGAAGATGGAGCCGGCTCCCAGGACCGCGATCACCACGCCCCAGACGGTTGAGAACTGGGACACGGGGAGCATCTCCACGAACACCCGCAGCACGCCGTAGACGCCCAGCTTGGTCATGGTGCCGCCGAAGGCGGCGGAGGCGGCGCTGGGGGCGGCCGGGTAGGCGTCGGGCAGCCAGTCGCCAAAGGGAAGCACGCCGGCCTTGGTGCCGAAGCCGATGAACAGCAGGGCCAGCAGGACGTGCAGCACCGCCGGCTTGGTCGCCGCCAGCGCTCCCATGGTTTCTCTTGCGGCGGCGAAGCTGAAGGAATGCGCGTCCCCCAGCTTCCATAAAGCGATCACCGCCACCAGCATGAGGGCGCTGGCGGTGTGAGTCATCACGATGTACTTGAGGCCGGCGCGGGCCGCCGCCGGCTTGTCGTTCTCGAACACCACCAGGAAGTAGGAGCAGACGGTCATGAACTCCCAGAACACCAGGAAGAAGAGCCAGTCGGCCATGCACACCACGCCGATCACGCCGGAGAAGAAGAGCAGGAGCAAGGGGTAGTAGCGGACCAGGTGGCGGTCCCCGTAGCGGGCCATGTAGGAGATGGAGTAGAGGGTGGTGAGGGTGGCGATGACGGAGACGATGAGCAAGAAGAGGGCGCTGAGCTGGTCGACGCGGAGGGCGAGGGCGGCGTTGAGGGCGGACACGGAGATGAGCGTGCCGGTGTGGGCGGCCTGATTCTGGAGCAGGACGGAGAGCGCCGCCGGAAACACCAACACCGCCGCCACCAGCACGAACAGGAAGGCGAGCGGGCCGACGAGGTTGCGCCGCGGGGAGGCCACCGCGCATACCACCGCGCCCACCACCAGCACTTCCCAGGCTATCAGCACCAACTGCGCTGCGTTCATCATCTCACCTCACACAGGGCGGCGGGCATGCCCGCCGTTGGCGGGACATACCCGCCCTACAACCCCTACGGGACAATCAGCCTCACCAGGGGCACGCCGAAGATGGGCGCGCCGACGCACAACAGCATTCCCATCACCAGGGCGATGCTCATCGCCGCCGGGCGATCCACGGTGGCGGCGGCGCGGGGCGAGGGCTCACCCAGGAAGATGCGCTGCCCGACCCAGATCAGCCAGGCGAAGCTAACCACGCTCTCCGCGGCCAGCAGGGCAAGCAGCACCCAGCCGGCGGGGGCGTCCACGGCGCCTGCGAAGATGTAGAACTTGCTCCAGAAAGTGGCGAGGGGCGGTATTCCGGTAACCGCCAGCGCGCCGACCATGAAGGCGGCGGCTTCCAGGGGCATCCTCCGGCCCAGGCCGCTCAACTCGCTGATTCGCCGCGTCCCGGCCCCGTAGGCGATGGCGCCCGCGCACAGGAAGAGCGTGCCCTTGGCCACCCCGTGGCACAGGATGTGCAGCATGCCGCCCTGGAACCCGAGCGTGGAGCCAAACACACCGAGCGCACACCCCACCAGCACGTATCCCAGGTGAGCGATAGTTGAATATGCCAGCAGCCGCTTGAGGTCGTCCTGGCGGAAGTAGTTGACGATCGCCATGAAGATGGTCACCAACGCCGCCACCGCCAGCACGGTGCCGAGGTATGCAGGAGCATCCCACGACGCCAGCACCAACCGCGCCACCAGGAAGACGCCGGCCTTGACCATGGCGGCGGCGTGGAGATAGGCGCTGATGGGGGTGGGGGCCTCCATGGCGTCCGGCAGCCAGGTGTGGAAAGGGACCTGGGCGGACTTCGCCCAGGCGGCCACGAGCAGCAACAGGAAGGCGGCGCTCTTGAGGCCGCCGCCCAGCTTGCCGAGGGCGCTGAAGTCGAAGCTGTGTGCGAACACTAGCAGCAGGGTCAGCGCCACCAGGAACCCGAAGCCGCCGATGTGGGTGATCACCAGGGCCTTGAAGCCGGCCCGCTGTGCGATTCCGGTGTGGGTGTGGGAGATGAGAGCCCAGGAGCAGATGGTGGTCATCTCCCAGAACAGGAACATCTGGAGCAGGTTGGGCGAGAACGCCACTCCCACCATGGAGCCCAGGAAGAAGAGGAGCCAGAAGTAGTAGCGGTTGTCGCCCTCCCGGTAGGCGTGCTCGGCGTTCTTCTCGCTCATGTAGCCGCCGGAGTAGAGCACCACCATGAACCCGACTACGGTCACCACCAGCAGCATCAGGCTGCTGAGCGGATCCACCAACAGACCGAACAGATCCAGCTTCCCCAGGGAGCCCGGCAGCCAGGGCAGGGGGCCGAAGCTGGTGTCCCAACCACTCGGGAAAACAGGCCAGGCGAGCCACACCGCGGCCCCCGCCATGGCCATCACCAGCAGCGCCACAGAAGTAGCGACCACTTTGGCGCCGCGCGAGAGCACGCCGCACACCAGCGCACCGGCAAAGGGAATCACCAGCAAGGCTGTCACGATGCCATCCATGCTGTCTCCACCTACCCCTCGGACCCTGAGGGCTCGCCCTGCCCGCCCCGAGCGCAGCCGAGGGGAGCCATGTCGAAGGAACCCTCGGGGTCCTGAATGGGTGCTCGCGGTTCCGCCCGCGCCAGCCAGGCAACCACCCGCTCGACTGCCCCGCGAACCGGCCCGCTGACCGGGCAACCTACACCTGTGCTGGCAGGCTGTATTCCGAGCACGCGCACTTCCTTACCATAGGTCTCGGCGAGATAGCGGGCGAGCAGGGCCAGCCCCGAGCTGTGGGTGGTGCCGAACCTCTCGGTCAGGTCCTCACGCTCGCACAGCACCACTTCGCCCGGCTCCGCCCCCAGGTCGACCGCGTCCACCAGCAGCACCTGCGCCACCTGCGGCGAGCCGGCGAGGCCCAGGAACCGCTCCGGCGCATCTCCGCAGTCCACCGCGCCAGGGACCCCCTCGCACACCAGCGGCCCTGCCGCGTCGTCGCCCCGCCAGAGGCTGCCCACACCCAGGATCAGGGTGTCCTGGGTGAGCCACTCCGCGAGGGCCTGCTGCACGGCCGCGCCTTGGATCACGGCTCCAGCTCCATCATTGCCTTCATCTGAAGACAGGTGAACACCGGCCCGTCGAGGCAGATGTACTTGTCCCCGTGGATGCAGTGATTGCACTTGCCGATGCCACAGCGCATGTGGCGCTCCAGGGTGCTGATGATAGCGTCCTCCGCAAACCCCATGCCCACCAGGTCCCGCACCACGAAGTTGATCATGATGGGCGGGCCGCACACGAAGGCCACGCCCTGGCTGACATCCCACTTGACGTTGGGGAGCAGGGACCCGACGACCCCAACATTGCCGGTCCATCCGTCGGTGGCAACGTCCACGGTGAGCAGGCACTTCATCCCCTCCAGGTGCTGCCACTGCTCCAGCTCGTCCCGGTAGATCAGGTCCTCGGGGGTGCGCGCTCCGTAGAGGACGGTGACGGAGGCGAACTTGTCCCGCTGGCGGTAGACGTCCTGAATCTGGGGCCGCAGGGGAGCAAGCCCCAGGCCGCCCACGACGAAGAGGACGTGCTTGCCGCCGACCTCCTCGAACGGGAACCAGTTGCCGAGGGGTCCCCGCACTCCCACCTGGGCGCCGGCGTCGAGCTGGTGCAGCGCCTGAGTCACCCGGCCCAGCTTGCGCACGGTGATGTCGAAGTCATCCCGCCCGTGGGAACTGGAGGCGATGCAGAACGGCGCCTCCCCGGCCCCGAACACGGACACCTCCACGAACTGCCCGGGCCGATAGCGGAACTGCTCCCGCGCCTTCGGCTCATCGAACTGGAGCGTGAAGGTGGTGGTGTCGTAGGTCTCAGGCTTGACCCGCTTGATGGTGGTTATGTCCGGCAGATAGGGGTTACTCACTTTCCCAACCTCGCCGAATGGCTTCGCTTACCGCGGCCATATGGCCCCAAGCCTCACAGGTCGCCACACACCGGCCGCAGCCCACACAACCGTGGCGGCCGTTGCGCTGCGCCCACTGCAAGCTCAGCTTATGGAAGAACCGGCCCCGCACCCGCTGCGCCCGGGTGGCCCGGGGGTTGTGCCCGCTCGCTTCGCGGGAGTAGCAGCTATACATGCAGGCATCCCAGTGGCGCTCGCGCAGGACGACGTCGCCTTCGCGGCGATCTGTCACGGTGAAGCAGGAGCAGGTGGGGCACAGGAAGGTGCACCCGCCGCACTCCACGCAGTGGTCGGCCCCCTTCTCCCACACCTCCTCCGGGACCTCTGCCATGCTAAGCTTGCGCATGGCCGCTGCTATATAGGAGTGGAAGTCCCCGAATCGCGTCTCCGCCTCCTTGGCGAGGCGCAGCCTTTCGCCGATGTGGCTCGGCTCGGCCTGAGAGAGCAGATCGGAGTGGGAGTCGGCCAGCGCCTGCCCCTTCTCCGACCCCACCTCCACCAGCATTCCCTCCCCCAGGGCCGTCCACTGCTGGTCGTAGCCCTTCTTGAGGAAGGGGCCGCCGTCGCCGCAGACACAGAAACAGTGCTCGTCCGGCTCCTGGCAGGTGAGGGCGATGAAGGTGGCCCGGCGGCGGCGTGCCATGTAGTACGGGTCCTCGATGTCGCCGCCGAACATGGCGTCCAGCACTCCCACCCCGCTTACATCGCAGGAGCGGACCCCCAGGAAGACGCGATCCTTCTCATCGTAGATCGGCTCGACCTGCAGCTTCCCGTTGGTCGAGAACCTGAGGATGGGTTCCCGCTGGGGGAGAAGGAACCGCTTGAGCGGCTCCACTGCGCTCCGGTAGTCCCAGGCGACCTCCGCGGGTGAGGCAATGGCGCCATAGAAGACGTCTCCCGATTCCAGCCGCCTGGGTGCGATCACCTCCGCCGCCTTCAGCAGCCGCCCCACCAGCTCCTCCAGCCGGTCCCACGGCAGCAAGTATGCGCTCATCTACAAACCTCCCTACCCCTCGGCCCCATCACTTGACCGGCTCCACAGACACCGGGGTAGCGGCGATCACGGGCCGCCCGGTATCCGCCTCTGTGACGATGTCCATGATGCCCAGGCGGGTGGCGTGGTGGTATGGTGTGACTGCCACCCCTTCCGGCACTTCCTCGCTGGTTCTCACCTGCATCCGCTCAGCGCCCTTGGCCGAGGTCACCTGCACAGTGGCGCCAGGCCGCAGGTTGTACTTTCTGGCATCGGCCGGGTTCAGGCAGAGCATGCCGTTGGGGTTCTCTCTGGAGACCACGGTGAACTCGCCGCCGGCGCTGAGCATGGCCGAGGTGGTGACCTCGTCATCCCAGGGGCCCAGGGAGGGGTCGGCGGCGAGCAGCAGAGGGAACTGCTGTCCGGTCTCAGGGAGACTGGAGGCGCCGGCAAGCACAGGCATCAACTGCTCGCCCGTTTCCTCGTGATGGGCGGGGCCGACCACGCGGGCTCCGCCGCTCACCCCCAAGGCCCGGTAGGACAACCCGCCGTAGGCGGGGACGACGCGGGTGATCTCGGCGAACACGTCTTCCGCGCTCTGATAGGGCATGGGCTTGCCCATGGCGCGGCTGAGATCCACGAGTATCCGCCAGTCCGCGCGGGCCTCTCCCATCGGGGCGACGGCGGGGCGGGCGAGTTGGACGCGCCCCTCGAGGTTGGTCCACGTGCCCTGCCTCTCAGCGAAGGAGGCGGCCGGCAACACCACATGAGCCAGCGCCGCCAGCGGACTCAGGAACATATC
>Ga0315279_10002510_pt1 | contig 27363 bp, 17 predicted proteins | sample YL17G06_20_MG_FD_203694 | JGI IMG/M metagenome (GOLD analysis project Ga0315279, IMG submission 203694) | Sediment microbial communities from Yellowstone Lake, YNP, Wyoming, USA - YL17G06_20 | ecosystem: Environmental > Aquatic > Freshwater > Lake > Sediment | place: USA: Wyoming | collected... | reverse complement strand
AGACCCCAACCTTCGGCTGCCGTGAAGAAGGACGCGTGATCGCCCGGTCGCCAGACAGGCGCGAAGCCGATGTTGCCCGCGGGCCCGTCGTAGGTGAACCCCTGCGCCGCGAGCAGAAGCGACCAGACGCTCATCGCGCGCGCGTAGTACTTCCCGCACTCGTCATCGCCGAACGGATTGCCGCTGTATCCCCATGACGCCGTGTCGCCGGGCGTCAGCCCGGTGCGCAGGCGACCGTCGTACCGATCGTGCACCGCCTTCGCGACGAGCAGCCCCTCGCGCAGCAGCCCGCACTGGATCATCGTCGCCGCCGCCGCGTACTCAAAGCCCGTCATCACCTCGTCGCCGTACAACATGCAGTGGTCCGGGTCGGGCCGGCCGCCCCTCGGCCAGGTGATCATCTGCATACCCGCGTCCTCGTCGGCGACGAACTTACGCGGCACCTGCACGATGCCCTCGAAGTCAGGCTTGAAGTTGCTCCGCACGAGGGACCGCATCGCGGTGACGACGTGGTCGCGGGGGTAGACCCGGCCGAGCCCGAGCTGGGAGGCCCACCACTGGCCGAGAACCTGATCGATGTGACAGCCAGTGAGGTAGTCGCGCAACGGGTGGGCGCCGGGGAGCTGCACGTAGTACTCGCCATTGAACAGCGTCTCGTCCTGCCGCCGCGAGCCGATCCTCGCGATGCGCGCGTACCGCTCCGCGGAGTCGGCGTCGGACTCATTCAGCGCCATCCGCTCCGCCGCGGCGAGAGACGCCAGGTACATGCTGCCCATCCAAGAGCTGCTGCCGTCAAGCTCGGCGTCGAGCGTGTTCCACTGCGCCCCGGCGAGCACGCCGTCCTCATCCCGGTCCCAGGTCGCGATGGTGTAGTCCATCGCCTTCTTGACCTTGGGCCAGGCAGCCGCGAGCCACCGCCCGTCCGCGCTGAGGAGGTGCTCCCTGTACGCTTCGAGGATCGTGCCACACTGACCGTCGAAGGCCGGTCCGACACCAGAGAGCTCCCTGTGCGGCACTCCCCCGTCCGGGAGTTGGTGGCCGAGCTCCTCGTCGCGCATCAAGCGGCCGATCTCCGGGAACAGCCGCGCGTGCGCTTGCGCGTAGTGCCACACATGGGAGCAGTTGCCCTGACAACAGCCGGCCGACCCGCCGCATCCCTCCCAACCGCCGAAGTACCCCTCGGCGTCCCAGAAGCAGGTCGCGCCGCGCAGGATGGCCACCTGTGAGGAAAGCCGGTCAAGTAGCCAGTGGGGCAGGTTGGATTCGTAGAGCGTGTGGTGGTACAGCTCTGTTGCGCGGGCAAGCTCATCCAGCCGCGACACCACTTCGCGAGCAACGGCGAGGGCGCTCGGCCAGCGGAGGCAGTAGGCGTTCCCGGAGCCACCCCAGTCACCTGCCCCGTGCACCGCGTTCGGGAAGCGCCAGGCGAGGACGAACGTCACCGTCCGCGACTCCCTGGGCCCGAGGTCGAACGAGGACGCCAGCGCGCCGTCAAGGGTCGCGCCAGCGGTGGAAGGGCCCGACTCCGAGGGGCCGTCGAGTCGCGCGTCGGCAGCGACGTCGCTGAGCAGATCCGCATCGTCGGTCCATGACGCGGTCGCGCTCACCTGCGGCCCGATCGCTGCGAGCGCCATGTCGCCGAAGCCAGGCGAGTCGGCCGGCTTGCCCGAGGTCATGTGGAGCACCGTCGCCTCCGGGCTCGCGAGGACGCTGTTCCTGTTGAGCCCGTAGCCCTCGTGTTCGCGGCCTTGGACATCCCCTACGCCCGTGTAGCCCGCCGCGTTCTGCTGTGCCGCGAGGAAGGCAACTCTCACAGGCGAGGCAGTGTCATTGGTCGCCGTGAGTTCGTAGATCGAGCACGGGATCGAAGAGTCGGCGACGCTCAGCGGCACGAGGGGGTTGAAGACCCGCATGTGCGCGCGCAAGGGAAGGTCGGGGTCCTCGAAGTCGTACCAGCCGAATGGGTACTCGCCCCTGAAGCTGAGGCTGGCGACGGGGGGGAAGGCGCCTGCGGCGACTGTCTGCAGGGCCCGCACAACAGCCCCTCGCCCCTCCGCTTGCGCGCACACGGCGAAGAAGCTGTGAGGCAGCGCGGCCTGGGTCATGTTGTTGAAGATCTGCCAGACGTGTCGCTCGGCGCGGCCGTTCGTGTTCACGGTGCCTGTGCCAATCCCGCCGACAGGCAGACTGATGGCGCCGAGGTGCTCGCCGGAGTAGACGGTCGTCTCGCCCTGTGCGACAAGGTCAGGCGACTCGAGCATGTCCCGAACGCGTTGCTCGCGCCTCGCCTGCCGCTCGACCTCGCGAATGCGCTCGCGTTCGCGACGGGCGGCCTCGCGCTCCGAGAAGGCGGCCCTCACGCGCGCGGTGGCTTCCTCATCGATGGCCCCGTCGATGACCACATCATCCAGCGTAACGTGCCCCCACGCGCCGGTGTTTCGGTCGACGACCTGGAGGTAGAGCTTCTTGCCGACAAGCTCGGGCACGTCCCACTCGACAGGCTGCATGACCTCCGAGTTCGCTCCATGCGCGACGCGCACGTAGTCGCCGTCCTCAGAGCAGAGGGCGACGAACGTGTCTGGGTGCGACCCGCCGCCGATCTGGAGGGTGATGCGCTCTCCCCTCAGCGTGAAGACGGGCGACTCGACGACACCCGTCATGCCGTCATCAAAGCCGCCGTCCTCGAGCTCGGTGGTGGTGAGGTACCACTGCCCCTGCTTGGGGTAGGCCATGCCCGGCGTGTTGCGGGACATGGCTCGGTCGCAGATGAGCTTGCCGAACGCTCCGTCGACCACGGCCCAGCCCTGCAGGTCGCCGGTCTCGAAGTCGAAGTGCAGAGCGGCCTGTGCGGACGATGCGCCCGCCGCGACCAGTGCGACAGCCAACGCGCTCATCACTGCTCACCCGCCTCGCCGGCCATGCGCTCACGCAGCGCCTGCTCCTTGTCGGCGTTCCAGTAGCCGCACTCAAGCTGCAGGAACACGGAGGTGTAAGGCATCGTGAGGTCGGTCTTGAGGATCAGCACCTTGAAGGTCTTAGCGGCCTCGTCGAGCTTCTTGATGATGTCCTCGTGGAGCTCGGTGTTCACGTCCCGGCCCTCGAGGAGCTTCGCGAGGCCGTCGCGGTAGTCGGTGATGCCCGGGGCCAGGTCGTCGGTGACGAAGGCAAGTTCCTTGTCGACGTAGATCGTCGGCTTCACGTGCTCAGTACCGGCGAGCGCGTCGAGGACCGCCCGGACGACCTCGAGCTGGTCCGCGCCTGTCGCGATGGTCTCGACGCCCTCGGCGCACTGAGCGGGATAGGCGGAGTCGACGATCGCGATCCAGTTGCGGTGTCCGAGCAGCGGCAGCGCGTTGACAAGTGTCTCGCGCCACGCCGGCGGGTCGGTCGGCTGCTCGGCCTGCGCCCGCGCGGCGGGAAGAGTGCAGATCAAGACCATGGTGCAGAGAGCGACGCTGAGCTTGGGTGTCATGGCAAAGCCTCCTAATGCGAGCCTGCTTCTGCCCCAACTTCCTCTCGTCCTCGCCCGGGTCGCTGCGTCGAGTGCAGGTGGGCCGTGCATCGCCGCGTACGCAGCCTGCGGTCTGGGACCGCCGGCGTCCGCGCCGTCCAAGTCGCGGAGCGACGGCATGGCTCGGACGGGCCGCATCGCGGGGACTACGGCGTGAGCCGCTACTACACATACGATGATGCGCCGACCGATCACCTCTCCCGGCGGGAGCGGCCCACCGTAGGGGCGAGCCAGCGTGCTCGCCCAGGGCGGCCACAGGGGGCCGCCCCTACGGCAAGGCGGCGGGTGACGGCCCCCTTCGACAGGCTCAGGACATGCTTCGTCACGGCCCTTCGGGCCTGCTGAAGGTGAACGGTGGATGTGCCCTACCCCACCCAGTACGTGTCGTAGATGCCTTGCTTCACGTGCTCGAAGGACAGTTCGTAGTAGTGCCCCGGACCGCCGGAGTCGATGATGAGGAAGCTCCCGCCGCCGGGCTCCGAGCCGTCCTCGACATAGCCCACGAGCATCACGCTGTGGCCCGAGCCTGCGGCAACCGGGTGACCCTCGCGAAGCGCCCGTTTGACCTCCTCGAACTGCTCGTCCGAGAGCCCGGCCTCGCGCTTCAGCGGGTTAACCCAGTGCACCTCGAAGCCCTCGTCACGGATGCGCAGCGCGCTCGCCTTCGCTTCCTCGGTGGGCGCGTAGTCGGGCTCGAAGGTGGGCTTGTACGGCATCTCGTCCTCGCGGCAGATACCGTGCTCGCCCAGCCCCTTGAGGAGGTCGTGGAAGAACTGGCCGCGGTCGTCGGTCGTGTTGCCGATCACTTGGTTGCACGCCCAGTTGAGGAACTCCGCGCTCAGCCTGACGCCGTGACCGACTCGCTTTGAGTAGGCGAACTCCAGAACGCCGCGTGTGGTGCACACCGAGCAGGTGTTGCGCGAGCGCTGGCCGTAGGGCTGCAGCCCGAAGCGCTCGAAGTCGGGTACCAGGTCCGCCGGCCGAAGGGCGTCGAGCGCGTGGCGCCAGTCGAGGAGGCGGATCTTCCCATCGGAGCCGCCGGCGGCTAGGCGCGAGCCGTCCGGTGAGAACGCGAGGCTGAGCCCGCCGCCGCTCAGTGCCCGGCGGAACAGCCCGGTCTCCGCGTCCCACAGCCGCACGATCCCCTCCCCTGTCACCGACGAAATCGTGAGACCGTCGGGCGAGAAGCCGACGTCGCACACCGTCGAGCTATGGCCCGCGAGCGTCCTCAGCAAGGCGCCGTCGGTCGGGTCCCACACGCGCACGGTGTTGTCGCTGCTCCCGGACGCGAGAGCCTTGCCATCGGGCGAGAACGCGACGCACGTAACGGCGGCCGTATGCACGGAAAGAGTCCTGAGGAGCGCGCCCGTCGCGGCACTCCAGAGGGTGACGATGCCGTCGCGTCCGCCGATCGCGACGACCGTGCCGTCCGGTGAAGCTGCCGCGCTCCAGGCCCTGTCCTTGTGGCCCTCGAGGCGATGCACCAGTTCACCGGTGGCTAGGTCCCAAAGGCGCCCCGCGGTCTCCTCACTGCCGGTGACGAGGCGGCCGTCTCCGGCGAACGCCGGGAAGAACACAGGTGCCGTGTCCGTGATCGTGGCGATGCACTGGCCGGCAGATGGGTCCCACAGGCGGATAGTGTGGTCAAAGCCCGCGCTCACGAGGGTCTTGCCGTCGGGGGAGAACGCAGCCGAACGCACCGTGCCGTCGTGCCCGGCAAGCTCGCGGATGCGCTCGCCGCTCGCGACGTCCCAAAGCTGGAGCATCCCGTTGTCGCCCGCCGCTGCGAGAAGACGGCCGTCCGGTGTGTAGGCGAGCGACCATACCGCGGCGCTGCCCGCGTCGAGCGTCTCGGTCGGCGTCGTGCCCTGTGCACGCGCGGCGCTAACGGCGAGGAGTGAACAGGCAACCGGCACAAGTGAGACTGACACAGACATGAAGGTCCCTCCGCAGGCTCGCAACCTGGCGACCTAGTAGCCCAGCAGCGGCTCCGACCTCCGCTCGGGGGACGTCAGCCAGGCATTGAGCACGTCCTCCGCGACGTCCGGGACGACCACGTCCAGGACGAGGCTCCCGTCATCGGCAAGGCGCACCGTCCGAATGCGGATCCATTCCGGATCGGCGGTGCGCGGGTGATCGGCACGGAAGTGAGTGCCGCGACTCTCGGTTCGGGATCTGGCCGAAACGAGGTGGGTTTCGGCGACTGTGAGAGCGTCACGTAGATCCAACAGATCGGCCCTTGAGCCCTGCGCCCGCTGAGACCCGATCTCGCGGACGTCGGCGAGCGCTTTGCACAGACCAGCGTCATCGCGCACGACAGAGCAGCCGCGCCACATCACACACGCGAGTTCCCGTAGGAGCAGCCCTACCTCGCGCCCGCTACCCCGCGGGCCCGGCAGGCCGCGAGCCTCCATCGGCTCCGCGTGGCCTGTCTCGGCGGCCCACTGCGCGGCGGAGGCGCCCGCGATGGCCCCGAATGCCTGGGAGTCGGCCAGGGCATTCCCGCCGGGTCGGTCGGCACCGTGCTGGCCCCCCGCGACCTCTCCTGCCGCGAACAAGCCGGGGACGTCGCACTGAGCGTCTTCGTCTATTAAGACTCCGCCATTACAGTGTTGAATAGAAGGTGCGAACTCGATGGGCGAGGTCCTTATGTCTACTCCGTGTTTGAGTAGGTGAAGCAAGGGAACCTCGGCACGGCGTTCGATCTCCTTGCTGCCGGCGCCAGTGACATCGATGAAGACACCGCCGTTTGGTCCGACCCGACCCGCGATGATCTCGCGGTAGATCGCCGTGTCGACGTAGAAGGAGTCGTTCCTAACAGTGAAGGGGAAGGAGTGGCCCTTGACGTGGAGCGCGGCCGCCAGGTCGACCCCGTCGGGCAACGCGCGGGCCAGGAACTCCTCCCCTACCCCGCTAGTAATGCGCGGGTCCATGCGCCAGAAGATGCCGCTGAGCGCGAACTTAAAGGGCCGGTTGATGCAGGGACCAATCTGGATGAACTCCATGTTGGCCAAGCGCGCGCCCGCGCGCAGGGCCGCCGCGTAGCCGGCGCCGTACATGCCCGGCGGGTATGCGTTGTGCTCGAACACCAGCCCCGCCCCGCCGGTCGCCAACACGACGGCGCCGGCATGAACGGCAACCACCTCGCCGCTGCAGTCGAGGAACAGCGCGCCCACGGCTTGGCCGCCTCGTCCGAGCAGCAGGTCGGCAAGCTGCAAGCCGCCCGTCAGGCGGACGCCCGTCCGGCGGCACTCGGCGACGAGCGCGCGGACCATCGTCGGCCCCGTGTCGGCCCCACGGCCGCACGCGCGAGGGTAGCTGGCGCCGTCGGAGTGTACCTGCAGGTAGGTACCGTCAGGGGCCTTGTCAAACGCGGCGCCGTATGACTCCAGGTCCCTCAGCCTCGCCGGGGCGTCCTCCGCGATGCGCCTCGCGAGCTCCGGGAGGACGCAGAGAGCGCCCTTAACCAGGATGTCGAGTGCGTGCTGCGCCGGCGAGTCCCTCGGGTCGCCGTGGCCGAAGGCCGCTCCGAACGCCATCCAATCGCTCGACGCCGCCACGGTCGTGCCGGCTCTGCCCGGCTCGCCGCGATCCGCGACGAGAACGTCGGCGCCCGCGGCAGCAGCCGCCACGGCGGCTCTGAGGCCGGCCGCACCCGACCCGATGATGAGCACATCGCAGTCGAGCACCACCTGAGTCGAGCATGTCAGTCCGGTCGCCATCGTTCCCTGAGCTCTCGGCCGTCGCTACTGAGCCGCGGCTATCGCCTCGAGCACCTCATCGGCCACGTCGAAGTTGGCGTGGACCTGCTGGACGTCGTCCAGGTCCTCAAGGTCCTCAAGCAGCCGCAGGACGCCGGGCGCGGTGCGCGCATCCAGGGGGACCGTCGTCGTAGGCATGCGAGTCACCTCGGCCGACGTGATGGTGAACCCACCGGATTCGAGAGCCTGCTGGACCTGCATGAACGCGTCCGGCGCGCTCGTCACCTCGAATGCGTCGCCGGATCGCTTGACGTCGTCCGCTCCGGCTTCGAGGGCGACCATCATCAGCTCATCCTCGTCGGTGCCTTCCGCCGGCACCTGGACCAGGCCCTTGGTCACGAACATCCACCCGACACAGCCGCTCTCCCCGAGGTTGCCGCCGCGCTTCCCGAGAAGCGCGCGAATCTCCGGAGCGGTCCGGTTCCGGTTGTCGGTGAGGGTCTCTATAAGGAGCGCGACCCCGTGTGGGCCGTAGCCCTCATAGACGACCTCTTCGAGCGTCTCTCCCTCGAGGTCGCCGGTGCCCTTCTTGACGGCCCGGTCGATGTTGTCCCTCGGCATGTTGGCCTCGCGGGCCTTCTGGATGGCGAGGCGCAGCCTGGGGTTGAAATCGGGGTTGCCACCGCCCGTGCGCGCGGCGACCATGATCTCCTTGGACATCTTGGTGAAAACCTTGCCGCGCTTGGCATCCTGGGCGCCCTTGCGGATCTTGATGTTGGCCCACTTCGAGTGGCCGGACACGTGAACCACCTGCCTGTCGGTGTGCTGGCTTCGTAGATGGTTCACGAGACTTCGGCGGCGGCCACAGGATTCCTCGGTGGCGAGCGTGTATGATAGCGTAGCGCACTGTGGCGGCCCCCGGCTTTGCGCCGGGCCGGCTCGCATGAGTACTGCTCCTCCGGGGTCGCAACGCCGGCCTGCTGGGGTGCCGGAGCTGTCGCTCAACCGCGATCGCATCGGGAAGGCCGAGAGGTTGTCAGTCAGGTCAGCTCTCCCATCGGAGTGCAGCTAATGGGCTGCAACACTGCATAACGCTGATGCGCGGGAGCGCCCGTGCGGCGCGCTGGGTCGCGAGGATTGAGCATGGATGACGCCCGGTACGACGTGATTGTGGTGGGCGCGGGGCACGCCGGGTGTGAGGCGGCACTGGCTGCGGCACGCCTGGGCGCGTCCGTTCTCCTCGTCACAGGGAACCTGGACCGCGTGGGGCACATGGCGTGCAACTGTAGCATTGGGGGGCCCGCCAAGGGCCACATCGTGGCCGAGGTCGACGCGCTGGGCGGGGAGATGGGCCGCGCGATCGACGAGACCTTCACGCACATGCGCATGCTGAACACGGGCAAGGGCCCCGCAGTTCAGGCGCTCCGTGCGCAGGCTGACAAGCGGGCGTACGAGCAACGCCAGAAGGAGGCGGTCGAGCGGCAGCCCGGGCTACACGTGCTCCAGTCCGAGGTCTCGCACGTACTGACGGATGACGGCAGGGCGATCGGTGTAGCCACAACGCTCGGCGAGGAGCTCCGGGCAGGTGCGGTGGTTGCGTGCGCGGGCACGTTTCTGCGGGCCAAAGTGTACTACGGACACACCGGGCATAGTCTCGGTCGGGCCGGAGAGCCAGCCTGTGACGCGCTGGGGGTCTCTCTAGCTGCGCTAGGCCTCCAGCCCGTTCGCCTCAAGACCGGCACGGTTCCACGGATCGCCTACTCCTCTGTGGACACGTCCTCCCTCGCCCGCCAGGAGTCGAATCCCCTAGCTGGGACGTTCTCTTGGGCGGGCAGTCGGCCCGCGATCCGCGCGCAGCATCCGTGCTTCGTGACGCGACTTGAGAGTGCGGGGGTCGAGTTCGTGCGCGCCAACCTGGAGCGGTCGGCGATGTACGGGGGCCTGGTCACGGGCCCCGGGCCTAGGTACTGCCCGTCCATCGAGGCGAAGGTAGTGCGGTTTCCGGACAAGTCGGGACATCCGGTGTTTCTGGAACGCGAGGGGGAGACCACGGAGGAGGTCTACGTTCAGGGGCTGTCGACAAGCCTGCCGCCAGATGCTCAGAAGGCGCTCTTGGAGTTCGTGCCGGGCCTCGAGCGGGCTCGCGTGTTGCGCTATGGATACGCGGTGGAGTACGACGCCTACGACCCGCGGACGCTTCTGCCAACCCTGCAGTCCGATGTGGTGCGAGGCCTGTTCCTCGCAGGGCAGGTCAACGGCACCTCTGGGTATGAGGAGGCTGCGGCCCAGGGCCTGGTGGCCGGCGTCAACGCTGTGGCGCTCGCGGGCGAAGGGAAGGAGCTGCGACTCGAACGCGGCGGCTCTTACATAGGCGTCATGCTGGCTGACCTGACGGAGAAGGGCGTCGACGAGCCATACCGCATGATGACCGCGCGCGCCGCAAACCGCCTGGAGCTTCGTGCGAGCAGCGCGCCCGAGCGGCTGACCCCTGTGGGTCGGGACCTGGGCTTGGTTGGGCCCGACCAGTGGGCCGCCCACGCACGCCGCTGCGGGGCTATCGTGCTGGCTTGCGACTGGCTCGCGGAAACGCGGGCTGACAAGTCGCTATCGGAACGGTGGCCGGTAGGCCGGTGGGGTGCTACTCCTCAGCACGGCAAGAGCATCGGATCGCTGCTCGAGCACCCCAGTGTGGGTTTTCGGGAGCTGCTCGAAGTGACACAGGCTCCGGAAGCGGTGCTCTGCGCGCTGTCGGACGTCGGCGTGGCGACGGAGGTGGAGGCCCGGTACCGGTACCGGGGCTACATCACGCGTGAGAGGTCTCGTGCACGGCGCGGGGCATCGCTGTCGCTCGGGGGCGTTGATTTTGCCAAGGCCCGGGGGCTGAAGCAGGAGGCGCTCGAACGCCTGCAGCGCGCGCGTCCCCGGACGCTGGCCGAGGCTGCGGGGCTGCGCGGCGTAACGTCAGCCGACATGGACGCACTTGAGGTCTGGGCGACGCGGCAGCGGCGCCTTGCCGGGGGCGGGGCCGTTTCACGTGAAACATAGGCGCCCCGGAACCACAATCCCAGCCGTCGGGCCTCTGACGTCGGAATCCCGCAGCCTGCTGCGGGACACTCTGGAGTGGCTCGGCCTACGGCCAAGCCCCGGGCTCGGTGACCGGCTGGGCCAACTGGCGGTCGAACTGGCGGAATGGGGGCCTCAGCTCGGGCTGTCGAGCATCGGGGATGCAAACCTATCACTAGTTCGCCACGTCTTGGACTCGCTGCTGCTGTTGACAGTTGTAGAGCAGCCGTCCGTGCTCGCTGACGTGGGTACAGGGGCAGGTGTCCCCGCACTTGCGCTGGCTTTGGCGTGGCCAGACACGCAGGTCGTGGCTATCGACTCCCGACATCGATCGGGTTGGCTTGTCATTCGCTTGGCGGAGCGGCTATCTACTGGAAACGTTACACATATCTGTGCGCGTGCACGGGATCCGAAGGTGGTGGCGGAGCTCGGTGGACGGGCGGATCTGGTCTGCGCGAGGGGACTCGCACGAGTGGAGCGCGCGGTAGCCCTGTGCTCGCCTCTGGCCTCGCGTGATGGCACTGTGGCTATCCTGGGGGGACCAGATCTGGATGGGCTTCCGGCACGTGAGGGGTGGCATGCGGAGGTCGTCTGCCTTCCGGGCACCGACTGGAGAAGGAGAATCCTAACCGTCCGGGGAAGGGCTGCGGCCCACTGATAGCGAGGGGGCTCCAGCTTGGTCTTCGCGATCGTCAACCAGAAGGGCGGGGTAGGGAAGACGACGACCGCCGTGAACCTAGGTGCCGCCCTTGCCGAGCGCGGCATGAAGGTGCTCTTGGTTGACATGGACGCGCAGGGCAATGCGACCACCGGCCTGGGCGTCGACCGGAGCAGGCTCGAACGATGTGTCTACTCGGCTGTGACGGGCTCGTGTGAGGCGCTAGAGGCGATCGTCCCCACAGCGGTGGAGGGACTCCACCTGCTGCCGGCGAGGATGGCGCTGGCCGCCGCGGAGGTCGAGTTGGCCGGCGTGATGGCCAGAGAGACGCGGCTTCGGACTGCGCTGGCGCCGCTGAAGGCCGACTACCCATTGGTTCTCATTGACTCGGCCCCGTCGCTCGGGCTGCTGACTATCAACAGCCTGGTGGCGGGGGAGCAGGTGTTGATACCGATCCAGTGCGAGTACTACGCACTGGAGGGACTATCGCAGCTTCTGCAGATCGTGGAGCTCGTGCGGACGAACCTTAACGAGGGGCTGGCAGTCGCAGGGGTGCTTCTTACAATGTACGACAGGCGGCTGAGGCTGACCAGCGATGTGGAGCGCGAGGTCCGCGGGCACTTCGGTGACAGAGCCTACCGAACAGTGATCCCCCGCAGTGTTCGGCTGAGCGAAGCCCCGAGTTACGGCAAGCCCATCACGCAGTACGCTCCGGACAGTAAGGGTGCCGAGGCGTACCGCAGACTCGCGCAGGAGGTGGTCGAGCGTGGAGAACCGTGGGCTCGGTAGGGGGCTCTCGTCTCTGATACCGGGCGTTGACGATGCCACGGCGGGTGCCGCGACCGATATCCCGGTGTCGCGCATGAGGCCGAACCCACACCAGCCGCGGCGGCAGTTCGATGACGAGACGCTCGACGAGCTGGCGACCTCGATCCGGTCCCAGGGCGTCATCCAGCCGATCGTCGTGCGGATCGTGGGTGACGGATATGAGATCATCACGGGTGAGCGGCGGTGGCGCGCGGCCCAGCGGGCCGGGCTGACCTCGGTGCCTACGGTGGTACGTACGGCGAGCGACGCTGACATGCTGACGATGGCCCTGGTCGAGAACGTCCAGCGGGAGGACCTGAACCCCATCGACCGAGCGCTGGCGTACCGCCGTCTGATCGGTGATCTGGGGGTAAGTCAAGAGGCGGTCGCACAGGCCGTGGGCCGCAGCAGGACGTCCGTCAGCAACACACTTCGGCTCCTAAGGCTGCCCACCGAGATCCAGGACCGGATCGCGTCCGGACATCTCAGCGAGGGGCATGGGCGGGCCCTCCTGTCAGTGAGCAACGAGGCCGAGCGGCACATGATCTGGCGTCGCATCGAGAGGGACGGCCTCAGCGTTCGCGAGGCTGAGGAGCTCGTACGGCGGGCGACCGAACGGCCGAGGGAGCCCGAAGAGCGCGCCCCTCGCGGCCCGAAGCGGCCCCCCGAACTGGCGCCGTTCCTCGAGGAGATCGAGGGCTCTCTGCGCACGGCAATGGGCTCGGAAGTCGAGATCGCCCACACTCGCACGGGTTCCGGGGTCATTAAGATCCGCTACTACAGCCCCGAGGACCTGGAACGGATCAGCCGTCTGATCGTGACGTTCGCGTCCGTACCGACGGCGGCCGAACTGGGCCTGACCGACGTAGGGTAGGCCCACTGTTTCACGTGAAACGGACGAAAGGGCGAGGCCATGCCCTCTGCCTCGACAATGGTGCTGGGCGTCATCGGGTGCCCCGTCGCGCACAGCCTCTCGCCGGCTATGCACGGCGCCGCCATCGGGGCTCTGGAGCTGGACGCCGTGTACCTTGCCTTCCACGTGGAGCCCGCCAACCTGCGCGAGGCGGTGAGTGGAATGCGGGCTCTGGGTATGCGGGGCCTGAATGCCACAATTCCGCATAAGGACGCTCTGCTGCCCCTGATGGATGAGCTGGATGACTCGGCAGTATCAGCCGGATGCGTCAACACGATCACGAACCGTTGCGGAACGCTGGTCGGCTCGTCCACAGACGGGCCGGGGTTCCTGCGATCACTCGGCGAGGCGGGGGTGGCGGTGGACGGGGCTCGGGTTGTGCTGGCCGGGTCCGGCGGATCAGCACGCTCCGTAGCGTCCGCGCTGGGACCCCGCGTCGCCTCCCTGCACATAGCGGCGCGCAACGAGGCCGCTAGGCGGGGGCTTGCCGCAGGGCTCGCGGCGCGTGGCGTCGCCGTCACGTGCGGGGGACTGTCTGAAGGAGAGCTTTCATCAGCCCTGGATGGAGCGGCCGCCCTTGTCAACACAACGCCGCTGGGCATGTGGCCTCACACCGACGGGTGTATACCAGTTGACTGCCGGTCGCTCCGTGCTGATCTTCTTGTAGTCGATATCGTGTACAATCCGAGCCCTACACGTCTGCTCCGCAGGGCAAGCCTGGCTGGCTGCAGAACGGTGGATGGCGTTGGGATGCTGGTCCACCAGGGGGCCATCGCGCTTGAGTTGTGGACGGGGCTACCAGCGCCTGTGGCGGTCATGAGGGCGGCGCTCAAGGAGGGGCTGCGTGCGCGATCCGCAGGTGAGTAGGCGGTCACGGGCACTGCTGTCCGCAGTCGCTGTTTGTCTGGCGGTGGCCATTCGAGCTCACGCGCAGGACCCCCAGGCACCTCAGGAGCAGGTCAGGACACAGAGTTGTCTATCAGTTGCTATCGGTCCGGTGGAGGTCGAGGGGACCGAGCTTACGGCCCGAGCTGTGGCGATCTGCGTTCGCGACGAACTGCCGCGTCGTCTGGTGCTGGCAGCCGGCAAGAGCGCGCGGGTGTTCCCGTACTCGGCCCTGGCCCGCGCAGCGGCCGCCCTGCCCGATGCCCAGGCGCTTACGACGTGGGGAGCCGCGCGCGCAGCGGCCGCGCAGCTACCGTACGACCGCCTGGTCCTGGTCTCAGTGCGGTGCCAGGAGGAGGCCATAGCGAGCAATTGGCAGGTCTACGACTGCGCAAGTGGACTCGGCGCAACGGCGGCGGGCAGGCTACCCGGGAACATGGTCGATCTCGACGGCTTCGTCGGGGCCCTGACGAGGAGGGTGGGTGAGGCGCTCGGCTCCCTGGACAAGGAAGCCCTGGCAACCGGGTCGCGGGATCACCTGAGCCCGTTCAGCGAGGCGCTCGCGACGTACTTCCTGGGCCGAGCGGCGCTGGAGTTGGGCGATGCGGGCCAGGCGCTGGCGCAGTTCAGCCGGTCTGTCGCCGTGGACGAGGCACTCGCGCCGGCGCTGGCGTACAGGGCCAGGGCCACATGTGAGCGGCTCCCGTCCCTCCTTAACACCGGGCAAGCCGCCGTGGCCAACGAACTGGCGGACTCGTGCCTCCGGGTCGCGAGTATCGGCACGATGCCGATGACCCGAGCCGAGCTGCTGGCCGCCAAGGTGGCGGCCTGTGACGCGCTGCAGCTTCCGCAGCTAGCGCTAGACGCCCAGGTGCAGCGCGCGGTCGCCCTGGTCGAGGCGGGCGCCGCGGATCAGGCCCTCGAGGCGCTGGCGGACGCCGAGCGGCGCGGCTACGCCGATGCGTCCGCGGCGGTGCTCGCGGCAAGGGCTCAGCAGCAGAAAGGCGACTGGCTCGCCGCCGAACGGCTCCTCAAGGCGGCGGTCGCCGCGCGGCCCGCAAACCCCGAGATGCAGGCCGCCCTGGGTGAGATGTACGTTCGTTGGGCGCAGAGCCTCCCAACCAGCGCCAGCACCGTGGAGCGCGACCGCGACCGATGGTTCAGGCTCGCGCGGACAAGCCTCGAGAAAGCGGCAGCCGATCCGCTCCCGGCGCACGCGTACCTCGCGCTGGCACAGGCGTGCGCCGCCACACGCGACGAGCTGGCGGCCCGGATGGCCGCCGAGCGAGCGCTTCGCGTCGAGGGGGTCGACGCGCTCCTACCGGCCGAGCGAGTATCGGCACTGGCGCTGCTCGCCAGACTTGACGGCTCGACCCCGGGCCGGGGCCCGCAGCCCGACAGGCTGGAGCTCGCGAGGGACGTGCTCCTCGGGGCTCCGTGCGCCCCGGGCGCCGGACTGGAGGAGACACCGACGACCGTTCTGCCGCAATCGGCCTGGGTGATGGTTGCTGACGCGTACCTTGCGCACGCGGATGTCGTAGGCGCCAGGCTGGTCGTGACGGACGCCGTTCGCAGATTCGGTCGCACCCCCGAGATCGCCGCACTGTCGGAGCGTCTGCCGGAGGACGGGCAGCCATCGGGCAAGGGCACACCCTGAGCTCGCCGCAGAGGGCGGCCCCTCGTCATCCCTGGCCCTATGAAGGGCCCCGGCCGGCTATTCGACGTCCCGAGCGGGGTCAGGCCCGGGAGCGGCCTGTTCGCCGGGGCTTAGCCAACTTCGAACTGCCTGAAGCAGCCTCGCCTCGACGATCTGGTTGATGGCCTGCGTCGCGCCCGCGCAGCTCTGGCAGTACGGGGACGGCACCTCGGCCATCTGCCCCACCGAGGAGCGGATACTGTCGGCGATGCCCCGCGACAGCGCGCAGCCGACCGGAGCCGGGCGGGACACAGTGTGTCCGCCGCACCAGTAATGGGTGCCGTCCGGCAGCACGAAGGCTTGCGTCGGCGCGACATAGCAGCGTTCCCTAAGCGACAGAGCGGCCGGCATGCCGTCGGCCGCCCACCGAGCCCAGTCGGCAAGCCCTCCCCGCTGCTCGGCGCGGTGGTAGGGGCTCATGAAGGGGACGCTCTCATGGAGCCGGCGACGCTGGTCGTCGGCGATCCCACGCTCGGCCTGATAACGCTGCCAGACCGAATCCGCCGCATCCCACGTATCCGAGAAGAACCGCGCGTAGCCCTCAGCCGTCAGCCGCAATTCACGATTGGCCTCGCCGCCCACCGGGATGACGTGCATGTCAAGGTCGGGACTGATGCCCGTCTCCGGCAGGGGCTTCATGGCGACCACGAAGTCCAGAAAGCACGGGAACCCGTCCGCGTTCAGCCGGGTTAGCACGCAGTTGAGATGGATCACCGGATGCGCGGCCCCGAGCAGGGCCTTCGCGATCTGCACGTTCCGCAGCCCCGCGATGGTCTGCGACCAGCGCCCCTCCCGCTGCTGCAGCGCGTCCTGTATCTCGGGCCGGTGCGTGTCGAGTGAGATGTGGATACGGCCCAGTCCCGAGCGCACCAAGCCGAGCGCCACCGTCGGCGTCAGGGCGAGTGCGTTGGTGTTCAGGTTGCAGGCGGCCCCCGCGAGCGTGACTTCGCGAATGAGCCCGTCGGGGCCCCAGAGTTCCTCGCCCATCATAAGCGGCTCCCCGCCGGTGATGTAGACATAGGGGCCCTTGCCGTCAGGGGGGACGGCCTGCCTGATAAGCCGCTTCCAGTCGGCCGCGCCCAGGCGTATGTCGACGGCCTGCTGGTTGCAGTAGAGGCACCGCGGCTGCATGTCGCAGTCATAGCCTGTGTTGATACCCAGGAAGGACAGACGCACAGGAAGGTCGTCGGGCCACGTCTCCGGCCATGTGCCGAGCGTCGCCAGCAGACGCTCCTCATCCCGCTCGCCGGCACCGATCAAACGGCGCGTCTCGGACTCGTTGATGGTGACAAGCTGCCGAACCGGGAGGTCGAAGACGCCCTCGGTCTCAGGTGGGGTGACCATGTGCCGCCGGGCGTCCTCGGCAAGGCCGCCCGCCACCGCCGCGCGCCAGTCGTCGCCCTCGAACGCACGCCTAAGCGCAGCGGCGTGTTCGTCGGCATAGCATCGGAACACCATGCGTGGCTACCTCCGCAGGTAGCCGTTCGCGACCGGCGCAGCCGATCCTTGGCCGGGGGAGCTCCTTGGCGCCGTATCTGACGTTGCGGATGCTCGCGGTCTTTGCCCCAGCCGCCTAGAGCCTCGCCAGCATGGTGGCGCTCCCGAAGAGCTCGAGGCGGCTACGCAGAGCCGGGTCGACAATCTTGTCCGCCAGAAGCTCCTTGATGATCTGCGCCCCAAGTCCCGGGTTACCGCCCTTGGCGAGCGCGACGGCCTTCACGACCTTCAACGCCTGAGCCGTCTCGGGCGCCAGCGTCGGCTCGGCGAGAAGCGCCTCCACCTGTGGCGTTGCTTCCGCAGTCGCGCCCATCGCGACCTTGGCAGCCAGTAGGTCGACCCGTGCCTTGTCACCCATGGCCTCGAGGTACGGCAGCGCCTTGTCGGCGAGCCCGACCGCGAGCAGAGCCGCCGCCGTGTGTTCACGCTCGTCTGACGAAAGCGGGCCGGCCGCCGGCAGCGCGGCCAAGTTCCTGGTGAGCTTGGCCGCCGCGACGAGCGCGAGCAGCTCCTTCTCATCCGAGGGGGCGCCTATCACCGCCGTCGCGCCGCCGGCGAGCGTGAGCACCAGCGGCTGAGCGCTCGGCGACCCGGTCCACCCGAAGAGGACGGCGGCGAGGAGCTGCTTGAGAGCGTCGCCCTCACCGAGATCCTCTACGGATTCAGCGCCGAATGCCGCCTTGAGCGCCTCGTCCCGGGCGGGCTTGTCGTCGCCGCTCGCCACGAGTGCACGCGCGAGGCCCACCGCGACGGCCTGGTCCGCCGTCATGTTGCTGCGGAGCATCAGCGTGGTCAGTATCTCCTTGGCCTTGTCCGGCTTGCTGAATGAGGTCCACAGCAGCGCCGCGCGGAGCGCCTGGTCCGGGTCGTCGGCGGCGGGGTCGAGGTCCGCGAGAGACTGCAGCGCCTTCGCGGCCGCCATCATCTTCAGGTACTTGTCCGCGGGCATGTAACCCGCGACCGCGCCGAGGACCTGTCCGTCCGGCTTGAGGAACCCTGTGGTCGGCAATCCGTCGGTGCCGAACTTGCCCAGGTACCCCTCGTTCTTGTCGCTGTCGATCTTCAGCAGCACGAAGTCCTTAGCGGCCTCCGCGAACTCGGGCGTGCTGAAGACATCCTCCTCAAGCTTGGTGCACCAGTGGCACCACGTAGCCCACACGTCGACAAGGACGATCTTGCCTTCCGTCTTGGCCCGGGCGAGCGCAGCGGCCTCGTCCTCACGCAGCCACGTAGGGCCGTTGCCTGCGGGCTCGTCTCCGGCATGTTGGGCGAGCGCGATGCACGGAAGGGCGACCATCAGGAGCAACATCGTTGCGGCGAAAACGCGCAGTACCACAGTACCACCCGCCTTTCGGCTGTCACAGGCGATCAGGCGACCGCCTGGTTCGTTCCGTGCCAGTGCTCCGGTTGTTCGCCAGCCGGGAGTGCCCCGCCTCGCGACCGAGGGAGATCGACCCGGTACCCCCTGGCGTCCGTGAGCCACGGGGGGCGCATGGCCCACGCTTCGACGCGCGAGGCGACCGCGCGGCCCCCCTCGGCCGCGAAGCGCACCCCTGTCGCGTCCTCGCGCGAGGGGAAGAGCACCGGGTCCACGGTTGCTGCTGTACCGCAAGGTCGGTGAGTGAGCCATCGTGATTCCTCGCTGGACACATGCATCGACGCGCGTGCGGGGGGATGCAGAGGGCCACTGCCAGGACGCCAACTGGCCGTCATGGTTTCGTCATTGCGGCAATGACGCCACAGGGCCGGCGCCGCTCACCCAGTCGATGTCGTTTCTAGCTTGACACGCCCGCGGGGGGGGGGGCTAACATTGAGCACGTTGGGTAGTGATGTTCCTATGATGCTGGTTGGCATCAGGCGTGCTGCTTCCTCCCTGCTGTGGGTCCTTGCGTGCTCCCTCTCGGTGCTCGTGTTCGTCAGCCCCGCTCGAGCCGACCCCCCTGATGGTGGTGGGAAGCCCGGTGACCAGGGCACCGCGGCAGATGCCGAGGCCGATGGTCGGCTGGCGGAGCCGTTCGTACTGCTGCTTCCCAGCGACCCACAAGCCACCAGTAACCCGGAGGCGTACGCACGTTGGGCGCTGACGCAGGAGGCGGGTGAGTCGCGCCTTGAGCCGTTCACGACTGCGTCCGGCGTCAATGTGCTCCGCCCCCCGGACGCGCCGCTCGTGCAGCCCGATCCCGGGCTCTCGGGCCTGACCCAGCGCGAGCAATCCGAACCCCTCCTTCAGTTCCTGCGAGCTCTGTCGAACGAGCAGCGCGATCTGCTGTGCCGCGGCGAGGTCGTCAATGTCACGAGCGCCAGCGACACAGTCGCTCGGCTACTGCGTCACCGGCGCTTCGGGCCCCAAGGGCGGTATGGACTCAACGAGTCCCTCGTGGCCGACTCCCCGCTCCTCGCTGCCGCGCTCGAGGTCGTGCCAACGCTACGGCTAAGCACCCTCCGGCGCACGATGGGCGGGGTCTGTGACGCTTCGCTCCACCACACCTGGGAGTACGGAGGCGTCAAGCACGTGCAGCTCCGACCTGACGGGGCCACGTTCTGGTCCTCTCTCTCAGCCGCCGGCGCCAGACGCGAGCGGGCTCCGAGGGAGTGGCGGGCCGCGCAGCCGTTCCACCTCAGCGGTCTGTCACGGGACCGCACCGATGCTGTGTTGCCCGACCTGCTGAGGGCCCTCGACACGCCCGGCGCTTCCGTCTCCATGTCGGATGTGAACGGGACCAGGTTGGAGCGGCTCGTAGAGGACCTGACGAAGCTGACCGGGATCCATCTGAGCGTCGGGGACACGTGGTCCTCGTGCGTCGTGTATGCCAAGGGCGGCAAGGTGAGCACCCGCGCGATGGTCGAGGCCGTTTTTGCGGCAGGGCGCCTTGGCATCTTCCGTCTCGGTGATGACGACTCGCTTACAGTGGTGGCGAACCCGGCGGGGGGCCACGGCGCGTCCTTCGAGCTCGACCGCGTAGCGAGGGATCGCGCTGTTCCCGAGGTCACGGAGGAGCTGCGGTCCCTACTGGATGGCGCGCTGAGGAGGCCCTACCTCGCGGATCTCCCTGTCCCTCTGTCGCTGTTCGTCGACGGGTATGACGGGCCTGTGTCCGAACTGCCCGAACAGGAGGCCAAGTGGGTGACCGAGGTCGTGCAGAGCTGCCAACGCAAGATGGCGAACGCAGGCACCCCGGCGCGCGACCAGGGGTGGTTGATCGGGGTAGAACCCATCACCGTGCGCACCACGCTAGTGTACCACGTGACCGTCGGCGCGTGCGTTCCGTTCCGGAAGGCCGACCCGGTCAAGCTCGAGTATGTTGCGGCCGATCCCCCGGAGACGTACTACACGGTCCTCGGTGCGTCCCGCGACAGACCTATCTACTCGGCGGTCACCGCGGTCCTCCGCGGGTACTAGGGCCCTTGGTCCGGATCGGACGAGAAGGGGAGTGAGTGTTTTGCGGACGGTTCTTATCAGTGGCATCGCCTTGGTTGCTTTGCTGGTTCCAGCACCCTGACGGGCTTGCGCGGCAGTACCGAGCGGCGCGGGTGTTGGCGTTCTGGGGGAGATGCACCTTCGGCGTGGAGTAGTGAGCCCGGCCCTGCAAACGTGTACGGCCCTCCCGATCAACGCGACGTCGAGCCGACCGAGATCATCCCGGGCCCGTCGCTTGGTCGCTCGGGGCGCTGCAGTTGGTGCCGCAGCGTCTGACCTGCAGGCCCTCGTGACGGCTGTGGCGATCCCGCACACCGCGCCCCTATGGGAAGCAGAACTCCTCCACCGCGGCGCAGATCGCCTCGATGTTCGCGAGCGGCACGTCGGCGCCCCAGACCCCGGCGCTGAGCATCAGCCCACCCTCGGGGCTCCACATCGCGTCCACCACGCGCGCGATCTGGTCTCTCAGCTCGGCGGGCGTCGCGAACGGGAAGCTCTGGCGATCGAGGTCGACGGTGACGCACATGCGGCCCTTGTAGTGCTTCGCGATCCCCTCGAGCGTGTTAGCGCGGAGCTGAGGATCGTGCATCGAGACGCCGCACTCGATGAGGTCGTCCACGATCTCCAGCAGGTGGCCGTCCGACGACAGTGCGACGTGCGTCCCTGCCTGACGGCACCGCTGAAAGAGCGTCATGAACATGGGCTTGACGTAGCGGCGGAACTTCTCGGGGCTGATCATCAGCGCGTTCTGCGTCCCGATGTCGGTGTGGAAGCCCATCACGTCGACCCCGATGTCGAGCCAGCGGCCGACGAGGGAGAGCTCGTACTCGGTGAGCATGTCGATGAGCTTGGGTAGGCGCGGGTCGTCGGTGGTGAAGTCCATCATCAGGTTCTCGAAGCCGCGGAGGAAGTAGAGGCGGTCGAAGAGGCGCTCTCCGTTGCCGCCCGTGAGGTGACCTGCCGCGCGCGCCGCCTCCGTGTTCTTGCGCGCCTGCTCCCAGTCCATGTCGCCGCGCTCGGTCTTGGTGGCCACGTCGGGCGGGCTGTAGGTGTCGAGCGCGTCCCAGTCGGCCAGCGGGTGCTCGACGACCATCCCCTCGAGCCCCTCCTGGATGTTGCGCCAGACGCAGCCCCAGTTGTCGCGGAAGTCCTCCCCCTGGCGGTAGACGACCGGCATCTCGTCGTAGAAGCAGGCGGTGCCGGCTCGGTGCCCCGGGAACAGCTTGGGATGCGCGAGCATGACCTCCTCGAGCCTCGGCCCGTGCTTCTTCCAGGTGATCGGTGCGAAGCCGACACCGCACGGGATCCACTCCGGGCCCCGGAACTCGATCGCTCGCAACCAGTTCTCGCGATGGGACATCATCGCGCGACCACTCTCCTTGTCCGCGCCATCCCCGGCCCGGCCGGAGGGTTCGCCGCTGGTCGGGGGAATCCCCTTGGGGGCGGGTGAGTGGCCTTGTGAGACAATGGGCTTCAGCCCATTGCCCGAAGCTTTGCCTCCAATGGGCTGAAGCCCATTGTCTCCGGACAGGGGAACCGCATGACAGCGTTCTGCCTTGCCATCGCACTGCAGTCCGTCGGCGCGGACGAGCAGGCCCTCCCGGCCGTCTCGCCATCCATCGAGCACGACGCGGAGTACCTGCTGACGACGGACGACTTCTCCGACGCGCAGTTCGGCATGGCGGTCGAGGGTGTCAGCGAGGACGGCGGCCGGATCACCGTACGCACGACCGGCGCGGAGTTCGTCTTTGAGCCGGCGACGGGTACGCTAAGGTTGCTGCAGCGGCTCGGCACGGCGCGCGAGGCGGCCGTGGTGTCACTGGGGGAGGGGACCCTGGCCGGGCTCAAGATAGAGCGCCGGAGCGAAGGCGCGGTGCTGCTGTCGGCACGCGAAGGCGAGCTTCGCATCCGCATCAACGGCGACTCGCTGCTGATGCTGCGTGACGCCGCCGAGCGCGAAGTGAGCTACCGCCTCGGCTTCCCGCCACTCACCGTACGGCAGGCCGGAGGCAACTACCTCTTCCTCGACGAGTACGGTGGAGTGGGGAGCTACCTCGCGACCGGCTTCGCCGCGTCGGCCGAGCCGTACACCGGGGCGGCGGTGAGCCGCCGCCTACAACCGGATCAGATCCTATGGCTCTCCGTTGCCCCTCCGCGCGAGTACCCCTGGGAGGAATCCCTGCGCGACCGCGTGTGCTGGCACTGGTCGATGCAGACCGGCTATCCGCCCGACTCCGATATTGAGACGTGGAGCCGGCACGGGAACATCCTGCTTCAGCAGTCAGAGGTCATGCTCTGGAAGGACTGGAGCCTCCGCTTCATCCCGAGGAACGGCGTGGAGGAGTTCGAGCGCGTCAACCGCACCTGCGAGCGCCTCGGGATGCGCAACATTGTCTACACCTCGCCGCTGTACTTCCTGACCGGAACCGGCCTTGAGTCACGCGCGATGAACAGCTTTGACAACTTCTCGGTCACCGGCTTCTCGCCGGGCGACGGGCGGGGGCTCAACTGGCCTATCTTCATCTCGGAGATAGCGAAGGTCATGCGGGAGTACCGGCCCGACGGGCTCTACTTCGACGGAATCTACGACAACGTGGTCAGGACCTACACTGCCGCACGGAAGGCCAGGGAGATCGTGGGCGAGCGCGGGCTGCTTGAGTACCACGCGACCGGAAGCCCGCCCGGCGGGGGCGTCTACCTGCCGCAGATCGACACCTACTTCAACTTCATCCTGCGCGGCGAGGGCTGTCAGGCACAGTACACGGACCCGGACTACCTGCGCTACTTCGTCTCGACCTACAACATCAGCAACTCCATCGGGGTGCTCTGCAACAACAACGACTACCCGCTGGACAAGGGCTTCATCGACAAGCTGCTCGATGACAACATCCGCCTCCACTACCTGCTGGGGGGACCCGAGGACCAGCGCACGCAAGGGATGACGCGCTACTACTGGCCGGCGCTGAACGGAGGCTTGCGCGCGCGTGTCGAGCGTGCCGCGGCCGAGCGCGGGGCCGCGGGCACAGGGATCGGTGAGGCGCTCCGTCGTGCCGCATCGAGCGATGCAAGCACGCTTCGGCCGATCTACGAGACCGGCTTCGCGGACGCCGGCTTCCGCGCCGAGGTGGATCCCACCAAGGCCGAGGACGTCGCGCTGCCCGACGGCTGGCACGCCTACCTGAGCCCGCACAGTCAAGGGTCTATCTCCTCGGAGGCAGGCGTGCTCCGCATCGCGGCCCTCGGCAACACGGTCGCCTACCTGGAGCGACCGGTACCGGACGACACCGTGGCTGTCGAGTGTAGGGTTCGGGGGACGGCCGAGTGCGGGATGTCGTGGGGGCCGGGGCTTCTGCTGCGCACGGGAGCGCGGACGTTCCGGGTTGGGCTTCGTTCGGACGCCAGGGCCCAGGTCGACCGCGGCGGATCGCAGATGTTGTACGCCGGCTACCCGGTGGGCAAGTGGTTTCGGCTGCGCCTCCGGTTCGTGGACGGCTGCGCGCTATACGAGACCTCCGAGGATGGCACGACGTGGCGCTGCCTGCAGCTCGAGTACGTCGGCGCCCTCGACGGACCCAAGTCCGTTGCGGTCGGCAAGATCCCCTACGACGGATCCCATACCGAGTACACGGACTTCGGCGGGCCCGGCGGCTGCGAGATGTCGGAGGTGCGGGTACTAGGCCCGGCGGCCACGGAGTAGGGCACACGGCTTCGCGAGCCCACTATCGGCGCACCATCTTGCACGCGATGTCGGCACGGAAGGGCGGCACAAGCAGCTCGCAGGGGTCAGCGCCGACCGTCACATCGGCGGACGAGGTGACCTTGCCAGTGTGGGTGTCCCACCACTCAACTCGGCAGGCGCCAGGCGCCAGCCCGCGGACGGTAAGCGTCGCGCCACTGATGTCCTCCGTCGGCCCCCTGCCCGCCTCGATGCTCGTCCAGGTCGCCGCCGTGTTCAGCAGCCAGCCGTAGAAGCACCCCTCGCGCTGCAAGCCCACGAGCTGCACGCGCGGGTCCGAGACCCTCGCGGCGGCCGCCGCGAGGCCCGCCGTCGTGAACGGGATGTCGGCGACGAAGTCCGCCAATGGTCGGTAGTGGCGGTAGGCGTCCATCTGGTCAAGCTGCTCCCACCACCAGAACATGGCAGTGCCGGAGAGGCCCGAAAGCGCCGACGCCCACAGCGCGTTGTGGAAGTGGACGAGGTCGGAGTCCGCCTTCATCGAGTCGCTGAGGCCCCACTGCTCGGTCGCGAGCCCGAACTCCCCGAGCAGCGCGGGCTTGGCGGTCGCGTGCTCGCGGAGGAGCGCCGACCGCTCGAGGATGGCGGATACCTCGTCGGGCACTCGCTCGCGGTCCGATGGGCGGAGGTAGAAGTGCTCCTGAGCCACGTCGATTGCCGGGTGCTCCCAGTCGCGAGGACAGGACGCCCAATCGCTCGTTGTCTTGAGGCGATGATACGGGTCGATCTCCGGGAGGTAGTCGCCCAGGTCCTGGTAGAAGCGCCCCGTCGGCTTGCCGGGGTCCATCTCGTTCCAGTACTCCCAGGCTGCCACGCTTGTCGAGTACCCCCACCGTGCGACCGCGTAGCGCAGGAGGTTCTTCGCGTCGCTGGTCGCCTGGGCGTACTCCGGGCTCGCGTCGTCGCTGAGGGCGCTCATGTAGAGGTCGCGCGTGATGAGGCAGAGCATGAGGTAGATGCCGTTGTCCCGTGCAGAGCCCACCAGCTCATCGAGCACGAAGCAGTCGACCGGGTTGTAGTACCCGCGGGGCGGGCGGTCCACGTCGGCCTCCCACAGCAGGTTGGGGCCACCGTCCGCTTCGGCCAGTTGCAGGTCGCCCAGCCATGCCTTGCCTGCCTTGGTCAGTACGAAAGCAGGCGTGCCGAGCCAGTACTGCTGGTCCGCCGACCGTAAGTCGACCGCGAAGCCGTGCCAGTCGCCGTCTCCCTCGCCCAAGGCGACCGACTCGTCTGGTCCAACGCGGAGGCTCACCCTCGCCCCGTCGTCGGTGCGAACGCTCCCCGTCATCCGGTAGAGCGTGTTCGGCTTCAGCGCGACGGGGTGGCTCGGGTCAACCCTGAGCAACTTGCCGGAATCACCCGAGAGCTCGACGCACTTGCGGTCCGGGGCGCCCGGCCGGGGGACGATGGCCGCGTTGCGGTCCCACGAGCGATCCCACGCGCTCTTCGGCGACTCGATAGCCATCGCCCAGTCGTCGCAGCACGTCCAGACTCGGAGGAAGTTGGCGCCGCTCGCGTGGAGCTTCGCGAAGATCGCCTCAGCCCGCGACAGGTCGGCATACTGCCCCTCGCCGATGAACGCGAGGTCCTGCCCTATCGCGAAGAACGGCTCCCCGGTCGAGAACTCCAGGAACCGAGGGTCTGCCTTACTAGCGCGGAGGAAACCCTTGCGGTCGGACGGGGTGCACTCGAACCGAACGGGCTCGGAGACGGCCTCACCGTCGGCGTCGACGACGTGCGCGGTGGCCGTGTAGGTCCCCACCTCCGAGGGGGCACAGCGCGCCAGCCATCTCGACCCCCGCTCCGGGTAGAGCCAGTCAGCGGCCCGGCCCTCCCGCATGATCCGGCGCCGCTCGTAGCCCTGGTAGTAGAAGGCCGGCACCGACAGCCGCGCGCCGGATGGTGAGGTGATGTCGAGGCACACTTCGACCGCGGCCGGGTCGAACGGGCGCTCGTATTGCTGGGCGACGTGGATCTCGAACTCGGCCTTGTCGTACTGTCCGACGGTTGGCGTGAGGACCTCCAGCCGAGGCGCGTCCTGGGCGGCCGAGGGGCCCATCGCCAACATCAGCGCGCCGAGAGGAAGCCAAAGTGTGCTGCGCATGGGTGCACCTCTCTCCACGCGGTGCGCGCTGACGAACCAACAGCCAGTTCGCGCGCACCGTCGCACGAGCCTGCCGCGCCCGAGGAGGGGCCGCCTCGCCCAGCGAACTGAACAATGAGTCGCGAGGCTCACCTGGGGTGCCACGTGGCGAGGAGATTCACCGTGCCTGAACTGCCTGAGATACACAACCTCGCAAAGCAGATGGACCGGACGATGCGCGGCCTCGTGATCGAGTCTGTTGAGGTGACTCAGCCGAAGTGCCTGAACGTGTCCGTCAAGCAGTTCGGGAAGCTCACCGTGGGCCGTGCGGTCGGGCGCACCACGAAGCGCGGCAAGTGGATCTTCGCCGAGCTTGCGCCCGGCTCTCGTCTGCTCGCCAACCTCGGGATGGGGGGCGACCTACTGTACCACGCACCGGGCTGGGAGCTGCCTGAGAAGTACCAGGTTGCGCTCTACTTCGAGGACGGAGCGGCGCTCACGTTCCGCTTCTGGTGGTTCGGCTGCGTCCACGCCGTGCGCGAGGCCGACCTCCCGAACCACAAGCTGACCGCCTCGCTCGGCGTGGATCCGCTGGACAAACGCGAGTTCACTTGGGAACGCTTCCGCGCGCTCCTCGATGGGCGACGCGGGGCCGTCAAGCCGTTCCTGCTCAACCAGTCCAGCATCGCCGGCATCGGCAATGTCTACATCCAGGACATGCTCTGGCTCGCCGGCCTGCACCCCAAGCGCACCATCCCCAGCCTATCCGAGGAGGAGAAGCGCAGGCTGCACGCTGCCATAGTGGAGCATCTCTCACACGCCGCGAGGCTCGGCGGATTCAAGGGCGAGAGGAACCTGTACGGCAAGCCAGGGCGCTTCTGGCGTTTCCGTGTAGGCTACCGCGACGGTGAGGACTGCCCGGCGTGTGGGGCGACGATCGAGAAGATCAAGACCGGCGGCACCTCGTCCTACATCTGCCCCACCTGCCAGCCCCTGTAGCCCGGGCGGGACTCGTGAGCCCGCCTACCCTCAAGCGTGTCCATCGGAGGCGCCATCGGCCCCCGCCCGGGGACGACCTGGCGCAGGCGCGCCTGACGTGCTCGCCGAATCGGTCGATGAACCGTGGCCCACGATCCCAACAAGGAGGGGACCCGCCATGACCCGTCGCAAATCGCTCAAGTCCGCATTGCTCGCCGTGGCCGCCTTGAGCGGCGCGCCGAGGACCGCGATGGCAAGAGGAGGGAACGCGCTGAGAGGGCCCATCTTCAACCAGGACGACAGCGAGTTCTTCAGCACCCGAGACCCGTCGGAAGTCACCGGCGAGGCGGTCGACGCGTGGGTGGACGGCCTAGCGGCAGCCGGGGTCGGCACTCTCGTGTCGTGTGTCTGCGCGAT
>Ga0315279_10002509_pt1 | contig 27365 bp, 23 predicted proteins | sample YL17G06_20_MG_FD_203694 | JGI IMG/M metagenome (GOLD analysis project Ga0315279, IMG submission 203694) | Sediment microbial communities from Yellowstone Lake, YNP, Wyoming, USA - YL17G06_20 | ecosystem: Environmental > Aquatic > Freshwater > Lake > Sediment | place: USA: Wyoming | collected... | reverse complement strand
TGCCATCGCTCCCGGCAAACATCCCCATGTGGGCAGTTGTCACGGGGTTGAGCGTCTCCATCTCGATCGGACTGATTTTCGGCGTATGGCCTGCCCGCAAAGCAGCCCGGCTCGACCCGATCGAGGCCCTGCGCTACGAATAATCCAATTGCGGATTGCGGATTAGACTGCGCAGGAATCTCCTGAAATAGAGTTGCCCGTTCGCGTCTTTCTTTATTGAGGTCGACGCCCGTGTCAACTAATCCAGAACCTTTAATCCGCAATCCGCAATCCGCAATCCGCAATCCCCGTTGGTTCGCCGCCACTGCCGTCCTCGCGTACGTCCTGGTGCTGTTCTCGCTGGGAAAAACAGGGTGGCAGCATCTCGGTCTCTTGGCACTCCTTTGGGCTTGTCTGAGCCGGCGGGAAGGGCCAAACCGTTTCCTCCGGGACTGGTGGCCGTTCATCCTTTTTTGGCTGAGCTATGACGTAATGCGGGTGTTTGGCGCGAACCTGATCCATCGGGTCTCGGTCGAGCCTCCGTTACGCTGGGAATCGTCTCTGTTCCTCTCCCCGGAAGGTGTGATCTGGCCTTTTTTCTTCTCCCACTGGATTGCCAGCCATGGCAGCGGCTTCGGTCCGCGCCTGCTGATCGGTTGCTGTAGCTTCATCTACCTTTCCCAACTCTTCGCGATCCCCGCCACCATTCTGCTTATCTGGCATCGACGCCGGAGTCTTCTATTCCGCCGCCTTCTCTGGTCCTTTACACTTCTGCACATTCTGACGCTTTGCATATACATAGGCTACCCCGCGGCGCCGCCCTGGTGGGTGTTCGAGAATGGCCTGGCGAAACCCACACTGCAGCATTCAATGCCGGTCGGCTTCCCCACCGGTTCAACCCTGGCAGGATTGTTCCACCTGAGCCCAAACCGATTCGCCGCGATCCCGTCGCTTCACGGCGCTTATCCGCTGCTCTTCATGCTTGTCCTGGCAATGCATGGGGTTCGAACCCGTTGGATTTGGATCTCCGCGTTGTACTCTGCCAGCATGTGGTTCGCCTGTGTCTTTCTCAACCAGCACTACATAGTGGACCTGCTAATCGGTGCAGCGCTCGTCGTTATCGCCCTTCCCGCCGCAGCCAAAGCTGGGATCAGGTATTCGGAGGTGGATTCGGGGCAGAGATCTCAGCTATGATAGCAGAACGCGAAAGTTGGAATCTGGAGGCGCCGACTGCTGGAGCCTTGAGCCACTAATTTCACGGATTAAAATCTGTCACGAATTACTCGAATTACACAAAAAAATCCTGTTTTTTTATTTCGTGCAATTTGTGTAATTCGTGGCTGCGTTTTTCGTGTAATTCGTGGCTATGCGGTGACGCCGGCCGCTTCGAGGTAGCCGCGCATCAGCTTCGCATACTGAGGAAACGCAACCTCGGGCTCCTCGATTTCCTTGTGCCAGGCCTTCTCCCACTCGAAGCAGTAATACCCGCGGTATCCGCCGCTCGCAAGGACACGAACGATCTCCCGAATGGGGAGCCTTCCGGCACCGGGAAGAACATAGTGCAGGTCCTCCCCTTCCCCCTTGGAATCCTTGATGTGTGTGTGCCGGATGTAGGACTTGAGCCGGCTGAAGGTATCCCCGGGCTGCTCCTTGCCCATGACGTATGTGTGATGCGTATCCCACAGAATACCTACTTCGGGCATTGCCACGTTCTTCATGAGATCCAGCAGCGTCGGCGAGTCGGGGAAATCGCCGTGTGACTCGATGAGGACCTGCACGCCACTTCCTCTCGCGTGCTGGCCGAGCTCGCGGAGCCCGGAGATAACCCGGTCGACGGTCGCCTGCTTGGGCTGGCCTTCAACAATCTTGTCGCCGAAAACGCGCACATAGGAGACTTTCATCCTGTGAGCCAGATCGATGAAGCGTTTCGCCTCGTCCAGTTGCTCCTTGCGCTTCGTCGATTCGAATTCATGCATTCGGGCGGATGCGCCAAGGTCGGAAACACGCAGATTCAGGGCCTCAAGGTCCTTCAGACTTTGTGAGAGACCGGAGCTACTGAACTCCGGCCGCTTGGTAAGATCCATCTCACCCTGAATTCCCCTCAGCTCGATGGCAGAATAGCCCCACTCCGAGGCGTGGCCGAGGATGGTCTTCCAATCCCAACTCGGGCAGCCCAAAGTGGAAAACGCTATAGGAAATCGTTTGGCCGCCGGCCGCGCTCTCATGATGGCGGGGGTGGTTAGCAGACATCCTATCGACTTCAAAACTTCCCTTCGTGTGTGTCTCATGCCGCCATACTACCACAACATCACAGCACGAAGACACAGAGCAGCGGCAGGCCGCAATCGACTTAGTGTTCTTGGTGTCTGAGGGCCCGCGCGAGGCAGGCGCGGACGCGGGCTCTCAGCTGCGGAACCGAAAAAGGTTTCGTGAGGTAGTCGGTAGCCCCGACCTCGAAACCGGCGCTGGCCGTAAGCGGATCGTTGCTGGCAGTGATTACAAGAATCGGCAGGCTGGAAGTCTCCGGTTTCGAACGGAGCGCCCTGAGGACGTCCATCCCATCGGGGTTAGGCATCATCAGGTCTAGAACCATCATGTGCGGGTTCATCTCGGCGGCCAGACGGATTGCATCCCGTCCGTTGGATGCCTGTGTCAGGACGTAGCCTTCCGGCTTCAGGGCGGCCATAGTCATCGAGCGCATGTCCGGGTTGTCGTCGACTACGAGTATGCGGGCCTCGTGCGGCGCGAGCCCAGCGGACACCGTGGGCCGCGTCTTCAGCAGGGAATCCACAACTTGATCCGCGAAGATCTCCAGCTCGCATCCTTCGTAGGCACAAAACACCTCCACCTGGTTGGGTAACTTCGCCGCCAGCTCTCGAGCCCTGCGCTCGATGTCCGCGATGAAATCATCGTCGTGCACCGGCTCGTGATGAGTCAGTGCCAGGCGGCGCACGCCGGCAGCCGCGGCCAGCCGAACGACATACTCGTAGGTGCTGTGTCCCCAGTTTTTCTTTGAGGGATACTCCTCGGGAGTGTACTGCGCATCGTGAATCACCAGGTCGGCTCCGGCCATGAAACTCGCATGGCGGCGATCCCCTTCGTGCAGGATGGACGCGAGATACCCCGGCGCTGAGTCGCTGCGCCACAGCGTCTCGGAAAAGGGTTCGTGGTCGCTCATGTAAGCGACCGTGACGCCATCCATGTGGAAACGATAGCCGAGGGTCATCGCGGGGTGATTGAGATACTGGGCAAGAACAGAGACACCTCCAATCTCGAATTCGCCCTCCACCAACTCGTGATATGTGATTGGCGTCGGAAGCTGGCTGAGGTCAACGGGGAAATAGGTGTACTCCATCTGCCCGGCCAGCGTCTCCTGGAGCGATCGCCGGCCTCCCTCCGGAGCGAAGACATCAAAGCTGTTGCCGGGTACAAATGCCGGCAGGAAAAAAGGGAAACCTTGAATGTGGTCCCAATGAGTATGGCCGAGCAGGATATTCGCGTGGATGGGCTTGGGATGGCTCTTCATCAATTCGAGGCCGAGCGGGCGGGCCCCGGTCCCGCAGTCAATTATGAAAAGCTCACCGCTCGAGGCTCTCAGCTCAACGCATGAGGTATTGCCCCCGAAGCGATTGGTGTGCGGGCCCGGAGCCGCTATGGATCCTCGTGTACCCCAAAATCGAACTTTCATCCGCGAAGCCTCCAACGGTACTGATCCAAAATTGGACGACTGTGTCCACCAGGCCGACAGCAAACTCAGGAAGTTTGATTCGATCCGACAAGTGCCTTGAGTGGTGACGTAATGATAGTAGCAAAAAAAACACGAGCTGTCGTAACGAAAGCACAAACTGGCCCAAAGACGCAGAATCCTTGGCGATCTTGGCGGTCTTGGCGGCAAGGTTTTTAAGAGCCCCACCACCAAGTTTCCATGATCCTGCGGCTCACCACCGGGAATAAGAATGGGAACGGCCACATTACTGCAGGATGGGACAATGAATGACGAATTGCGAATGACGAACACCTCAGCGGTTATTTTTATTCGACATTCGCCATTCATCATTCGTCATTTTTAACCCCAGTAAGGTGGCTGCCCGGCTTTTTTCAAAGGAGACTCCAAGGGCACCAAGAACGCAAAGCAGATTAGTTAAGGCTCAAAATGAAATTATCGTTTCTGGCAGAGCTCAAAGCCCTGGGTTGTTACGTAGTACTTCGCCAGCATGTTCGGTTTTTCCCAGGCGGGGAGTGCCTTCGGATCCTTCAGGAAGTTGAGGAACTTGTTCGTCACCTGGGCGAAGTGCGCCTCGTGCCCGACACGATACTTGTCCGGAATCTCGATGTGAAGCTCTTTCCCCTGGTCCTGGAGGCCGATGCCGGGGTAGGTAGACAGCAGCGCATCGACCTTCTTTTTCAGAGCGGCCCGGACCGCATCCTTTTCTGCCGGGCCGTTCGGGATCACGTAAAGCTCGGGACGAGATTTCTCTTCCTTGGCCTGCCGGATTTCGATTTTCGACCGCGATCCGCGGTAATAGGCAAAGTGGGTGTCGGCGCCCGGAGTAGGCTCGAAATTCCAGAGCACGTCCAGCTTCACGTTGACTCCGCGCACCGCGTAAGATAGCTGCGTGTTGCAGAAGTAATCCAGTTTGTCCTCATGCACGTTCGGCTGCAGGTACTGCGGGAAATCAGCCTCGCCCGTGACTCTCTGAAAATCCGCCTCGGTGAGAACCGTGGGCCAGTGCCTCGCCGCAAGAACGCTCACATCTTTGCGGTAGTTAATGCCCTGCTCCGGAAACAGTATCCACTGCGCCATATCCACGAGATGCGTGCCCACGTCGGGGAGCCCTTCTCCCTGCTGCTGCGTGTCAAAAAACCAAGCGGGGCGGCGCAAAGGAAGGCCTGCGACCAGCTTCAGAAGCTGGTGGATGCTCTCCATGTAAACGCCGGGATCCTCTTTTGTACCGAGCAACTGTGTCCCGAAGGTTTCCCGATCGTTGACGAGCTCGCGTTGCAGGATGGTGGTTATCTCGTATCGTTCGGTCATGATGTCATAGACGGTCAGCTTCTTCTGATCCGCCGTTTCGAGCGCAGATTCGAGCTTTGCGAAGTCGGCCGCATTGATGATCCACGGTTTATCGGCAAGCACGTTCAGTCCAGCTTCAACCGAAGCTTTGATTCGGTCGATCTTCCCGCGATTCCGGCCCGATAGGACCACAACATTTCCCGGTTTCTCGCGCAGCATACGCTCCAGGAAATCGGGTCCTGTGTGAATCTCGAGGTCCCAGGAAGTGGGATTTTCCTTTCGAGTGTTAAACGCAACGATCCGATTCAAGTGCTCTGTCAGATCCGAGCCCAGCGGCGCATAAATGTTCACTTTTCGGGAGACATTCGGGTACATCTCCTTTTGAACGAGCCCCGCATGAAAGTGCCCCGGATCAAGGGTGATGAAACAAACTTCGGTCATGGCTTTACTTCCTTGCGAATTTTCGGAGCGCAGGCTCGCCTGCTGCCCGGCCAGAATGATTAGAAATGCGGACGCAAGACTCAGAAAAGTGGTTCGAAGCAGAACATTGCAGCAAGTTACGGTTTTCATGCGCCTCTCCTTAATTGGCGGACCAATACTATATTCCGTTCGACCCTCGACAAACACCATAAAGACGCAGATATCGCAACGCGGCCGGCAGCCGCAATCAAATAGGGCGTGACTTCATCACTCCGACTGCCGGCTTGAAGACCGATCTTTACGATCCGGCCTGGGCGGAGTTCTACAGCGTCGCCGACCGTAGCCCGGAGGCGCGCCAGCGGTTCCTGCGCGACTGGGTTGCCCGCAACCTCGAATTGATTGACAAGTATCACCTCGATCTTCTCTGGTGGGACAACGGCGTGAACGGTCGTGAGTATGATCCACTCAAACTTGAGGTTTTTGCCTATTTCTATAACCGCGCGCAGCAGTGGGGAAAAGAAGTCACGATGGTGACCAAAGGTCAGGCGTCACTCGGCGGTCATGTCCAGGACTACGAACGTCAGAGCCGCGGCCCGACGACGATCCAGGCGGCGCCCTTTGAGGTACACGACTCGCCCTTCCAGCGCTGGGGCTACCTCTCCGACGCGCACTACTGGACCGTTGACGACATCATCTGGCGGCTGGTGGAGAACGTGAGCAAGAACGGCAATCTCCTGCTCAATCTGGGGCCTAAGGCAGACGGCACCATTCCCGAGGAACAGAAGCAACTCCTACGGGGGACCGGCAAGTGGCTGCAGGTCAACGGCGATGCTATTTACGGCACTCGCCCCTGGACGAAGTTTGGCGAAGGCAGGTCGCTTAACAACAACCCGCACTACGTCGCGCAGGATATCCGCTTCACGACAAAAGGGAACACGCTATTCGCAATCCTCATGGCCTGGCCTGGCGCGGCGGTTATCATCACCTCGCTCGCCCTCGGCCAGTCGCCGCCGGGGAAGATAGAGAAAGTCGAGTTGCTCGGCCATCAGGGCAACCTCGATTTCACCCAGGATACGGAGGGGCTAAGAGTGAGATTTCCCGCTGAAAAGCCCTGCGACTATGCATACGCCCTGAAGATCACCGGGCTCAAGCTCAAGTAAAAATACCCGCCACTTGTCGCTAGGCTGTGTACATTTACTAAAGAAAGGGGTAACAAAGCGCTCGAGTCATGGCTTGCAGTCGCGCGCGAGTTTGGTGATGAACTACCAAAGCCGTTTTCGGCTGTAAGCGGCCGTCTCGTTCAACGTGTCCCTCGATCCCTTCATGCCCAACTCATTGCCCAGGCGAAAGTAGAAGGTGTATCACTCAATACCTTGGTAGTTTCCATCGTGTCGCAAGGACTTGGACAGCGGCAAGCCGAGTCATCAAAAACAGATCATCTAACCAAGCGCTCGACGGGACGCACGGCAAGAGCCTCGCGCCGGTCAGCTTAATCGTTAGGTGGTGTAAGCCGGGACCAAACAAATGGCACATGACGTCATGATTCGCGTCATCACCTCACGCCTTCTAAGCGTGGTGGCTGAGTCGAGGGCTATCGGTGGCCTATCGCATGCCGGGATCATTGGGCGTCTTCGCGGCAGCCCGCCAGAAAACAATGACAGCGCAAACATGGGCTAGCTGCGGCTAACGATTCAAGGATTCTTGTCGGGCGCGCCCGCGCGCAAGTTAACATATAGGAATTCACTTTGAGCGAGCTTTCGCATGAGGGCAGCGGGTGGGAAATTGGGTCCGGTGAGTAAGGTGAAGCGGCGGAAGCGACAAAGGCACGCGCAGAAAAGTTCAAATGGCGCAGATGAGCGGGTCCTCCCAGATGCCCTGAGCGCAACACAAGCCGCAGCGACGAGCTGCTCCTATGCCTTTGGAATGATGCGCGGAAAATACAGCCAGAGATGCCCGCCGTTGTCGTCTTCGCCGAAAACGATCTCACCGTCGCGCCCCGTCACCGCATCTCCGAACACATAGCCGTAGCGGCGGCGTTCGATGACCGAGGCGGCGCCACCCAGGTTCGTTACCGTCCGGCGCTCGGGATCGAGGCAGAAAAGCTTTGACATCTCGGTTCCGCAGAACCCGAATACCCGGCCATCGAAGGTCACAGCCATGGGGCCGACCGGGGCGAGGGGGGTCTGGCCCAGCGGGCCGTTGAATCCAGAAGCCTCGTCGAAAGAGAAAAGTTGGCCCGCTTGATCGGCGGTGAAAAGCACTCCCGTGCGCCTGTCTCTGGCCCAGTTCAAGGTGTGCGCCCAGGCACCGCTTGGCAGGGCAGCGGCACCGCGCCGCAAACTCGAGGAACGCGGATCGAAATGCCACAGGCTCCGCTCGCCGTCCCTTCCCACAACATTACCCTTCGAGGTCACAGCAATCCTTCCGGCCGCCGCCATCTCGCCCACAACCTCAATCTTGCGCGACTTGACGTCGAGCCTGAACACGTGGCGTGAGGTCGTGCCGACGATATTGCCTGACGGCTCAGCGACCGCGTGTACGACCGGTTCACCGGCCATGCACTCGCCCAATTCCTCAAAGGCGGGGCGCCGGAATCCCCACTCCTGGATCAGGTCCTCGGAAAGACGGGACATCGGGACCAGAATTGCACGGCCTCCCCTGGAACCGTTGACGAAGGCGACAAGGTGGGTCTTTGCGCAACAGACCGCAACACATTGAGTAGCGGCCTGAACCACTCCCATGTCAAATACAATGCCGGTGAGGCCATGGAACTCCGAAGCAAATAAGTGCGTTTGGTAGCCGCTGGTTCCGCCGTAGATGACGCCCTCGGGAGTGATGTCCAGCGCCGTGATGCGACTTTCGTCCGGCACGATGGGTACAGTCATCCCCGGGAAGCAGGTGGGGAATGCAACCATCATACCTTCCTTCGTAAAAGTGGCTTCGCGGACCTCACGCCGGAAAGCTTGCACTTCGGGCGAGTTCCTATCTAACCTTCTCTTTTGCGCCTGCACGTTTCACCTCTTATCCCCACACGCGGATCGGCAGGTGGGCGTTTTTCCTTTTGCGGTCTGAGGGCATACTCACTTTGAAGACTCCGGCGGGATGCGACCCGATATGGCCGAAAAACAGATCGCCGTTATGATCGACCGCTCCCCGCGAGACGTATTGGGCGAAACCATTGGGGTGCTTCAGCAGCGCTACTTCCTCGCGCTTCAGCGTGCCCGGATCCAGCCGCCACACCACTCCCTCCCGCTCCTCGTGAGGGGGCGGCAGCGGGTTGTACACCGGATCACGCCACCGGGACGCCACGTAATACAGCTTGCTGTCGCCGGCAAAGGTGAGGCCGCCGCAGTGATCCATGAACATGCTCTGCGGGAAGGTCTGGTCTTGTTCCTGCGTTGCTATTCCCAGATCCTCAACCCGCGGCCACTCCCCTTCATTCGGCCAAATCCGCATCAGCCGGGGTGCTGGAATCCACGTCGAGGCATACACGCATCCGCCATCCGGGGAAGGTGCCACATCATAGAACACGCTATGCCACCCCGTTTGGTAGACGCGATTATGGGGCAAAGGGTCCGGAGAAAACTCGAGGCGATCCTTTTCCGGCGTATACCGGACGATATGGCCGTAATCGCTGCTTGTGTAGACGCGGTGTTTCTTGTCCAGGAATAGGGTCTGCCCGTTGATGGAGCCGATCCGCCCGATGTCGCGGCCCTTGCGGCTTTTCACATCGTAAACAATGAAGTGATCACGCGGATAGCTGAGCGCATACAGCTTCCCGCGCTCCTCATCGAATGCCAGGCAGCGGCAGCCCTCTTTGGGAATAAGAGTTTCCCACCACAGCACTTCACTCTTACGCGTATCGAAGGCCAGCAGGGCGGCGCCCCGGAAGCATCGCTTCGGATCATGCCAGGAATACCAGGGCGAATATACCGGTTGGTCAATCGGCGGTCCCGACAAGTGCGTCGCCATGTACAGGATGCCATCGGAAAGCGAGGGAGCGAAGCTGTAATGGATCTTGCACTGCGTCGCGCGCCCAGAGTCGCCCGGATCGTTCACCTTCTCGCCGAGGTCGAAAAGGTAATCCAGCGCGTCGCGCTGCTCGTTGTAGCGCATTACTCGCACGGTGCCGCCCGGAACGCCTTCGGCGCATGCAGCTGCATAAATACGGCCGTCCGGGCCTACCGAGACCGACCAGCAAGTGTCGGAGTCAGGGTGCTCGGTAAAAGGATAAAACTTGCAGGGATAAGGCTGCGACTCCACCGGCGATGCATAACCTGCGGATTGCACTTTTCCCCCCGGGACGATCGCAGCCGCGGAGACAAGTCCTCCGACGCGCAGGAAGTCGCGCCGGCCAATTCTGCTGGTGATCATTAGTGTCGTCCTTTGCTTCAAAAACGCTCCGCACAATCGCTCAACGAGCGGCGAAGACGGGCTCCTTGCCCCCGTGGCGGAGCGCATGGTAATCGGAGAGCGTCACGAATTCCTCACATCTAATTGATGCGGGCAGCATTTTATCTCAGTTGGGACGAAACCGTCCCCAAGAAGAGGAAATCTGAAAGAATTGAGGGTAACGTGAGGATATGCGGCTGCTAGGTTTCTTTGCGAAGGATATCATGCGTTCCGATTCGTCGGAGGATCAACCTATCACCGGTGATCTGAAATGTGATGCGATAAGACGCCGACACGCTCGCTTCCCAGAGGTCTCGAGTTCCCTGCATTTTCTTGGACCGAAGTGATGGGTGGCGGGCATTGTCTTGAAGAAATCTCAAGGCTTTCTCCGCACGCGACTGAACGTCTTTGGGAAGATCTTTGAAGTCGCTCTCGAACAGCGGAGTCCAGATGGTTTTCAAAGGATTCTCGGAAATATGGAGTTTTTTGGTGCAGTATGTATGGTTAAGACCAGAACGCTTTTCTACCTTTTTAATTCCTTGAGCACTTCCTCCACTGAGTTCGCCTCCCTGAAGTCGCCTCGAGCGAGAGCCTCGTCCACCTCGTGTTCCTTTTGCTGCCACTCTTGTGTCCAGAACCAAAGCTGTTCTTTGGGAATCAGGCTGGCCGGGACCATCTCGACGCGGTTTCCAACCAGTCGCATCAAGATATGATCGCCTTTCTTCAACTTGAGTGCCTTGGAGATCCGGCGGGGGATCGTGACCTGATCCTTGGAATCCAAGCGGATCGCCTCCTCCAAGACGGGTCTGCTTTTCGTCATGAGCTATCCTTTGCAGCAAAGAGTCTCGCGTAAGCATTGTCTTACTCCCGATCACTCCAGTCAAGTAAACCTGAATTCGGATCTATTGATGGACTGGAATCCTGGCTTTTCGTTTCACGGCTGCACCGCTGTGAGCCGTCCACCGTTCGATGAATTGCTGGGGAGACAAGGCAGAATCTCACCGGACTGGGGATATGGAAATAGTCCCCTGCACCGGCTTTGATCGACTTTTATGTGGGTCTACGAAGAAGCATCTCTGACGTGCTTTTGCCTGAGTTTTTTGATCAAGCCCAGCAGTTCTTCTCGGTCGAAGTACCTGCTCTGGTTTGGATGTCCTGCGAGGCTCCACATGGACTTGCGTATTGGGCGCAAAGGTGTGGGGGTGGTTATCTGATTGATCATATGCTTCCAGCTTTCGTAAGCATTGATGTCCGCCGCTTGAAGCGGAGTCACAATCCTTTTGTTGGCAAAACTGAAGCTTTCACAGCCACATCCGGCTTTCAACCTCGCATTAGCACTTACCTTTCTGAACATATCCATGATTTCGCCTTTTCCCTCGTCGCCTTCTTCAAAGACATACGCGATGGGTTGGCCTTCTCGGTTGTACTTTACTATCCAATTGGCGATTTCTCTCAGACATCCATTAACGCAGAGAAAGAAGGGGCTACCGAGTTCCTTGGCCACATTGGGAGCCTCAGCAATAACCGCCCGATAGTCAGGTAAGATAATCCCAGCGCTAATGGCTATGTTGGTTCTGCACTTTATAATTCCATGGGCGCGTTTAATAGCCGCCAGCTTTCTGTTTTCATCCCAGCCTTCGAACTCCTTGCGCCTGTTCTCACAGTCGGTCATGTGAAAAAACGTGAGGTTCTCATCGGCTAGGAATTCTTTCCACTCGCGGTCAAAATGTTGCCACTGATCCGCCGTTGCAATATAGCCAGCGACAACAAGAGCATCTGCGCCAGCGGCAGTGCTCAGGTCGAAATACGCTTCAAACATGGATGGAAGCTGTCTCTTTCTATTCCCGTATCCGCTGAGCGTAGCCGGCAACGCGAGAATTGAGTCGGCGGCATGAGTTTATCGTGACCTGTTAGTTTGTCAAGCCAAGGGCAATTGCAACAGGATCCCGCCCGGATCCCTCGATCCTGCGGGCGGTATGGCGTTAACCCTTGTTGGGTATGTGGGTGACGAGAGCCGCAAGCCCAGCGGGACATCGTCCAGATAGGATCTAACAGCTCGATAGGTGTGCAGAACGTTTTTCAGTCGATCCACGGGCAGGAACAAAATCGTAATATCCGTGGCAGATTTGCTTCTAGAAGAAGCCGAGCTGCAGCTTTGCCGCTTCAGACATCTGATTGGGGCTCCACGGCGGATCCCAAACAAGATCTACCCTGCAGGAAGCCACTCCCGGTATGGCCGTCACCTTCGTTTCCACCTCGGGAGGCAGTGAGCCCGCAACAGGACAGCCCGGTGATGTTAGTGTCATGCGAATGGCGACAACTCCCGTGGGATCCACGTCAATGCCATAAACCAACCCCAGCTCATAAATATTTATGGGGATCTCGGGATCGTACACCGTCCTCAACACGTCGACGACTTTCTCTTCGATATTGAGAGCGCTCAGTTCATCCTTTTGCGGGTTGCCGTCCATATTTCCCCCTTGGCAAAGACGTAACAGATCCATCTTCCTTACTCCGTCGCCACCGTTTCCTTGCTCCCCTCCAGCGCGGCGTGCATGGTGTGCCAAGCCAGGCTGGCGCACTTGACGCGCACGGGGTACTCGCGCACGCCGGCAAACACAGCCAGCTTGCCCAGTTCGGCAAGATCCGCGTCAGGCGGGAGCTGGCCGGTGACCAAGTCGTGAAAGCGCTTGAACAGCTTCTCCACTTCGGCTTCGGTCTTTCCCTTCAGGCTTTCCGTCATCATCGAAGCCGATGCGGTTGAGATGGCGCATCCCGTGCCGATGAAGCCCGCGTCACGGACGACGCCGTCTTCGACCTGCACGTAAACGCTCACCTTGTCGCCGCAGAGTGGATTAAATCCATCAGCCTGCCGGTTCGCATGATCGAGCTTGTGAAAATTCCGCGGCCTCTTGTAGTGGTCCAGGATGACTTCCTGGTAAAGCTCTCGAAGATCGGGCATCAGTTGAATACCTCGGTTACCTTTCGGATTCCGGCGGCCAGCGCGTCTATTTCCTCGCGAGTGTTGTACATGCCGAGCGAGGCTCGGGCGGTGGCAGGGATCTTGAAGAAATCCATTACCGGCTGAGCGCAATGGTGACCGGTTCGTATGGCTATCCCCTCCTGGTCGAGAATAGTGCCGACATCGTGGGGATGAATTCCGTTGACGACAAACGACAGCACGCTTGTTTTCTCTTTTGCGGTGCCTATGATTGTCACTCCAGCCAGGCTTGAGAGGACTTCCGTCCCGTAGGCCAGAACATCGTGCTCGTGCGCCACGATGTTTTCAAATCCCGCGGCCTCCAGATAATCAACGGCGGCCCCGAGCCCGATCCCGGCCGCTATGTTCGGCGTACCGGCCTCGAACTTGTGGGGCAGCTTGGTGAAGATGGTCTTCTCAAAAGTCACGGAGGTGATCATGTCTCCGCCGCCCTGGTAAGGAGGCATCGCCTCGAGCAGGCGCTCTTTTCCATAAAGGACGCCGATGCCCGTGGGACCGTACATTTTGTGTCCCGAAAAAACATAGAAGTCGCAGCCGAGCTCCTGCACGTCGATGCGCATGTGCTGGATAGCCTGCGCACCATCGATCAGCACGGGAACGCCGTGCTCGTGGGCGAGCTTCACGATTTGATGTACCGGGTTGACCGTGCCCAACGCATTGGAGACCTGAGTTACTGCCACAATGCGCGTCCGTGGACCGAGCAGCTTCTCATACTCTTCCATCAGGAACTCACCCCTGTCGTTCATCGGGACGATCCTCAGGCGCGCGTTCTTCTCTTCACACAGCATTTGCCACGGAACGATGTTGGAATGATGCTCCATCGCGGAGATCAACACCTCGTCCCCGGCAGCAACGTGCGTCCTGCCGTACGACTGGGCCACGAGGTTGATCGCCTCTGTCGTTCCGCGCACAAAAATGACTTCCCTTTCCGAGGGGGCATTGATGAAGCGTTTCACCTTGATACGAGTATCTTCGTAGGCTTTTGTGGCTCTCTCGCTCAGCAGGTGGACTCCGCGGTGAATGTTCGAGCAATCCGTGGTGTAAAAACCGATGAGGGCATCGATCACTGTCTGTGGTTTCTGGGTCGTAGCCGCGTTGTCCAGGTAGACCAGAGGTTTTCCATGCACACTCTGTCCAAGGATCGGGAAATCCCTTCGTATCCGCTGCACATCGAATGACGGAGTCTTTTCCCGGATTCCGGGTGCGAGCACCTCACTGATCGATTTCATAACCCACCCCCAAAACCTATTGCGAATTGCAGATTGCGGATTTCGGATTGAAAATCCGCAATCCGAAATCCGCAATTGAATCATCCATGCAGCCTCGACAGGCGTGTGAGCAGCACCAGATCGATTTGACACTGTATTGGCTTTACCTTCACTGCGCTCAGGATCTCGGTCGCGAAAGCGTACGTCAGCAGTGTGCGGGCGGACGATTCGTCGATGCCGCGGGAGCGCAGGTAGAAGAGCCCCTCTTCATCCAGCTGACCGATCGTCGCACCGTGTGTGCATTTCACGTCGTCTGCAAATATCTCAAGCTGCGGCGTGGTGTTGACCAGAGCGTCTTCGGAAAGCAGAAGGTTTTTGTTCGTCTGCCTGGCGTTCGTTTTCTGCGCGTTTTTCCGAACGATAACCTTGCCGTTGAAAACCCCGGTTGAGCTGTCATCCAAAATACCCTTGTAAAGCTCCCTGCTGTTGCAGTGAGGCTTAGCATGGTCAATGCTCGTGTGATTGTCGACGTGCTGTTTGCCTTTGGTTACATAGAGACCATTTAGCACGCACTCCGAACCCTCCGCATCCAGCACCACGTTGACGCCATTGCGAACCAGGGATGCTCCAAGAGAGAGGGAGTGGGACGTGAAGTTGCTGTCACGCTGCTGCTGGACCTGCAGACACCCGATGTGAAACGCGTCATTGCTCTCGCGCTGCAGCTTATAGTGGTCGACGACGCAGTTGCTCCCTGCAATGATTTCCGTGACAGCGTTGGTGAAGTACACTCCTTTTTCCAGCCCGACGTAGCTCTCCACGATGGTGACCTGGCTGCCATCGCCGATTACAATCAGATTCCTGGGGTAGGTGACAGTCGCTTCTGCGCGGCGCGCCGACACGAACAGCAGGTGAACAATGTCTTTCAGCACCGTGCCCGAAGGCAGGTAAACGAATGAGCCATCCACCATGAAGGCCGTGTTGAGCGCGGTAAACGCATTGTTTTCAAAAGTCACATATTTCGCCAGATAGGGCTTCACGAGGTCGCTGTCGGTCTGCAGCGCCTTCGCCAAACTTGTCACTCGAGACCCCCTGGGCAGCGACCTCAATGTCGAAAGCTGCTCAGAAAAGTGACCGTTGACGAACACAAGTTGCGTGCAGCCCACCTCGCCGAAGGTGTAATTCGCGATGTCCGCAACTGTCAGGCCGTTGCGGCCGGGCGCGGCGAGCTTGAAAGGGGTCCGTGCGATCGGAGAGACGCTGGTGAATCGCCAATCCTCCTGGCGAGTATTGGGAAACCCAAGCTCGCTGAAACGCGCGATGGCATTCTGGCGGATCGCATTGAGCCAGGTCTGAGCTTTCGCCATCGGACTCATCTCGAACTCCCTAAAGCTCGAGAGATAGGTGGTTTTCTCTTCGATGACATCGATCATGGCGCAGTCGATCCCTTCAGGAATTCACCGGTTGTCGTTTTTCGCGCTCTTCTTCTAACCACCCGTAGCCCTTTTCCTCTAGCTCCAGAGCCAGTTCCTTCTCTCCCGATAGAACGAACTGCCCGTCCAGCAAAACGTGCACCTTGTCGGGGACGATATAATTCAACAGACGCTGATAGTGCGTTACCAGGACCATGGCGCGGTCTTCCCGGCGCAGTGCGTTGACGCCGCCAGAGATGATTTTGAGTGCGTCGATGTCGAGTCCGGAGTCGGTTTCGTCGAGAATTGCCAGCCGTGGTTCCAGAATCGCCATCTGGAAAACTTCGTTTTTCTTCTTCTCGCCGCCGGAAAAGCCTTCGTTGACGGCGCGGTTCATCAGACTCTCGTCCATCTCCACCAGCTTCATCTTCTGCCTGGCCAGCGCGAGAAAGTCCATGGCATCCAGCTCTTCCAGGCCGTTGTGCTTTCGGATAGCATTCAGCGCGGTCTTCAGAAAGTACATGTTGCTCACGCCGGAAATCTCGACGGGATACTGAAAGCCGAGGAATATGCCTTCACGCGCCCGATCCTCCGGAAGCATGGTCAGCAGATTTTTGCCTTGGTACCAAACCTCGCCGTCGGTTACCTCATAGCCTTCGCGCCCTGCCAAGACCTTCGCCAGCGTACTCTTACCCGAGCCGTTGGGACCCATGATGGCGTGCACTTCACCGGCATTCACCTTTAGATTGATGCCGTGCAAGATTTCCCTGCCTTCCACCTTCGCATGCAGGTTAATAATCTCGAGCATTCCTCATCTCCAAATTCGAAACTATATTTCGGATTTCAGATTGCGGATTATCTTCTCGATCAATCCGTAATCCACAATTCGCAATCCGCAATGATGATTAGCCGACACTTCCTTCCAAACTGACACCCAGCAACTTCTGCGCTTCCACGGCGAACTCCATCGGAAGCTCTCGGAAAACCTCCTTGCAGAAGCCGTTCACGATCATCGAAACCGCGCCCTCGGCCGAGACTCCGCGTTGCTGGCAGTAAAAGATTTGGTCCTCGCCGATCTTCGAAGTCGAAGCCTCGTGCTCCATCTGGGCGGTGGAATTCCTGACTTCTATGTAGGGAAAGGTGTGAGCTCCGCACTTGTCTCCCAGCAGGAGTGAGTCGCACCGGGAGTAGTTCCGGGCTTTCTCCGCAGTCTTCATGATCTTGACCATTCCCCGGTAGGTGTTCTGCCCATGACCAGCCGAAATTCCCTTGGATACGATCGTGCTGCGGGTGTTCTTTCCGATGTGGATCATCTTGGTTCCCGTATCCGCCTGCTGGTAGTTGTTCGTCAGCGCCACCGAGTAAAACTCGCCAATCGAGTTCTCGCCCTGAAGAATGCAACTCGGATACTTCCACGTGATCGCAGAACCGGTTTCGACCTGCGTCCACGAAATCTTGGAGTTCACGCCCTTGCACTTCCCGCGCTTGGTGACAAAGTTGTAGATGCCCCCCTTGCCTTCCTTATCCCCCGGGTACCAGTTCTGGACCGTCGAGTACTTGATCGTGGCATTGTCGAGGGCAACGAGCTCGACCACAGCGGCGTGCAGTTGGTTCTCATCCCGCATCGGCGCAGTGCAGCCCTCCAGATAGCTGACGTGACTTCCTTCGTCCGCGACGATCAGCGTCCGCTCGAACTGGCCGGTCGAGGCGGCATTAATGCGAAAGTACGTTGAGAGTTCCATCGGGCAGCGCACTCCCTTGGGGATGTAACAGAAGGAGCCGTCTGAGAACACTGCCGAGTTTAGCGTAGCGAAAAAATTGTCCGTGTACGGAACCACAGACCCCAGATACTGCTGCACGAGATCCGGATGATTCTGAACTGCATCCGAGAATGAGCAGAAGATGATGCCCAACTGAGCCAGCTTCTCCTTGAAGGTGGTCGCAACCGATATGCTGTCGAACACCGCATCCACGGCGACGCCGGCGAGCAATTCTCGCTCTCTCAACGGAATGCCGAGCTTCTCGTAGGTTTCGAGCAACTGGGGATCCACCTCATCGAGGCTCTTGGGCTTGGTCTTCAGCTTGGGTGCTGAGTAATAGTAACTGTCCTGATAATTGATCGGCGGATAGTGGACGTTGGCCCACTTCGGCTCTTCCATCGTCAGCCAGTGCCGGTATGCCCGCAGTCGCCACTCCAGCATGAACTCCGGCTCGCTCTTCTTCGCCGAGATCAGACGGATAATGTCTTCGTTCAGACCTCTGGGTATCGTCTCCGCTTCGATCTCGGTGACGAAGCCGTATTTGTATTCCCGGTTTGCCAGCTCTTGAATGTGACTTGGCGCAGTGCTCATAAACCCTTTCCAATCACCCAGGGTGTTTCATAAAACATGAAACGGCTGCCCAGACGGCACTTGCAGGTTGACCAGCGGTTCGTTGAGCGGCTGAGTCATCTCGGCAAGCGTTATTCTTTCCAGGGCCTGATGGATGGCTTGATTGATCCGGTGCCAGTTCGTGCGCACGGGACATCCCACTTCCAGCCCGCAATCGCCTTTAACCCGGTCCGTGCATTCGGTTACGGCGATCGGACCTTCGAGCGCACGAATGATGTCGGCCACCGTAATCTCCTCCGGCCGGCGAGCTAAACCGTAGCCTCCTTTGGTTCCACGTTGGGAAACCAGCAGGCCGTCTCGAGCCAAAGCTTTGAGAATCTTCGACACCACCGGAAGCGGCAGCCGCACCACGCCGGCGATATCCCGGGCGTTTTGCGTGGACCGGCCATGCGCCGCAAAGTAAGTCAGCATGACGATTCCGTAATCGGCTAACTTTGTGACTCGAAGCATCTTGTGAGCTTCCTCATCAATACAGTACCAATTCGGTCCCAAATCTTATTCAGAATAGCAAGGCACCGATTCTTTGTCAATCACTACCACAGCCATCTTCATGTGGCGGCCGGTCTCCGGACCGGCCTGGGGGGTCTGGAGACCCCCCGCCACAAGAATCCGCGACCTTGGAGCGGATATCTCTGCGGCCTCTGTGTCTCTTTGGCAAAGCTTAAACTGAGGTTGCAAACCGCGGGATGGAATGCGAGTATTTTGGACTGCGCTCTTGCAGAAACAGGAACCTCCTTGGCGACAAACCAGAGAAGGAAGGCTTTATCAGCATGAACACGAATCCCAGCGAAAAAATGGTCATCCTTTCCGGCATTCAACCTTCGGGCAATCTGCACTTGGGCAACTACTTCGGTGCGGTGCAGCAATTCCTCGAGTTCATAGCCGGCGGCCATCGTTGTTATTACTTTCTGGCGAACTATCATGCTTTGACCTCCCTGCGCGATCGGGCGCGTCTCCTGGAGCTGACTCGCAGCACCGCCACGGACTACCTGGCCCTCGGCCTCGATCCGGAGCGTTGCTCCATCTATCTGCAGAGCGACCTGCCGGAGGTTTGCGAGCTTCAGTGGATTCTCAGCACGGTCACGCCGATGGGTCTGCTCGAGCGCTGCCACGCATATAAGGACAAGGTGGCGCAAGGACTCTCCTCGGATCACGGATTGTTCGCCTATCCCGTACTTCAGGCTGCCGACATCCTCATCGTGCGCTCAAACCGGGTTCCGGTGGGGCAGGATCAAAAGCAGCATGTCGAAGTCACTCGAGACATCGCCCAGTACTTCAACAGCTCTTACGGCGAAGTGCTCACAATACCGGAGCCCTACATTCCCGAATATGTTGCGGTCGTCCCGGGCCGCGACGGGCAGAAGATGTCGAAGTCCTACGGCAACACGATCGAGTTGTTCGCCTCTGAGGAGGAAATCCGAAAGCAGATCTTCTCGATTGCCACGGACTCAGCCACGGTTGCCGAGCCGAAGGATCCCGACAAGAGCACGCTCTACGCAATCCTGAAGCTCTTCTGCAATCCCGAGGAGCAGCTACACTGGGCGGACCGCTATCGCAGTGGCGGGCTGAGCTACCGCGAGGTCAAGCAGGCGGTATTCGATCACTTCATGGAGAAGTTCGGACCTGCACGGAAGCGGCGGGAGCAACTCGAGAAGCAGCCGGAGTATGTCGCGGAGGCGCTGCGGCGCGGCGTCCAGCAGGCGCGCGCGGTCGCGCGTCCGCTTGTTCTACAAGTGCGTGACGCCGCCGGCATCCCCAACTAATTGCGGATTGCCCGGTTGTTTTTGAATCCGCAATCCCGAAATCCACAATCCGCAATTGACTAGCGGCTTCGTGTTGTTTTCCGTGTGCCTTATTGGACTGGGAGGCGCAGGATCGTGCGCAGGCGCTCGGGAGCGACGCGTCTCGGGTCGGAGAGATAAATCTCGTGGTGGGGCCCGCGGAACGAGAGAGACTTACTTTCAGCAAGAATCATCATCTCGGCGACCGTTTTTTTCTCTTTGCTATAGGGTCCGACGTGCAGCATCTGCACGCTGAGTCCTTCGTTAATCCTTTCCAGCTCTACCGAGGCCGCTTCTGCCGCCTTACCTTTCTCCTCGAGCTTGGGGATCGTTTTGTCGAGATCTCTCTTGGTGATGAATTCAGGCACGCGGATCAGAAGCTTCCAGTTCCAGGCACTCGGAGCGGCTTCGGGGAGTGGCTGATCTACGGAATCGCCCCACCACAGGCCTTCCAGATGGCAGACCCTGTAGTCTTGGCCGGCGAACTTCTTTTCCATCTTGAGTGTGAATGCGACGCTGTAGAGTGCCCCAACGCAAGCCTGGAGGGCTTCACCTCCCGGTTCGCCGCAGCCGGCGATGGTCAGGTACTTAGCCGATCCGACTTTGATCAACGCCGGTTTCTTTGGAGTGATGTATTCCTGCTTATGCTCCTTATAAAGATCCAGTTTCGCCATAGCAGCCATTGCGGTCCTCCTCGGAATGAACATCTCGGAAATGCAGGGGCACGGCGCGCCGTGCCCCTGCTCCCTCCAGAATCCTTACCAGATAACGCGAGGTTCAGTAAAACCGCTCGCTTAGCGGCATGTAAACATCCGTGATCAAATTATCGGGAGCGGTGTTCTGCGGCGAATTCCGATAGAACTCCAGTCCCGGCCCTGCCCTCAACTCGCGCCGGCTGGTCGGCAGCCAGACTCCGCACATGCGAGCGTAGCTGTCAGCAATCTTGTCATAAGGCCCCCTGTGAGTAATCACACCGTATTCCCCACCTCCGATTATCTGAATTCCGAATTCTCCGGAAGCCGCCGCCCTTTCATCCACAACGATTCCGGCGTCGTAGCGAAGCTTGTCGTCGGGCGTAATCTCAGCATCATCGTGAACAATCCCGATCATGATGGGCCGCCCTCGAATCAAGCCCTGCCTCCCGGCCCAGGTCACAAGCTTTCCCCAAGTTTCTCCAACCTGGCTATAGGGACCTGTGTGCCGGATGAAGGCCACGCGCATCTCCTTTACACGCTCTATACGGACATCCGGCTTCGGGTCGTTACTGCGAGGAAACTCGAAGTCTGAAAACCTGCCGCCCGCGAAATGAACGCCGGACGGCGCCTCAGGCGGCAGCAGCACGCGATGTGCTTCGCGATACTCGGAAGGGCTGGCCTGAAACATGGCCCGAAAGGCGCGCGTGAAGGATTCGTGCGTTTCATAGCCAGCCTCGAGCGCAATGAAGATCACGTTCTGATCGGTTTGCTTCAGTCGCTGCGCCGCGCGCTCCAGGCGAAGGCGCCGGATGTGCTCCTTGACCGATTCGCTGACCATACCGCGGAAAATCCGATGGAAATGGTAAGGGGAGAAATTCGCGATGTCCGCCAGTTCTTCCAGCGGCAGCGGCTCGTCAAGATGTGTCTGGATGTGGATAAGGACTCGGAGGATCCGGGTCTTATAGGCCTCAACTGTGTCGGTTCTCATCTCCAGACTCATGCAGAGACATTAACTGCAGAGCAAGGCGGGATTCTTGATATTTTTTGCGAAATGCGCAAAAAAGGACATTCCGATTTTCCAGCTTTCCTCGGCTACCAAGAGAGATTCCACTATTGGTTGATTCGGACGAGTTTGTCAGGCAAAGCCGGAAAATCGGAATGTCCCTGTCTCATTACCGGTCACCCATCGTCTCTTCGACTTCGGGGATGGTCTTCGGGATCCCGGGTCCGAGGACTCGCGCGCCTGTCGGGGTCACGACCACGTTGTCTTCGATCCGAATCCCGCCGAAGCCCTGAAACGCATCGAGCTTATCGTAATTGATGAACTCTTTGTGGAGGCGCTCTTGCTGCCAGCGGTCGATCAGCGCGGGAATGAAATAGATTCCGGGTTCCACGGTCAGAACAAAGCCGGACTCCAGAGGGCGGCTCAGACGCAGGTAATTCAGGCCGAACTGTGTGCTTCGCTTTTCTCCCTTGGGGTATCCGACCACGTCACCCAGATCTTCCATGTCGTGGACGTCCAGGCCCAGCATGTGTCCAAGTCCGTGCGGAAAAAACAGCGCATGCGCTCCTGCCTCCACCGCGTCGGAAGGGTCGCCTTTCATGAGGCCCATAGAGCGCATGCCTTCCACCAGGATTCGGGCCGAGGCGAGATGGATCTCGCGGTAGGTGAGCCCCGGCTTGATCATGGCGATCGCACCCAGCTGCATGCGCAGCACCGTCTGGTAGACCTCCGCCTGGACCGAAGTAAATCTCCCACTGACCGGGAATGTGCGTGTGATGTCCGAAGCGTAGAATCGTGGCGATTCAACGCCGGCATCGATAAGAAGAAGCTGCCCATCCTCGAGGGTGTGATCGTAGGAGTGGTTATGCAACACCTCGCCATGGACGGTGACAATAGGGGGATAGGCCTGCTCGCGGTTCATGGACAAGGCGATCCCCTGGATTGCACCCGCGATGTCATATTCGTGAAGGCCCCGGCGAGTGGAGGCCATTGCTGCGCGGTACATCCCGCCAGTCACGCCAAGCGCATCCTCGATTTGCGCGATCTCAGGCTCCGACTTTATCAGGCGCTGCTGAGCAACACCCTCTGCGAGGCGCTCCGACACGCCGGTGCTTACCTCACCGGGCTCGATCACGAGCAGTTCGGCAACTCTGAAAAGCGAGGATGCCTGGTATTGCGGCAAGTAGTGGACCTTCAAACCTTGGCTCTGTGCCTTTGTCAGATAAACCCCAAGCCGGGACAGATCTTCAACCGTGTCCACTCCGGAGTCGCGCGCCATATCAACGCGGCTGTATCCAGGCCCACTCCAGACAATGTCATCGACGGTAACAGGCTTGGAGAACAAGATATCGTAATCCTGTTCGGGAAAGGACAGCAGCGCAAGATCCGGTGCCGCCAGGCCCGTGTAATAAAGAAAGTGCGAGTTCTGGCGGAAGGGAAAGGTGTTGTCGGTGTAATTGCGCGGCTGCAGCATGTGGCCGAGCCACAAAATGACGCCTCCCCCGACGGCCTCGCGAATCCTGTTACGACGTTCCTTGTAGATCTGCGGCCAGTTTACTTCAATATCGTTTTCGCCCATGACGTGCCCTCATCGAGTGAAGTGAAGATTTCATAATATCTCATCACAAGAATACAGAGTCCATGAGGAAAATAGGGGACATCGCGCCAAGCCAGGCGTGGGCAAGGAGGAGTCAAAATGCACTTTTCAGTTCCCGCCGGCAAGGGATTTCGCTCATAGTAGTAGGATTGCTGAGGGCCAAATCCATGTTACGTCTGAGCATCATTTGCGCATGTTGTCTGACTTTTGCTGTTTCCGCCCAGCCGGAGTCCCGATCTGAACAAAAGCAGGCTACCACAGTGCGTGTAACTACGCGGCTTGTGGAGGTAAACGTCGTAGTGCAGGACAAGAAGGGCGAGGCAATCACAGATTTGGTACGCGATGACTTCGATGTGACGGAGCAGGGAAAGGCGCAGACGATCTCGGCGTTTTCCATCGAATCGAACCAAAACGCGTTCGGTCTTGCCGAGGCACTGCCGCCCAACACCTTTTCGAACATGCCCTCCCGATCAGGCGCGTCGCAAAACCTGACTGCAATTCTGTTTGACACCCTGAACACCCCGATTGCTGACCAGGCATATGCGAAAAGAGAGGTACTGCGGTTCCTGCAGCAGATCAGGCCGCGGGATCGTGTCGCTGTTTACGGACTCTCAACTTCGTTGCAGGTCATCCACGATTTCACGGGCAATTCTGAAGCGCTCGCACGAGCCGTCGATCATTACCGTATCCGTTCGTCCAGGGAACAAACAGGCTCGATAGCAGCAGTCGAAGACAAAACGTGGCTCGCTGAGAATGAGCAGGAGGCGAAGATCATTGCGGCGATGGATGCGTTTCTGAACAGTAGCAGCCAGCTGATTGCCAATTATTACATCGAGCGGCGCACAACCATCACGCTCCAGGCGCTCGAAACTCTCGCTAACCATCTCGCTTTCATTCCCGGACGCAAGAGCCTTGTATGGGTATCCGCCGGATTTCCTTTCGTTTATGGCAGCAACACGATGCGACTCAACCAGCTAACGGAAGGGATGAAGAACTTTTCGGAAGTCCTTGCGCGGACTGCACGGTCGATCACAAATGCAAACGTCGCCATTTACCCGGTCGATGCGCGCGCACTCATGGGATCGGCTGCCATCAATCCCAGCTCGAGCGCGGCGCTGGTCACGAATACCGCGAGGCAGGCATCGGCCATCGACACGCAAGCGATGGACGAAGTGCTCGCATCGCACAGCACGATGCAGGAACTGGCCGATCAGACCGGCGGACGGGCGAGTTACGACACCAGCGACGTGCAAGGGTCGATCCGCCGGGCGCTTGAGGACTCACGCGTGACCTACACACTCGGGTATTACCCGTCAGACACCAGGTTCGACGGGAAGTTCCGTTCCATCAAAGTCTCGGTCAAGCGCCCGGGGGTTCAGCTCAAATACCGCCGCGGATACTTCGCCCTTCCGGATGAGCCTCTAGATGATGCACACCGCCAGAAGGCGCTCAGTGCCGCGGCGGCCAATCTGCTCGACGCGACGGCCATCGGCGTTTCCATCGAGGTGGGAAAACCGGCGTCCGGAAGTTCCGTACGGAAACTCGTTATGGATATCGACACGAACTCCATAAAGCTCGAGCCGGTCCAAGAAATCTGGGCCGGCGGATTGGATGTCTTGTTCGCTCAATTTGATGAAAAGGGAAACCTAGAAAGCAGCATCGGCCGCCGGATTCCACTAAAACTGACCGTCGCAGACCGCGAACAACTGTTACAGCACGGCTTCGTGCTTAATGCGCCGGTTAAAATCAAGGGGAATTGCCACCATATGCGAATCGTTCTGCGCGATCTTAAGAGCGGAGCGATTGGCACCGTCACTATCCCGCTGAATGAGGTTCGCGAGTAGGCTCCCACCCAGGAGTGCCGCAAGTCCGGGGACGTAAGAGCCATTAGAACTCAGTCTCCCGACCGCTTCAATCCCGCACAAAGGGAAGTAACTTCGCTCCAACTCGACTTTTTTAGTTTTATGTAATCCAAAAGCAATTATCCCCGTCAGGATATGTAGAAGAGCAAGACGCAGAATGAAAGCGACTCGGAATTCACCGGAAAAGGGGCAGGTAAGATCCCTTCTGCAATCGATTGGAAGGATTGTTGTACTGTTTCTTTTATCTCCGCTCTTTCTCCTGCTCGTATTGCTTCACACGATTCTCCACCCAAAACGCTCCGGTCCTGAGCTGCAACCCCTCGTCATCCCTGGCTCAGAGAGGAGAAATCCAGGGACATAAGACTCATTAGAACTGGCAATTGAGTATCACGTCCAAAGAACACTTATCCAATCATGTTCCCGCATTCCAGGAGGCTCACGTGAGTAAGTCTCGTCGGACACGTGGGCCGACGGCCCGGACAGAGGGGTGTGCGGCCGCGAGTTTGAGAGCCCGACAGTTCCGCGCAAGGACGGTTGCAGCGCGAAGCGCTGGCCCATGTGGTAGTACTGCATAGCCAGATCGGTTCCCCTGGTAGATAACGAGATTCGTGGAGTGGAGCTGGTCTACAGCTTATAAGGCTTTTGGTCTCGATATCCGGATATCAAGACGCCCTTACTTCCGGGATGTAGTTATGTCAACTCGCCGGGTTGCTCCAGTGCCTCCCTAGGCCCCGCAACTGCGGATGTTACACCCAGACCTTGCTGATGGTGCCGGAGTTTGCACACACTTCCCCTTACAGGTAGTAGTCGCGCATGGTCGAGTTTGATCTACAAAATCGGGAAGCGTCCCCATTTTCTAGAGCTAGGCACAAAAATCGCAAGGTCTGCCTGGGTCCGCGTCTCTTCAGCAGGTACTTCATTACGTGGAGGTAGAAATGAGAGTCGCCCTGATTTTCAGCCTGTTTCTGGCGGGGATTGGAAACGTGCCCGCTTCGCATCGCCACTCCCCTGAAGTGGAGGTGCTTGTCAGCGGGGTTCCGGTTCCCAAGTATTACCACCGGGGAACGGCTTACGTGGAAGCTATCAAGGGAAAAGTATATGCGATACGTATCACCAATCCAATCGAAGCCCGCGTTGCAGTTGCTCTCTCGGTGGATGGCCTTAACACGATCGATGCTCGGCATACCGAGGCCCGCTCCGGGAACAAGTGGGTTCTGGAGCCTTACGAATCCATTGTTATCAGCGGCTGGCAGACCAGCGCTCGGCAAGCTCGCCGCTTTTTCTTCACCACCGAGGAGCGGTCCTATGGTGCCTGGCTAGGCCAGACGGAAAACCTTGGAATCATCAGCGCCGTCTTTTTCAGGGAAAGGACCCACTGGGCACAGCGACCGATGCCCGGGCCGCCTGTAGTCCCGCTGCCGGCCCCAGGCAACTCTCAGGCTGCCCCAAAAGAACAGGCCCAGGCAGACGCATCGGGCGCTGCAGGCCTGCGGTCCCAGCGGGGCGAGACCCGGGTTGCACCGCCGGCCCCACAGGCTGAGAACGCGGCCACCGGTATTGGAGACCGGATACGCCACGAGGTGCAGTGGATTCAGATGGATCTGGAGGATCAGCCGTTTGCCGCCGTCAACTTGCGATACGAGTTCAGGCCGATTCTGATCGAGCTTGGAGTTGTTCCACCGCCGATCACCAATGATCCGCTCGCTCGTCGCGAGAAAGCCAGGGGATTTCGCGAGCTGATCTATTGTCCTGAGCCGTAAGATGAAAAGGAGGACATCATGAAGCCTCAGGCGCCGAGGCACACAGGTTTGCTCATAGCGTTCCTTTCGATGGCAGCCTCAGCGGTGGCGTTCCGCCGCGGCGTGCAAGCGACCTCTGCGGCGGAGCAGAAAATCACGATGCAGGAACTGAAAGAGAAGCTCGAAAAGCTGGAAAAGGAGGTTGCTGATTTGCGCAGACAGCTGGAACAACTCAGGCCAGCGATGCAAGGCTTCGTTCTGCCCGGATCCCGAGGACCCTTCACTCCGCGGAGATCCGTACCGCCGAACTGGAATCGCTTCGAGCTGAACGGGATGGAGTACTATCTGGTTCCGGTGGAGAAGCCCCCCTCCGGTCGCAAACCTTGATCCGGCTGTCCGACGCCTCTGCGCGTTGCGCGAGGTTGGCCACGCGAACCAGCGAAGACGACGGTGTCAAGCCTGGGTCAAGGGGCGGGGCACAAACGCGAGCTTTATGAGCATTTCTAACTCGGGGGACGAGGGTTAATGCAGCGGGGAGCGAGGAAATCTGGCGCGGGGCTCGAAAGGATCCGGCGCCTGGACCCAGTAGAGAAGATTGTGAAGTTCTCGAAAAGGCGTTCGGCCTGGTGGAAACGGTCACCGGCTCTCCAGCGATCACAATTACAACAGGATTTGAACCGGCTCCAGAAGAGGACTGCCCTTCAGCTTGGTAAACTAGTTGCATATGAAATAATGAGCTGAGGGATTAGTATTAGATACTTACCCCAAGTTTTGTATACCCAATGAGTTTAAGAAAAACGAGTATACTTAGGCAGCACGCAGGAGTTCAACAACGTGGTCGATGGCGGCGTCGGCACGGCGGTAGGCTCGCTCCA
>Ga0315279_10002507_pt1 | contig 27376 bp, 26 predicted proteins | sample YL17G06_20_MG_FD_203694 | JGI IMG/M metagenome (GOLD analysis project Ga0315279, IMG submission 203694) | Sediment microbial communities from Yellowstone Lake, YNP, Wyoming, USA - YL17G06_20 | ecosystem: Environmental > Aquatic > Freshwater > Lake > Sediment | place: USA: Wyoming | collected... | reverse complement strand
AATGAGATAGAATATGGAGTCTACGATAGAGTAGATACTGCTAAAACTGAATTTAATAACCTTTGCAAAAAAATGAAGATAAAGCCAAAGGGAGTATACTCGCAGTTAATACCTAACAGGCTAACTAAGATGCAAAAAGGCAGAGTAGCTTTAACTGGAGATGCTGTAGGTCTAACAAAGCCATGGTCTTACGGCGGTATAATCTGGGGCTTGATTGCAGATAAAATTATGATTGACAAATTCCCCAATTTCTCAAAGTATGAGGAAAAAGTAAGGGATTATTTTGAACCAAAATTATTCTATTCAAAGATAGCTTTGTTCACTGGAAAGCTCTTAGGCAATAAACTATCTTTTCTAACGCCTGATGAAATTTGGTTCGATGGGGATTGGGTGTTTTAGAGATAAATTTGTTTCAAATCATTTACAGCTTTTTTAACTGTTTCTCTACTATTATATTTTGGTTTCCATCCCAGTTTTTTAATTTTGTCTATAGAAAGCTGCATTAATTTTATATCACCTTTCCAACCACGCCCACCGTCAACTCCACCAGTAAAGAAGAAATCAACATTTTTCAGTCCTAATTCTTCTGAGACAATCTTAGCAATATCGATAACCTTTATTTTATCTTCAGAACCAACATTAAAGATATTAATTTTTTCATTTGATTTCTCTAATGCAAATAACATCGCGTCTACACAGTCCTCAACGTGTATATAAGATTTGTCTTGAGTACCATCACCAAGGATTTCAAGCTTTTTTGGGTTTTCTTTAAGTTTTTTAACAAAGTCTGGAACAACACCTAAAGATGCCCTATGACCAACTATATTAGCCAATCTGAATATGTGTGCTTTAAAACCATAATTATGACAATATGCTGTTATCAAGTTTTCGCATGCTAATTTCGAAGTACCATAAAAAGATATTGGCATAAGAGGGAAGTAATCTTCAGGTGTTGGTATTTTCTTAGCTTCTCCATAAACAGTTGAAGTTGAAGTAAAAGCTATATTTTTTATATTCTGTTTGCGCATAAACTCAAGTAATTTATATGTAGCATGAATATTTTCTTCAAAATGAATGCCAGGATTTTCTTTCTTTACTTCTGGATTAGCAGCTAAATGAAAAACAGTGTCAAAATTCCCTTTAATCTCTTCAGTATCATGATTTTTTAAAAGGTCACCTTTAATCAACTTGACTTTTCCTTCGTTTATTAATTGCTTAATATTTTCAACAGAACCTTTAACTAAGTTGTCAAATACAGTTACATCATAACCTCTATTTACTAGTTTCTCTACAAGAGTGCTTCCTATGAAACCAAGTCCGCCTGTTACTAAAACTTCTTTCATATAAATCAATATTATTTCGGGTTTTAAATACGTTAAATTAAGAGGCTAACTTATGGAGTTCCTTTTTATATTTCTTTACTAATGTTTCAAATGGTTTTAAAGGCTCTTCCAATCTAGCCATAATAATCTCATAATTTGAAGGCATTCCTCTCTCGATTAAACCAGATTTTACATCTTCAAGCATTTTATGTGACCTTAAAATTTTCTCCTCATCATCATTAAGCATTCCAGTTCCTAAGTTTTGAGCAATTATAGAAAGATCTACAGATTCCAAGTATCTATGCGGGTCAGACTTTATTTCAACATATAATTTACCATCTTTTACTTTAGCTATACCTTTTTTTAGTTCTTCTGAGAAGACTTCTTCTGGTTTACCTGTTATACCTTTTCTTTTTGCTAAAACATCAGCATTAACTTCCTTTGAAATAGCTTTTTCAGAAACACCGTATAAACCTGAACTATAAGAGTCAGATACAGGAGCATATAAAACACATTCCTGTATAATTGGCATAACTTTTTCCAAATCTTTCTTTTTTGTTCTTTTTAATTTTTCATATAAAGAAATTAAATTATCAGTATCTGCTTTGAGTCTTTGATTCCTTCCAGAAAATAACCATTTTTGGTAATTCCTTTCTGGTATTGAAATTGAAACTCTTCTAGATGGCTCTTCTATCTCAACTCTCTTTGGATTTTTCTTCAAATGCTCTTTTAATTCTCTTGTTTTATTTTTATCAACCAATTCAAAGTTTAACCCACTTTGTTTAAAGGTTTTAACCAAATATTCAAAGGATTCATTTCCAGCTACACTAAAATCAGGAGTTTCCCAGTCTAACCATATGCCTAGAACTCCATTATTTCCAACTTGTTCATATTCATTTTGGATTACATTATTTAGCTCTCTTTCTCCTGAATTACCATTAAGGAATTTGTGAATTTCATCTTTTACACCAGCTTTGCATGGTAAACCTATTATTTTACTGCCTAAAGATCCGTTAACCAAAAAAGGAGTGTTAGGAACATTTTTGAATATATCTTGATGTACAAAAGTACCTTCACTTCCTTGCTCTTTAAGGGCGTAAATTACTTGTGGAGAAACATCGAATTCAGGCAGTAAATGCCATTTAGAATTTTCATAATTTCCTAAATACTTTTTTGCTGTTTCTCTCCATTTTTCGTTTTCTTCACTATAAATTCTCGGAAACCAGTTCGGGAGTATATGAGCATACGGTCTTTCTATAATTTGAAAGACTTTGTTTTCTCCTGTTGAGTTTTCCTTTAGTATTCTAATGCTTTCAGGGTCAAACTTTTGCATATATTTAAATGCAGTTCCAATCGGTCCGACGTTTGTTGGTAATTTATAATCACTCAATACTTGAAGTCTTTCCCTCCATTTACCGGTTTTTATGCTTTCAAGCAATAACTCTCTATTTACTTCAGAATGTTCTGGATTTATGTTCTCTAAAAAGTAAGCAAATTTTTCCATATAATTGACTTAAACAGTAAATTATTTAAACCTTTATTTTTTAACTACTTTGTAGTGAATAAGAAAAGCTTCTGTTTTATAAATAAAGCAATTAAACTTTAAAAACCTTATTAAGCAATTATTTAGATACATCGTTAATTTAAGATAATATTTAAATGTCTATCGTTTAATATTCAAAAAGGTAGTGTAAATATGGTAATAGAAGAAAGGAAAGGGATGGCAAAGGTAAATGATTTTCTCACAAGAGTTAAATACGTAACAAAATCCGGCAAGCCCAAGTTAATACTAAGGATAATCAAAAGTTATTGGAACATTAAAGTCCATCATAAAATACCACCAAAATATATAGACTTTGCTTTTGATTACACTTGTAATCTAAATTGTAAAGGATGTTTTGCCAAAGCTTTCTCGAAAGATAATAGAAATAGATCTCAAATGTCCCTCGAAGATTATAAAAGGGTTATAAAAGAAGCCAGAGATTTAGGGTGTATAGACTTCAACTTTCAAGGCGGTGAACCATTACTACCATTATTATTACCAAAATTAGAGCAATTGATAAAATTCACAAATCCTGAAGAGAATTTGGTTGCAATAACAACTAATGGAACATATTTAAACGAGGAGAACGTCAAGAAGTTGAAAAAGTGGAGACTTGATATGGTTGTAGTAAGCTTAGATAGCGGTATTGCTGAGGAACATGATAAATATAGAGGCGTACAAGGTACTTGGGAGAAAGCAACAAAAGGAATAGATATTGCTTTAAAAAATGGTTTGCGTGTTGCTGTTAATACAATATTGACGCATGAATATTTGCATTCAGATAGCTTCATGAAACTAATAGAGTTTTGTGAGAAAAGAAAAATAGTGGTTAACACTTTACTGCCAGTTCCTATTGGTTCTTGGGAAAACACCCCAAACATAATTTTATCAGACGATGACTTGGATTATCTAAACGAATTAAGAAAGAAACACCTTATAATGAGAAGAGATGAAGATTCCACACTTACAAAGTGGGGGTGTCCGGCGGGCAAAGAAGAATTTCATATAAACGCATATGGCGATGTAATACCTTGCGCATTCCTACATATTACATTCGGCAATGCCCTTAAAGAACCGTTGACAGTAATACATGAAAGAATGATGAAATTCGATTACTTCTCACCAAACTCTTGGCGTGAATGCTTGCTTGCTGATAGAAATTTTATGAATAAATATATTAAAAGTATCAAAGAAAATAAAGAAAAACCGATTGATTATTCTAAGGTTGATTGGTTAAATGACTGATGTTGTATTATGTCAAGTTCCCTATAAGGAAATATACGGAAGAGTTAAGGGCGTTAGTTATTTAGATCCACCTTTAAACATCTGTTATTTAGCAGCGGTTCTAGAAAAAAACGGGATAGATGTTGAGATAATAGATTCTGAAGCCGATGGATTGAATAGAGAAGAAACAGTGAAAAAGATTTTATCATTAAATCCAAAAATAGTAGGTCTTAGCTGTACAACACCTATGATAGGCTCCGTTAAATATGTTGCAGAAAAATTAAAAGAAGAAAATAAAAATATAAAAATAGTGTTAGGTGGACCTCACATAACTACTATGTGGGAAAATGCTGTTAAACTTCCTTATGTAGATTTTTGCATAAGAGGGGAAGGAGAATATCCTTTATTGGAACTTGCTAATGCTATTCTTAAAAACAAAGATGCGGACAATATTGCCAACGTTGCTAGTAAAACTCATGTCAATTCTGTCCGCACTCTAAGCGAAAATCTTGATGAATTGCCGTTCCCTGCAAGGCATTTGTTAAAAAACATAGATAGTTACAAGCATGCAACAATAGGTAAAAAAGCAGGAAATTTTCAAACCATAATTTCTAGTAGGGGATGCCCCATGATGTGCATATTTTGCAGTGCTCACATAACATTCGGTAGAAAAGTAAGATATAGAGATCCGATAAAGGTAGTAGATGAAATAGAAGAGTGCATTGATAAATTTAAAATTGAAAACCTTGGTTTTCTTGATGATACATTAACCCTAAAGAAGGATCATATAACAAAAATATGTCAAGAAATGATTAAAAGGGGCATAAACAAAAAAATAGAGTGGTTCTGCCAGGCTAGAGTTGATACAGTTGATAAAGAAATGCTGGAGTTAATGAAAGAAGCAGGATGTTATTCTATACACTATGGCATTGAAAGTGGCTCTCAACGGGTGCTAAACGTATTGAAAAAGGGATTTACCTTAGAACAAGTCGAAAAAGCAATAAAAATAACAAAAGAGCTAGGAATACATATTCATGGTTATTTTATTTTAGGTTCACCAACTGAGACGAAAGAGGAAATAGAAGAAACCATAAAATGGGCTAAACACCTTAGTACAGATACCGCGCAATTTACAATACTAACACCGTTTCCTGGAACTGAAAGCTACGATATGTATTTAGATTCCACCCCTAATCCGAAGGATTTTGAAGATTTCAGGTTCTATGACGACATTGTATTTTTTGAATCAGAAAAGTTGCCAAGAGAGGAAATTTTAAGATTAAGGAAAAAAGCTTATCATGATTTTTATTTGAGACCTAGTTACATTATGAAAAGAATAATGGAAATCAATTCGACAGACGCTATAAAAAAGAGTATCACCAACTTCAAAACTCTGCTAAACATGGTTAAATGAAAACAGATTTAATTCCGATAATTTTAGGGTTATTTTCTGGTTTAGTACTGGTTGATGTAGATCATATTACACCTTATCCTATATTTCATTATATAGGGACTGTAATGTTTTTCTTTTTTATGTCAATAATTTTATTGATAAACTTAAGAGGTGAATAAAAATGTTATTTATACATCACCTCATAACAGCGATATCAGCAACATTTGGTATTTTTGCAGGATTATTTTTGTTAAAACATAAGAAGAATAAGCGCATCTTATTCATTTGTTGGTTTTTAATATTTTTTGGTATAGGGCAATTCATACATGTTTTAGTTTTCGATGCGATTATATACGATAAACTTAAACCAGTACCGGCAGAAGGAGTTATTTACGAAGGCAATGAAACAGCATTTGAATATCATGTTATTCAAGGATTGCCTTGGCGTTCATGCTCTATAGAGGATATAATTGAGAAAATGACATGGCTTTCATATAATGGTTTTGGACTTCTGAGGAGATGAGTAAAAGAATAAAAAGATTGATAAATATCATAAAAATGACGCACTCGTGCAACATAAAGGAAAGGGTATCCTTGAGGTGATTTAATGAAATGTAATGAATGGGATATTATCTGGAAGAAATATCCAGACATAATTTTCTTCGGAAAACCGTATGCCAAATTTTTAGAAAGAAATATTATCAAAATCCTAAAAGAGATTAGAATCAAGAAAAATGCAAAAATAATAGATATGGGCGTTGGGCAGGGTAGGACATTGTTGAATTTTGTAAAGAACGGTTATAAAAATTCAATAGGCATAGATTTTTCCGAGGCATCTATACAGATATGCAGACAAAAGAACCTAAATGTAGAACTGATGAATGCTGTAAAGACAGATTTTGAAGATAATGAATTCGATTTAGTGTTCTCTGACGGATTAATCGAGCACTTTTCGGATTTCGTTCCTTTAGCAAAGGAGATGACAAGAATAAGCAAAAAATACATCCTACTTTCCCAACCCAAAAACAATCCAATTTTGAACAAAATAAGGTTTCACGGAAGGAATCCTATCCCAAAAGATTATAATTACAGTGTAGACGACTTTAAAAAAGGGTTGGGGAGAGCCGATTGCAAACTGATATTGAAAAAGGATGCTATTTTGAATTGGCTGTTGTTATTCATAAAAAACGGTGCGGATAGTGATTTGGAAAGCAAGCGATAATGAGTATGCAAAAGTTAGAAAAGAAGGAAGAGGAAGAACTTGAAAGAGCGGATAAGTCGATATTAAACTACATTACTTCACTTCTTATCAAACCTAAAAGTATGAATATTCGTGAGGAGATTTAATAAATGAGGTGTAGAGTCTTGTGAAAATATTATTATTAAATCCAATGTATAAGAAGGGGTACATTCACTCAGCAAGATGGGATGGCTTAACTATTTCTGGTAGTAATTGGTACCCAATTTTTCTTTCTTATTGTACAGGTTTATTAGAGAAAAATGGATTTGATTGTAAGTTAGTCGATGCAGAGGCAGACGACTTGACAGATTCTGATCTGTATAAAATAGCAAAAAGGTTTAAACCAGATTTTACCATTTTATATATTTCTGAAAAAGGTTTAAAACAAAACATAGAATTAGCTAAAAAAATCAAAACTTTAAATTCAAAAATTATTTTTGTAGGTCCATGGTGCACTATTCCAAGTGTTCAAAAAGAATCATTGAAAATAGTAGATTATTTGGTTGATGGTGAGTTTGAGTTTGCTGTCTTAGATATAATAAACAAAAAAATAAGAAAAAAATTAATCAAAACAAAAAGATTAACAGAAGAGCAATTGAGAGAACTTCCATGGGTTACAAAAGTTTATTCTAAACATCTTAATTTAAAAAATTATAAGATAGGATCCTTACATCATCCTTTCGTTGATTTATTTTCTGGTAGAAAATGCTATTGGGGTAAATGCATCTTTTGTCTTTGGCCTAATACTATTTTAGATGAAGGTGGATATGTATCTAGAGAAAAGGAGGATGTATTGAATGAAATAGAGTGGGCAGTAAACAATTTAGACATAAAAGAGATTTTCATTCAGGATGACACTCCTCCGTCATGGAGATGCAAGGAAATTGCAGAAGGATTGATAAAAAGAGGAATTAAAATACAATGGTCCACTTATGCTAGAGGGGATTTAACATTAAAACCTGAAGTCTTAAGATTAATGAAAAAGAGCGGGTGCCACTGTTTACATGTTGGATATGAAAGTGGTTCAGACAAGATATTAAAGAACATCAATAAAGGAATAACAAAAAGAGATTTGGAGACCTTTACAAAGTGGTGTAATAATGCTGGAATAGATGTTCATGCCGATTTTATGGTTGGTTCTCCTGGTGAGACCGAAGAAACTATAAATGAGACTATAGAGTGGGCTAAAAAACTAAATGTTTTAACATATCAGTTTTCAACTCCAAGAGTTTATCCATGTACTCCATATTTTAACATTGTCAAAAATGAAGGACATCCAATGAGCTTTAAGGAAATGGACGACTGGGCTAAAATAGCTATGAAAAGATGTTATTTTTCAGTTAACTTTTTATCTAGAATACTTACTAGGCCGTATGAAGTTTTTAGATTAGCGAGACATGGGAAATATCTTTTATTATACCTTTTTAAGAGGTAAAATAAGACGATACTTATGAAAGTAGCTTTAGTTCAACCAAACTATAGAAGAGGACCTTCAACAGGAGGCTATGTTTTCAAAGCTAACCCCCCTTTAGGTTTATGCTATCTAGGTGCTGTGCTTAAACAGCATAATATTCTAGTCGATATAATAGATGCAAACGCATTTAATTTAACACCAGAGCAAGTTGCTGAGAAAGCAAAGGATTATGATATTGTTGGAGTATCTTTGCTTTCTCCAGGATACAGCTTTGGAGTGAAATTAGCTTCATTACTACCTAAAAAAGTTCTAAAAGTTGCTGGTAATGCGCATGCAACCGGTTTTTGTGATGATACTTTAAAAGATGGTTTCGATGTAGTTGCTTTAGGTGAAGGAGAAATGTCAACTCTTGATCTTGCTTTAGGAAAATCACTAGAAGAAATAAAAGGAATAGCCTATATGAGTAAAGGGCAAATACATAAGAATCCTCCTAGAGAGCTAATAGACCCAAATACTCTTCCATTTCCTGCTAGAGAAATGTTAGTAAACAATGGAATGGACGATCCTTACTTGTCATTTATGACAGAAAGGACTCCATTTGCACCAATTTTTACTAGTAGAGGATGCCCATTTAATTGCTATTACTGTAATAAATTAGTTTTCGGGAGGGGCTGGCGTCCAAGAAGCGCAGAAAATGTTTTTGCAGAAATACAAGAACTAGTAACTAAGTACAAAATAAAAGAGATAGATATAGCAGATGATGCATTTAATTTTAATTTAGATAGAGCGAAGAAGATATGTGACATGATAATAGAAAATAAGTTTAAATTTATAATCAGATGCACTAATGGTTTAAGAGCAGACTTTGTTGATGAAGAGTTTCTTGATAAAATGAAAAAAGCTGGGTGTAATTATATTGCGTATGGGGTTGAATCTGGGAATCAAGAGGTTTTAGACAAAATTCCAAAACAAGAAACCTTGGAGAAAATTGAAAGAGCTTTTAAATTAACTAAGAAAGCTGGAATAAAAACAACTGCATTTATTATTTTTGGTTTAGAAGGTGATAACGAAAAAACAATGCAAGATACAATAAATTTTACAAAAAGGCTGCAACCAGATTATGCCTCAGTTTCAATAATGACACCTTATCCTGGAACAAGACTCTATGAAAAAGTCAGGGAAGATGGTAAGTTTGTTATACCAGAAGATTGGATAGAATTTTCTCATACAAATCCAAGAATGTTATTCGAACATCCAGACTTTCCATCACCTGCATTAACAGAAAAAATGTTTAAGAAATTTTTCAGAGAATTCTATATGGATCCTAAATTCATTACAAGAAATCTATTGTCAATAAGAAGTTGGTCAGACTTTAAAAGATCGTCCACTGGATTAAAAGCTATTTTGTCAATGATTACAAAGAGAGTTGAGAAAAAATGATGTCTAAAAAAGATTGGGATACTTTTTGGAGTGAACACACTTTTCCTTTAGTAACAAAAGCAGGGTTTAATATAGAGAAGAACGCCATTAGAAATGTATTTCAAAAATTAAAATTAGATAAAAGTATTAAAATAATCGATTTTGGTTGCGGTGAAGGTAGAACTCTGAGTTATATAAAGGAGTTCGGATTCAAAAACAGCATTGGAATAGACACTTCAAAAAAAGCTATAATTAACTGTTCTAGGAAAGGACTAAAAATCAATCATGATGTTTTTCATGTCAAAAATGAAGAGAAACTTAAGATAAGTTGTGACTTGCTGTTTTCGGAAGGAATGTTAGAACATTATAAAGAATGGGATAATCTAGTTAAGACAATGACCAGAATACCAAAGAAGTATATATTCCTTGTGCAGCCTCTTACAACATCGCTTACTTTTAGAACTATTGATTTCTTTGTCAAGAACTTTGGAGAATTTAGAGACTATGTAAAAGAATACCATTATAAGTTGGATGATTATTTAAAAGTCTTTGAAAAGTATGGTTTTTCAAAGAAAATTGTTCACACTACTCATAGGTTTCCAATATTTCTGGATACTAGCGTAATTATAGTTTTAGAGAGGATTAAATGAAAATAAATTTAGAAAAAACTTTTTTATTAATTTTTATAATATCACTGTTGATAGAAGCAATTTATTTTATTTCTCCTGGACCTGATATTTATGTCCATTATTTAACAGCAAAGGAAATATTAAGAGACCCATCATTTCTTTGGAGAACTAATTTAACAGGTTGGCAGAACTTTCTAGCAGTTCAAAGTCCTGTATTCATAGCATCGCCACCTTTGGCTTATTTTATATACGACTTCTTGATGATTCTTAATCTCCCTTTGTTCTTGGCGACAATAGGTTCAATACTGATAATAGGATATTTACTTTATAAGATGAATGGACTTGCAATTCCGTTTCTATTTTTGTCTTTCATGTTCATAAGAGAAGTTGCATTCAATGGGATAGATATAATCATGGTTGCAGTTACTCTTTCGGCATTCTATTTTTTGTTAAAGAAGAGATATCTGACTTCTGGTATACTTGCGAGTCTGACAGCCTTGATGAAGTCGACTGGGTTCTTCGTAATCTTGGGGTGGTTTTTATATGTATTGTATAGCGAGAAAAGGAATGTCTTTAACAAGAGGATTCTTTTTACATTCTTTGTAATGATATTGATACTTTCCCCATGGTATGTGAGGAACTATCTGATAACGAATGATATTCCATTTGCTCTTGTGGGTTATACAAAGGAGATATATGAAAGGGGAGTAGAGCATCTTTCAAGTGCTTTCCAAATGAGCCAGCCAGAACGTTTCATTTGGGACTCGTCAGGGTATTATCCATTACCTATAGACTTGCTTTTTTGCATCGGCACATTTTTCTTTGTTTTGAACCTCATAAGAGCAAGGAAGATTCAACCTTATAGCTTTTTCGTTCTCATTATGATTGTCTTATATTTTGTATTACAGCTTGCCAACATACAGTTCTTCGTGATTAGGCATGAAATGTTGATATTTCCATTCCTTGCATTGGAAATTGCAAACGGAATTCCTAAAAAATACTTGAAATACTCAATAATTGTAGGTCTTTTATTTTTAGTAATTTGGTCAGTGACACTTCCAAAATATTCATTTAATCAATATAGCGACACAGTGGTAAATCCGGCGTGCAAGCAGATTAAATCAGCAATAGATTATGAATCAGTCTATGTCAACGCCTTTCATAATTGGTTCGTAATTTTCAAATGTGATTTGAATGCTACTATTCAGAACGAGAGTAAATGGACATTAGATTTTGACAAAGGACAATTATATCTTACTAACACTACAAATATAACAGGTGTTTAAATGGAAATAGAATTTAAAAAAGAGTACGTACCAATTGTTTTGTTGCTGTTAATATCAGTCATCTATTTTTACCTAGCCTCCAATACACCAATGCTAGGAGAGGACGAAGGAGCATATTTTTTCACATCTCAGAAGTTTCTAGGCTTAAAATTTCCTTCGTTTCTAAGCTCAACTCAACCTTTAAACTATCCACCATTGATTCCGTTATTATCAGTTCCATTCTTCGCTGTTTTAGGCTCAACTCTAAATATAGCTAAATTTATAATTGCATTGTTCGGAGCATTGACAATCTTTTTAATATATTCAATAGGAAAGAAAACAAGCTGGCTTTTAGGATCTATGGCGGCATTCCTTCTACTTTCGATACCACTCTTCTCACAGTTTATGCTTTTATATTATGTTGAGGTTCCAATAGCATTCTTTTCACTTTTGTCCTTAGTTTTGTTCACTTCAATGGATTCGATGAAGAAAGCAATCTTCACAGGATCGATACTAGGGCTAGCTTTTTATGCTAAATTCAGCGCTATTTTCCTTCCGATAGCGCTTTTGGCTTACGCTTTCTACAAATATTTTTTCAAAAAAGATAAGAGTTATTTAAAGCTCTCCATAGTTGCTTGCATAGTTTTCGCATTAATTATTGTACCGTTTATAGCAAGGAATTTAATCCTATACGGATTCCCTTATGTTGATGTATTAAATCTATTCTTTAAGGAACCAAACTTTACGCCATCATGGGTTAAGGATGCAGCCAAAATTCTTTCACCTAGCACAGATATTATTTCAGTGTTCGGATTTTTGGCATTAATCTTTGGTTTACAGGGTATTGCTTATCTGCTTGTATCAAAAGATGAGAAGCTGGTACTGCCGTCGATAGTATTCGTATTATTCATTCTGCTTTATTATGTTAGAGGCATGTTAAATCTAGGAATAGCCGAATCGAGATATTTTGCAATAGTTTTCCCTCAAATAGCACTGATAGGAGGATACTTTGCAGATAAAGTTTATGAAAAAAATAAAAATTACTTGATTATTTTATTTGCTGTGATTGTATTGTGTCTATATCTAAGCTTCTCAGTTGCTTTGGGTACATTTGGTTCAACAAGATATCCTCAGAACTATTTGGATGCTTTAAACTGGATTAAGCAAAACACACCAGCAAATGCGAACATCTTCACTGCTTATGGAGGCAGTCTTGAGATGTTTGCTGGGAGGAGTAACGTCTGGGCTATAGAGGAATTTCCGCAATTGATGTCTACTCAAGATACTAATTATATTTATAATACGCTTGTAAAATACAATGCTAGCTATATTCTCATATGGAGGTCAATAGTTGCAGAGAATTACATTGTCCCAGAAAGCAATTTGATTGGAGCGTTCACTTATAATTTTGTTAACATTGTAAGTAGCGACATTCAAAATAATAATCAAACTCATTTTAGCATAGCGTACCAAAATCAAGACAATATGATTCTTAAGCTGGTTTAATGAAATATCCTAAAATATCTATAGTGATGCCCGCATACAAGGAAGAAGAGGTTATAGGTGAAACGCTCAGACATTTGCTTGAAGAGGTAAAATATCCAAACTTAGAGATTGTAGTCGCTGTTGATACTGAGGAAGATAAAACTTATAAGATTGTCAAGGAATTCGCTAAAAAACATAAAAAACTAAAGGTAGATTTCTCACCAGAAAGAAGGGGGTTTGCGGTTGCGATAAATAGTGCTTTACAAAATGCTACAGGAGACATAATAGTAAAAAGTGATGCAGAAGTTAGATACCTCAACCCAAACGTTTGCATGTATTCTCTAATCAAGTATTTTGAAGATAGAAAAGTTGGCGGTGTCAGATTTAAATGGAAACCTTATAGTCCAGGTTTAATTAGCGAAATGGAAAAGGGATGGGCATCCAAAGGCGAAATATTCATAAACGAGCTTGTTTCTGACTGGTGGGAGAATAAAAATCCAATAATAAAAGGAAAATGGAGATATCCTCTAGTTTGCAACGCTTTTAGAAGGCGGCTTGTACCCAAGTTAGACGATAAAATTATTTGTGATGATGCTGAATATGGCTATACCATTCTTAAAAAAGGTTATAAAATAGTCTTTGCCAAAGATATAATACATTATTTTGTTGGCGTTCCTGGAGACACAAAAAGATTATTTTTGCAAAAAAGAAGAGGAGCTGTTGGATGGTTTAAAATGTCAGAAAATAGAAATGTAAAATTGTTCGGTTATTATTCTAATTTCTTTTGGTACTATTTAGCTCACTTTTACAAATACAGCTTGGAAGATGGAATTGCTTTTTTTTATTGGTGTTTCTTGTACGTATTTGTATTATTTGCAGCCTATTTTAAAAGACATGAAGAAAGCAAAAAAATATGGGTGAAATACAAGAGAGATGTTAAAAAATAAAAATTAATTTAAGGTTTGATTAAAATGAGACAAAAGAAATGGCTAAAACATGACCCTCTATGGAATGAAAAAATAAAAATTATACATAAATATTATAATTCTAATGGGAAAATCCTTGATATAGGTTGTGGGAATGGTTATGTTCTAAGTAATTTAAAAGGAGAAAAATTTGGTTTAGATAGTGATGATGAAGCCTTAAAATTATGTAAAAAGAGAGGTTTAAAGGTAATAAAAGCTAATTTGGAAAAACCATTGAAACTAAAACACAAGTTTGATACAATAATTTGTTTGGACGTTCTCGAACATTTAATTAACCCTGAAAATGTAATTCAAAGTGTTTACAAAAAATTAAATAAAAACGGAACTTTCATAGCTTCAGTGCCATATCACGGTTTAGTCAAGAATCTAGCAATAGCATTGTTTGATTTCGATAATCACTATCATTATACTGATTGGCATGTAAGGTTTTTCACAGAAAAGATGTTCAAGGAATTGCTTTCAGACTTCAAGAAAATTAAAATAATCAAAATTGGAAGATACTATCCTTTATATAAAAATATGATTGCAGTTTGTGAGAAATAATATATTAAAATGAATTTTTAGGTTTAATCAAAACTTTAAAAATAACGATAATTAATGATTAATATGAAAATAACTTTTTTGATGCCACCTGCATTAAAAGGCAAAGCACCTGAAAGGATTTTTGGATGCAACTACGGTTTGTTCTACCAACCGAATATTTTCATTCTCTACCCAGCATCAATGCTGGAGAAGAAAGGTCATAAGGTTGTGGTTTTAGACTGTCCTCTGGAAAAGATTTCTTGGAATGGTTTGAAAAATTACTTGAAAAATGACAATTCCGACATGTACATATTTTATACAGTCTTTCTTGCTGAAGAAACGGACAAACATGCAGCTAAACTCATAAGAGAAACAGTAGGAAATATTCCTATAGTCTTTATGGGTCCTGAGCCGACGTCAAGGCCAAATGATTTTACTCTTGATGAAAACACCTTTGTTGCTAGGGGAGAGGCTGAATATACAATCATTGATTTTGTGAGCAATCTAAAATCAAGAAGATTCAACAAGGTGCATGGTCTAACTTGGATGAACGATGAGGAAATCGTTCATAATCCTCCAAGAGAACTAATAAAAGATTTAGATAGACTACCTTTCCCGGATAGGCGTTTGATAAAAAAAGAATTATATTTCAATCCAAAGTTGCAAGGCAGACCCTCAACCGTTATGTTAACAAGTAGAAATTGTTTTGGTAGATGCATATACTGTATACCTTGCAGCTATATGTTTGCAAGAGAGATTGAACATAAAAGATTTTTCAATTGCAAGCCACCAGTAAGGGTTCGTTCACCTAAAAACATATATGAGGAATTTAAACTTCTTAAAAAGCAAGGATACAAGGCAGTTGCGATAATAGACGACAACTTTCTGGGGTTAAAAGGTCAGGAAGAAAGAATAATAAAAATATGTGAATTAATAAAGCCGTTGAAAATGGAGTGGGGTTGCTTAGCAAGGGCGGACCAGCTTCAAAATGAGGAAATGATAAAAAGCATGGCAAACGCCGGTTGCGTCTACGTAGATATAGGTGCGGAGTCTTTTGATCAAAAAGTTCTAGACTTTGTCCACAAGGATTTAAAAGTAGGAGATATCTTCAATGCTATATTTCTTTTGAAAAAACATATGATAGAACCTAAAATAAACATTTTATTTGGAACAAGCCCTTACGAGACAGAGGAAAGCATAAGATGGACAGTGAAAATGTTAAAAGAACTAAACATAGATTGGGTAAGTTTCGATGTCACAATACCGCATCCTCAAACTGAATTCTATAAAATGGTTAAGCAGAATCGTTGGTTCGGAACAGACTCAAAGGATTATACGCCAGTAGACCCTATGAGAAGGGCTACAGTCGATTTTCCAAAACTAAGACATGAAAAGCTAGAAAGTTTAGTAAAATGGGCATATCGTGAATACTACTTAAGACCTCAATATATATGGAAGAGATTGTCTAAGATAAGAAACTTCCAAGATTTTAAGGAACTTGTTCAAACTGCTCGGAGGTTGTTTTTCTGAGAAATGTTACTGTTCTGATAACAGTAAGAAACACCTCCCATTTAATAAAAAAATGTATAGACTCTGTTTTAAGCTTAGACTATCCAAAGAACAAGTATAAAATCTTTATTGTAGACGCCTTTTCTACTGATGGCACATACGAGATTCTAAAAAAATATGGCAAGAAAATAACATTGAAACAATTAAAAGGAAATGCTCCAACTGCTTACAATTATGCTGTTAGGATGATAAACACGGATTTGATTGCTTTCACAAATGCGGATTGCGCTGTTAATAATAAATGGTTAAAGGAGATTACAAAGCCGTTCGATAATGAAAAAGTTCTGGCTGTCGCTGGATTCACTTCAAATCCATCTAAACCTGAAACAAAATTACAAGAAATTATAGGAATAGAACTAGAAGACAGATACAATAACTTTCCTAAGGAGATTCTCAGAGCACCAGATATGAATCTATGTGTTAGAACAAAAATTTTAAAGAAAATCAAGCTTGATGAGAGTCTTGATATAGCATACGATACTGATTTTGGCTACAAGCTAAACAAAATCGGTGGATTAGGTTCAATTGTTTATCATCCAAAGGCAATAGTCTATCACTATCACAGAGCCACTTGGAAAGCTTATTTCAAACAGCAATACAAGTATGCCAAGGTGGTTCCGAGAGTCTATTTTGGAAAACATAAAACAAGGATTATGGGGGACAACATTTCAAAATCATATATGCCAGTTCAGATAGCACTTCTTTATATTACAGTTCTTTTTGGTTTGACTTTGTTGATGACTCCAAAAGTTATACTTTTCTTTAATGTATCAACGTTTGTTCTGTTTCTAAGCTATCTAACACACGCTTTAAGACTGAGCAAAAGCCTTGAAGACATGATATGGTTTTTGTGCTTGTTCTTTGTTAGAAACGTTGCTTGGAACTTAGGAGTTCTTGTAGGGATATTAAATCAAATTAAATCTTCTCTTTAGAAGATAGAAGAAATTCTTAAATCCTCTTTTTATTGCTGCTTTTGGATGGAAGACACCGGCGCCTAGTTTTATTTGCTTGACCTTAAGTTTGTTTTTCCAAACGCTGTATGCAAAGTCCATCTCCCTTCCATATCCTTTTGCTTTTAGATCAAGTTTCTTCGCAGCACTTAATTTTAGAGCTCTATAACCGCACTCAGTATCCATTATGCCAGTTGGACATAATAAATTTGTTAAAACCTTTAAACCAAAATTCCCAACTTTTCTGTTGAATGGGTAACGTGACAAATTTCTTTTGCCGCAAACATAATCTGCACCGTTCTCGATTTCTCTTATAAAATAAGGTATGTATTTTGGGTCATGCTGTCCATCAGCATCAAGAAAAACTATGATTTCAGGCTTTAATGAAATGGCTTTTTTCAATCCGACTTTGGTTGCATTACAGACGCCTTGATTAGGTTCATACCTTATAACTTCCGCCCCAGCCTTTTTCGCGACCAATGCTGTCTTATCTACAGATCCATCATCCACGACTAAAACCTTGTCAACATATTTTCTCGTCTTAAGAACAGTGGTTCTAATTCTCTTTTCCTCATTAAAAGCAGGTATAACAGCTATAACTTTAGGGCTCATAAAATAGAATTAATTAAATAACTTCATATATCTTTACTTGTTCATTTCTGAAAACTTGTTTAAAATGTTCCAACCCTTGCCCCTCTAACATAAACATCTTAGTGAAGACGCTCTCTCTAAGGGTTTGAGGTATTATTACAATGTAAGAATAGTGTTGCGGTACCCACACTGTTAAAGGAATACTCTGGTTAGTAAACCTGAAGTTAAGTTGCTTCTCCAAAGGCTTTAATGCCTGCACCAAAGTTTCCTTTTCTGTTTCATTCCATTTCACAGTGCTTACGTTGCCGTTAGAATAATACATTACCTCGTCGAATATAGCACCATTTATACTCTGAACATAGATTGGTATTGGAATGTTTAGCCCCTGGAAAAGTAAGATGCTGCCATAGTTTCTTATTACTATATTTCCGTTTTCGTCTGTGGATTGTGACTGCTGAGGAATCTGAATATATAGAGGGCATTTTTCATCAACCCTGGCATCACAACCAGTGCCGAAGTACTGAAGCCACTGAAACTTTCCTATCAAATCATCAGAAGCAATCCAATAAACTTCTGGGGAGTCGCCCTGATACTTTCTTATCAAGTTTATTGACTCGTTCTCGTCTGAGGTAGCCATGATTTTTCCCAAGTCAGTTATCCTGTCGTTTATAGTGTATAGGCAAGCATGCTGGCCATCGTTTCCTAGTTGGCAGTGGGCTCCGTCTGCATAGGCTCTTCTTTCTGCTAGGCCGGTTATCATGTGACCCGGGTCCCACCAAGTCCCGACTATAGAGAACTCAGGCGTCTGAGTCTTTAGGAAGTCCCAAGCAGTATCCCAATTAGGACTTATATCAGGTCCTAATTGCTTTCCCATCTCCACGCCAATAGTCATTGCCACTAGGATGATGAAAACTCCTAAGCCTATCAAAGTCGCCTTTTTGACGTTATCATTTTTCATCCAATCAGTCAGAAGTCCAAATCCGGCTCCAATCAATATTATGAACAAACCAGACGTGAACTCTGTAAATCTTATACCTCTAGATGAAGAGTAGATTGATACTATAAGCAATGTTATTAAGAAGGCAGATATTTCTTTATCTTTTTTAAAACTTCTAAAAATGCCTAATACCATCATCAAAAAGAAGAATATTAAAATTAGATTGTTTATTATTGCGTCTCCAGTTATGAACCTTCCCATTGATAGTATCCATCCATCTAGGCTGAAGATGTTGAATGGCTGAAGTTCTGCTATTGATATGTTAACTATCCACTGCTCCGCACTCTGTGCAAATCCGATTAATATTAGGAAGTTCGTAATAAGGTTTACATTATTTAACAGACCTATTAAAAATATAGAAACTAAAATAAGGATTAATATAAGGAACTTATCCTTTGATTTAGATAAAGAAGTTTTAAATCCATTAAATATATCAATTTTAACCTTTCTTTCTTTTGGAAGCATCTCCAAAATTGCGTAAATTACAACAGAAATAAATAAAATTAAGATTGAATACAGGAAATATTGCCACAACAGCATGAAACCTACGAAGCCAATTATTGCTAATGAAAAATTTGCTATACTTTTCTTTCTGATGGCGTGAAAACCCAAATAAAGAGTTAGTATCAAGAAAAACAAGACAAGCTGGTCAGTATCGTATGAGCTGCCGAATGTTCTTACAAGAATCTGTGGTGCTGTTCCCATCAATGCGCCTGCTAGCAAACCACCATAATTGTTAGAAAGCTCCTTTCCCAACAAGAACGCGGCTACTGCTATCAATGCGCCGTATACGGCAGACATGTAAGAAGCCATTGTCATTAAGCTCATTTTTAAGAATGATCCAAGCAGCCAGTAGACTAAAGAGGTTACATAATGCATAAAGGGTTGGACGTCTGTTATTCTCCCAACATAGTAGGTTAGCTCATCCCAGATTGGCAAGTGACCCCAGTTTGCAAAATAGTAAGTGAATCTGTACTGATATATAGGGTCAAAAGAAAGCATCTTGTCAGGGACTATATTTAGCGATCTTATATAGAAAGAATAAAGGAAAATAAAAGCTAAGGCAAACAACCACCATTTATCCTTTATAGTGTTGGCTATATTCATTATGAACTATGAAAAATTAGAAAAACAAATATAAAAAGTTTTAAAAAAGCTAATATTCCTCTTCCTCTTCGTCTTCGTCTGTATCTTCGCTTTCTGCGGTCTCTTCTTTAGGTACGGCGTCTGTCTCTTCCTTAACACATCCACAATCCTGACAAACTCCATCTTCTCCTAATTCGCCTCCGCATTCTTCGCAATTATCTTTTTTCTTAGCCATAACTTCACCTACTTTTTCAATAATAAATCAAATATATAAAGCTTTGTTTTATAGAGCCATTGAGTTCAATAGAGCAAAGCTAACTAAAATTAAGAGAATATTCTGGATTAAAGTGAACAGCGCATATTTCTTAACCTTTCCACGACCCTTTAAGTAATTGGTATAGATAACATTATACCCAAAAATAAAACCTAAAGAAACGATTACCTTGAAAATTAGTACGCTAGGCAGATAGTTCTCTGCTATCACTCCTATGAACCATTCTGAAAACAAGAATACAAAAACCAGTCCAGCCACAGCAATCAAGCTGTAATAAAGGAACGACTTTCTTAAGATATGCCTTGCATACCCATATTTTTTCTGTCCATTCAGTTCAGAAACCATAGGAAACAGAACTGTAGACAAGGAGTTTGGAATAATCATAGCCGCAAAATAGAATATGAACGCAAAAGAATAATACCCTACCAATTTTTGAGAGAAGAACAAACTCAAAATAGGTATGATGACGGTAAAGAGGTTGGTAGACAAGTCTACCGGATAAACAGGCAAGCTGAATTTATAGAATATCCTTTTCACATCAACTTTTACATGGTCACTAAACTTCTTGTTAATCAAGAATAAAATGCATGGTATATTGCCTATCAAAGGACCTATACTCCATCCTAAAATCATGTAAAATATTCCTAAAGGACTTAGCAAGACAGTTAAGATAGCCGATGATGTAGAATTCAAGAACTGAGAAAGGCTAAAAAGCTTGAAGTTTTGAAAACCTAGAACTATAAAACTAAAAGTTGAAAAGAAATTCAACGATAGAAAGACAATCCCAGCCAAGATAAGATAGCTTTGCGAAACATCCTGTAAAAAGTAAAATGCTATTTGATTTCTCAGTAAGATAGCTATTGTTATAAGTAAAAGGTAACTTACTAGCTTGATCTTTAAAAACCATTTTATGATATGTCCTGCCTTTGCACTGTTCCTACCGAAGTCTGCTATGTATTTGGTTAACGTGGTGTTTATCCCGAAGTCTGCTATAATGGGTAGAAATGCGAACAGATAGATGATGACCTTGAAATTTGCAAAATCCTCAGGACCTAAAAGATTGGATATCGTAACGTTAGCAGCGAAGGCGATTATGCTAGCCAGAAGAGTAGCTAAGAAAACTGTAGTACCACTTCTTATAAATTCACCTTTGAAAAACGGAAGGTTCATTTAATTTAATAAGTGGCGTTATAATAAATTGCTTCTTGTTGGGAAAGATAATTTTAAATATTTTAGTTATATGCATATACTAACTAGTGATGTTATGACTAAAAAGAAAAAAGCATCATTATGGTTTGAAGATCCGGTTGATGAGATTAGAAGAATGCAAGAAGAACTTTTAAGAAACGTTCAAGGAATGATTAGAGTACCTTGGTTGCCAATTAAACCTCCCCCAATCAGACCTTTGTTTAGAGCAAGATTCATACCGGTTAGAATGGCGGAAACAGACACTGAATTAATTCTTAGAGCAGAATTGCCTGGATTCTCGAAAGATGAAGTAAAGCTAAAAGTAACGCCAAATACAGTTGATATTTCTGCTGAAAAAAAGAAAGTTTCAATAGAAAAAAATGAAAGTTTCTACAAGCAAGAAAAGGTTTACGGATCTGCCAGGAGAGTCATGACATTGCCAGTAGAAGTTAAGACTGAAGGTGTAAAAGCAAAGTTCGAAAATGGTGTTTTAGAGGTTGTAATGACTAAGAAAGAAGTTAAGAAAAAGGAAGAAAAAGAAATTAAAGTTGAATAATTGTTTAAAGGCTTTGAAAACTATTTTAATGAGATTATTCTTTCTTTTTCATTAATTTCAAATTTAACTGGTAGAAACTTTTCAATGACCCAAATGTTTGTTTTACAATGGTTTGTAATTTCTGCAACAGAGACCTTTGAATCACCCGTTAATGCCATGTAAGGAAGAATTTGATCTGCCATATGCTCATCCAAGCAAGCATTAGAATTTATTTGAGTTATTAATTTTTTTGCAACTTCCTCACCAACTTTCTCGGCAGGTTTACCTTTTTCACCCAAAGCCGTTGAACCTAATACTGAATTATCACAATGGGCATGTATATGTAATGTTGAGCCAGGTGAAAATGTATCCACATATTCAAAATATTCACAATCGAATTTAGGTATTATTTTCTTTGCACCTTCAATCTGTCTTTCTGCAACTTTTGATTTTTCAAGAAATTTACTAACAATACTTCTAATATCATATCTTTTTACATTTCCTCTTTCAATTAAATTTAATAATTTTAATTTCTTGCATGGTTTTATTTTAACTTTAACTTTCCCTCCACCTTTAGGATAAAATCCATATTTTAATATTTCAGATTCAATTTCAATTCCCATTTTTTTAATGTTTCTACAAAAAACATCTTGAAAATATTCTATATTTGGACTCCATGGTACATCTGTTCCACCCGTTATTTCTAAAACAACTTCTTCTTCGGCATGAATTGCTGGCAAAACTAAAGTTTGAAGAACTAAAGATATTGAGCCTGCTGTTCCAACATCTATAGAAAAATAGCCGCCTTTTATCTTTTTTGGTATAAATTCAATCGTTTGACTACCAATCTTAGCATTTTTTAATTCAGCTTCGCATAGCTTAGCGGCAGCTTCTATCCCTTTAAGATGTTGCGCCTGTAAACCTGGATTTTTTCTCCCCTTTCTTATATTAAAGATTTCACAAGGTTTCCCTGTTATAGAAGATAAAGCTATGGAGGTCCTAACTATTTGACCTCCGCCTTCTAGATAAGAGCCATCAATCAATATCAATTACTTCACCCATCTTAGGGGCTATAGCATCAAATCCTCTGCTTTTGAGTTCGGTTGCAAACCTCTCACAGTTATCACCATGAATGCAGATAACCTTTTTAGGTTTGATTTTATTAACAAAGTCAAACAAATCATCTCTGCCACAGTGGGCACTAAAATCATATAGATGAATACCCATTTTGATTTTCAGGTCTATTCCCTCAGTAACGAATCTTCCTGTGTCTACCAAATACTTACCAGCAGTTCTTGGAATCAAGAATCCAGTAAATACTATTGAGCTCTCAATATTGTTGTATAAATATTTTATATAATAAACACTAGGTCCACCGTCTAAAAGTCCAGAAGAGGTGACTATCGCGCAAGGTTCTTTTATTATTTTCCTTCTTTCGTCGTTTGAGTAAATCATTTTAACATCCTCTACTGCCTTTCTCAATGCATTTGGGTCCCTTATCAATTCTGGATAGTTCAAAGCTACTTGTGTTGCTTGTTTTGACATGCCATCAAGGTAGATAGGAAAATCTGCTTTGAAAGAGTCAAGTATCATAAGTATTTCGGCTGACCTCGCGACAGCAAAGCTCGGTATTACAGCTACACCGCCGTTTGCGATCGTCCCTTCGATTGTCTCAAAAAACTTTTTCTCAGTCTCCTTTCTATCAGGATGGTTTCTATTGCTGTATGTGCTTTCAATTATCAAGGCATCAATATTTTTAACATTGATTTTTGCGCCGTTCAAAAGACGAGTAGGGTTTACGTTAAAGTCGCTTGCATAGAGAATATTTTTGTTATCTATTTCTATCAACGGTGCTATACTACCAGGAATATGACCAGCGTCGAATATATCCATAGAGAAATTTTCATTTTCCAGTCTTTGACCGTAAGTCACTCTAACTTGGTTCTTATCCATTTTATCAATATCGCTCTGCCCGAAGTGCTTTACAAACTCCTTTATTCTTGCAATCTTCAAACTGTCCTTCAAAAGCATATCAGCCTGGTCAAAGGTTGCTATGGTTGAGTATATAGGAACCTTAAACTTTCGATAAAGCATAGGTATACTGCCACAGTGGTCTAAGTGGGCATGACCTAGGACTATACTATCGACGTTCTTAACAGGTCCAGGAATTTCATTACCTTCAACTATTAATCCATAGTCAAGCAGGATTTTTTCCTTCCCGTTCAATAGAAAGGCGTTCCTTCCAACTTCTCTACAACCACCTAAGCATTCAATTTTCATGGTTATCCTTAACTTAACAATTATTTATATTTTAAATAGATTATAGATAAATAAAGTAGTGACGTCATGGACATAGAAACAAAAATCGATTTGATTAAGCAACCGCCAACAGAAGAGATTTTGACAGAGGAAGAGTTAAGGCAATTACTACAAACAAACGACCATCCTCAGCACTATCAGGGGTTTGAAATTTCTGGAATGTTGCACTTGGGTAATCTAATAGTTTCTGGATTCAAGATAAACGATTTCATAAAAGCTGGGATAAAATGCCAAGTATATCTTGCAGATTGGCACAGCTTTATTAACAACAAGTTTAACGGCGACTGGGAAAAAATCTTAATAGCAGCAAAGTATTATGACGAGGCTTTCAGGTTCTTTTGCCCAGGAGCAAAAATTGTTGTAGGTTCAGACTTGTATCATAATAACGACGAATATTGGAGAAGGATAATGAAATTTTCCAAGCATATGACCCTTGCTAGAACTTTAAGAGGTATGACCATAATGGGAAGAAGCGAGAATGATAAATTAGATTTATCTCAATTTTTCTATCCTCCTATGCAATCTGTTGACGTTAAAGAGATAGGTGCAGATATGCCCCATGGTGGTATGGATCAGAGAAAGGCTCATGTTCTGGCTAGAGAGGTATTTCCAAAGCTCGGATGGAATAAGCCAGTAGCAGTTCATCATCATCTTTTAATGGGCATAGCAGAACCAATAAAACTCGAATCTAAAGATAAGTTAGAACAAGTAATTGCAAGTAAAATGAGCAAATCAAAGCCATGGACTGCTATATTTATTCATGATAATGAGGAGCAGATAAAAGAGAAATTGAAAAAGGCTTGGTGTCCTGAGAAACAGACAGAAGCCAACCCTATTTTAGAGATAGTAAAACACGTAATATTCCACGAGAGTAAAACTTTTGAGATTAAGAGACCATCTAAGTTCGGTGGAAACGAGACTTTCGATAAGTTTGAAAAGTTAGAGAAGGCTTATGGTGAAGGCAAAATACACCCTCAAGACTTGAAGGAAAGTGTTGCGATTGAATTATCAAAGATAATCGATCCTATTAGAAAGCATTTTGAAAAGCCTGAAAACAAAAAACTTCTTGAAGTCTTCAAAGAAGTTGAAATTACAAGATAAGTGATTGAATGCTTGATATAAAACTAATAAGAGAGAATCCTAAGGTAGTAGAAGAAAACCTGAAGAAAAGGATGGATGAAGAGAAATTAAAGATGTTAGAAGATTTGATAGAAAAAGATAAGAAATATAGAGAAGACTTGCAAGAACTAGAAAAGCTAAAGCATGATAGGAATGTAATATCTGAGGAAATAGCTGCTCTAAAAAAGGCTGGCAAAGATACTTCTACTAAAGTAAAGAAAGCCTCGGAAATCCCAAATAAAATTAAAAAACTTGAAGAAGAAGTCTTAAAACTAAAGGAAAAAATTGATTTTTATCTAATGAGCTTACCGAACATTCTTCACGAATCTGTTCCGATTGGAAAGGATGAGAGCGATAATGTGGTGGTAAAGACTTGGGGTAAGGCTCCGAAGTTCGACTTTGAACCTAAGAACCATGCAGAGATTGTGACTGACCTAGGTTTGTTGGACGAGGAAAGAGCTGCAAAGGTAGCTGGGAGAGGTTTTTATTATCTGAAAGGTTCTCTTGCTTTGCTGGATCAAGCCATCATAAAGTACGCTATTGATTTTCTAGTAAAGAGGGGTTATGTTTTTGTATTTCCACCTGCCATGCTAAAAAGAGATGCTTATGAGGGAATGGTTGATCTTGCTGATTTTGAAAATGTCATGTATAAGATAGAGAACGAGGATTTGTATATGATTGCAACTGCTGAACATTCGATGGGCTCTATGTATAAGGATGAGGTACTGAATAAAAAAGACTTGCCGATAAAGTTTGTTGGATTAAGCACTAACTTTAGAAAAGAGATAGGAGCTCATGGAAAATATACAAAAGGACTGTTCAGAGTCCACCAGTTTAATAAAGTAGAACAGTTCATCTTCTGTCTGCCTGAAGACTCTTGGAAGTTCCATGAGGAATTGGAGAAAAATTCAGAGGAATTATATCAAGGGTTGGGACTTCATTACCAAGTTGTTAATGTTTGTACAGGAGATATAGGCTCGATAGCTGCTAAGAAGTATGACATACTTTGCTGGATGGCTGACGGCGTTTTCAGGGAGACTGGTTCGAATTCTAATTGCACAGATTATCAAGCAAGAAGGTTAAACATAAAGTATAGAGAAAAAGAAGGACAATCACCTGCTGGTTTCGTCCACACACTTAATAATACTGCTTTGGCGACTTCAAGAACTATGGTAGCAATCATAGAACAATACCAACAAAAAGATGGAACAGTACTGATACCAGAAGTTCTTTGGCCTTACATGAACGGAATAAAGAAATTGGAAACATTGAAATAATTTGTTCACTTTCGACTGAAATACAAAGGATTTTAAACATCGTTCATATTATTTAGATTGTGTTCGAATGAGTTCTACAATAATTATTACAGAAAAACCGGACGCGATGGAGAGGATAGCAAAGGCCTTAGCGGAGAGCAACCTGATAAAGAGAACGAGCAAGTACGGTGTGGATTACTACGAATTCTTCAGGGACGGGAAGAATTTCATAGCCGTTTGTGCCGTCGGCCACCTGTTCAACCTGAAACAAAAAGGCAAGGGCAGCGATTATCCCGTTTTCGATGCAGAGTGGGTACCTTCTTGCATGGCTGTAAAGAAGGCTTTCTTTTCTATGAAATACTTTGACACTCTCGAATGGATTGCACAAAGATACGGTGACAGCGAATTGATATCTGCCTGCGATTTTGACAACGAGGGTAGCTTGATTGCTGAAAAAATAATAAAACTAATTTTCAAAAAGGAAGACGGCAAGCGCATGAAGTTCAGCACGCTTACGAAGCAGGATTTGATAAATGCTTACGAGAACATGATGCCTCATTTGGATGTGAGCAATATAACTGCAGGAGAGACACGTCACTATCTAGATTGGATGTACGGAATAAACACATCACGAGCTTTGACTCTATCGATTAAGAAAGTTTCTAAAAGATTCTCATTACTAACTGCTGGTCGTGTTCAAGCGCCGACATTGATTATTCTAGCAGATAGAGAACTTGAGATAAAAAATTTCGTTCCAACACCATACTGGCAACTTCAATTGGTTTTGCTGGTTGATGGGAGTGAAGTCATAGCTTTTTTTGAGGAAGATAAAATCTGGGACAAGGATAAGGCTGATAGAATATTTAACGAGTGTAAAGGAAAACCTGCAGTCGTTGAGAGTATTAAGACTAAGAGATATAAGCAATATCCGCCATCTCCATTCAACATAACTTCTCTTCAGACAGAGGCTTATCGGTTGTTTGGCTATTCTCCACAACAAACAATGAGTATTGCTCAAAGTCTTTACACAAAAGCATACATAAGCTATCC
>Ga0315279_10002506_pt1 | contig 27384 bp, 28 predicted proteins | sample YL17G06_20_MG_FD_203694 | JGI IMG/M metagenome (GOLD analysis project Ga0315279, IMG submission 203694) | Sediment microbial communities from Yellowstone Lake, YNP, Wyoming, USA - YL17G06_20 | ecosystem: Environmental > Aquatic > Freshwater > Lake > Sediment | place: USA: Wyoming | collected... | reverse complement strand
AACGCAGCAACATGCCCATCCCAGAATTCTCAGGCCTAGCAGTCGTAGCCTTCTCAGCGTTAGCAGCGTCACTATACCTACTACGCCGCAGACGCTAGGCGTAGAAGCTCTCTTCATTCCATCCAACACCTATAAGGTCGTGAACGTGCGGATAGACATTCTTCAGGGCTCGATAATTGTCGCTTCCCAATTGGTCATGTTGGCACCCAGACAGCCGACGGCCACTAAGATCTTCACCCTGAACGGTGGCACCTACACCGTACGCATCTCAGCATACGGCATACAAACACAAACCAAGGTTCGTTCGTCAACTCCAGAGTTACCGACAGGTAGAAATGTAAGTCTCAGGAATTCTAGACTCTGGATTCAATGAGCCTAGTTCTTTTCCGCAGTGAAAGGGACTGCTGGAAAGAGTGGGTTCATGCGCTCTATGTAAGGGCGTGGATGATGAATCCCTTAAGACCCAGGTTCTCCAGTTGCTGTCGACGTTAATCTTCGGTGGAAAAAAGCAAATAGCCCCGTAGCCTCACTGTTGTGAGACGAATAAGGTCTTCAGTTTGCCCGAGAATGAAACCGCCCATATCGGTGAGGAAAAGGGGAAAGAACTCCTAAGGTCGGGTCGACTAGTGTTCCTGCAGACCGTGGGGTACACGTCGGCGGAGATTACGAGGCTCGGCGACTTGGTCGCGCTCCCGCCCGAAACGATGAGTACACTTCTACACCGGAAGGCGGAAGAAGCCATCGCAGATGCGCTCGGAAAATCAATACAAAGGCATCATCCCCGAGTCAGAAAAATCGGCGGAAGAAAGAAAAAGTGACCATTCATGGCTGAAGAAAGCAGGTTCGTGCCAGTCAAAGAATGGGCCAAGAAATACATCTCTCTCGAGAACGAATTGCGCGACGCGATCCTCATGGAACCAGATAGCATGTCAAGGATCGAAGTCGGCATGAAGATAGCCGCTTACAACAATATGCTCAAGGCGAAAGCCAGACGCATGAAGAGAGGAACTGTCACTTAATAGTGGGGCTGGCTGCCCGAATCGAAAGCGCCTCATTTTGAAGGGCTGTAGAGATGGCTTCTCCATCATATGACGGAGAATCCTCGACATTCGGCAACGCTGAGGAAGTGCCAGCCATTGAGACGACGTTATGCAATTCGTAGGGTATCTAGAATCGATCTATGGTTAACTCGCTAACCTGGCAAAGGTTTATCCGCCGGGCAAAAGGTGATTCTCCGGGCAATCGTATGCACTTTCGAGGAAAAGTGGCAAAGAAGTTCGCTCTCTATCCGCCCAAGAAGGTAGTCGAACAACTGAATCTAAAGGAAGGCCAGGCCGTAGCCTATGAAGTAGCTGGCCAGCATCTCATCGTAAAGCCCATTCAGGACCCCCTTGAATTAGCGGTCAAATCTAAGAAATGGGCGAAAACGTCCGTGCAGGAATTCGAAGCGGAATCCTTGAGAGAGCAAGATGAACTCTCGCACTAATGTTCTTGTCGAATCCACCTTCCTACTTCCGACACTGGGCGTGAAGGTTACTCAGATATCCGATTCCGACATACGTGAACTTGTGAAACTGCGATCCAAGGTAAGTTATTTCTGCCTCCACCAGAGCCTCGTCGAAGTCCTAGGCAAAGTTGCGCGAGTCATGCCCAGCCACGGAGAGGCATTGCCCATGGTTGAAGCCGGACTACGAAGCATACTCGAATCTGGGGTGTATACATGGGTAAGTCCGAGTGTTGAAGAGATGCTCGTAGCTCTTCAACTTCGAAAGAAAGGACACACCGATATGATTGACAACATGCTCTACGCCACAGCATCCCAGCGAGGAATGTTGTTCCTCTCGCTCGACAGAGAGCTGACAGATTTCCTAAACATCAATCAGTATTCAACAAGCAACATCGTGGATGTCAAGAAACTCAGAGCGATGACTTAGATGCGACGGGAGATCTCGTTGATCATCTTGAGGACATATATCATCTCCAAACCCATGTGGGCTACTACTACATGAGCAAAGTCGGCGAAGACGCATTACGAAGCAGAAGAATGCTTGGGGGATTCAAGGAGCAGCTAAGGCAGTAAGTCCCTTCGGCCCCACCAAGATTTTCACTCGAACTTAATTCAGCCAATGTCTTGTGCGGCTGGCGCATACCGAAACCTGCGCAGACTCTTGAAGAAGATCATACAGGACCCCGTGCTTCTCAACGACGGGGGGGTGAGCGGTGTAACTTTGTGGGGACGACATGTTACCCATGCGACTAGCTGTGAAGCAAAAGATCGTTAGAAGTCCGCCCGGCCAAGGTTTCATCCTATGAACCGTGTGCCTTCTAGACCCTTCAGGTCCTTGTCGCTGGTTACCAGCTCCGATGAGTAGGCCTTGGCGGTGGAGTAGACGATCGCATCAGCCATAGCTAGCCCTTTTTCCAGACTGATGTCCGCGGCCCTCAAGGGGATGCCGGGCCTCGTGGGCGTATATGTGCTGCGCGAAGAAGTGACCGGAGTCATAGCGGGTTTGTCGATTTGGCGCGACAAAGCATCATTTGAGGCAGGGATGGCTAACGTCAACGCTCCGCGCTCCCACGCTCCAGAGGACTTGAGAAAGGCTCCGCCCGTCAATCGTCAGTTCGTCGAAATCTGAATCGAGAATCACAGGGCAAATTCCAGTCGGCCGTCAGAATTGCCCAAGTATGTGACGGATTTGCCTATCTGAAGTTCTTCGGCCTTCGCAAGAATTCTTCCCAATACCCTTGGGCCTTCTTCAATGTCAATCAGCCCAACGATGTAGGGGCTCTCTTTTTCGAAACCTTCCGGAGGGTATCTGATTACGGTGAAGGTAGCGATCTTGCCGCGGCCTGAGAATAGGGTTTCCTGAACTGCATTGTGGCACCGTGGACAAGACTTGGTTTGGATAACGTCAAACCATTTGCATTGTGGGCACACGAATCCTGGAATCCGTTTGGCATCGGTCATATGCTAATCGCCTCGTTTCAATATGTGAACGGTGACTGTAGTGCCTATTCCGCCCACGCTTTGAGCCAGCCCTACGTCTGCGTTTGGAACTTGGCATTTGCCAGCCTCGTTCGAGAGCTGCAGGGCAACTTCGGCTATTTGGTAGACTCCACTCGCCCCGACTGGGTGACCTCTCGCCTTCAAGCCGCCGAAAGTGTTGGTCGGTATGCGCCCGTCCCGAGCACATTCCCCGTCCTTAACCATCCTAGAACCCGCTCCCTTTGGTGCAAAGCCCAAGTCTTCTAATGCCATAATGCCCAACACGGAAAACGCATCATGAACCTCCAAGACGTCAACATCGTCAGTGCCTAGTCCTGCTCGTTCATATGCCGCAGTGGCAGCCTTTCGCGAGGCTTCGAAGGTGGTAATATCTGGTCGTTGGTATAGGCTGATTCTGTCTGTAGCAACAGCGGAAGCGGATATTAGTACTGGCGAATCAGTGAGCTTCCTCGCCTTTTCAAGGGATGTCAAGACGAGAGCGGCCGCTCCATCCCCTATGCCCGAACAGTCATACAGTCTGAGCGGATCCGCGACCAAAGGTGAGTGTACAACATCTTCTACCGAGATTTTCTTGTGAAATTGGGCTTTGGGATTATCAAGAGCATTAGTGTGACACATGACTGGGAATTCAGCGAGAGCTTCGTGTGGAATATTGTATCTTTGCATGTATTCTCTGGCAATCATCGCATTGAGGCCGACGAACGTCACGCCTGTGGCTCCCACTCGCGCCTTGTCTTCAGCCATCATAAGCCCTGACGTTACCTGGGGGGTTGTGTAACCTGACATCTTCTCAACCGCTCCAACAAGCACAACTCCTTCAAGGCCTGATAGGACAGCCTTGACACCAGCATTTGCCGCGACGCCACCCGAGGCGCAGGCTCCTTCAACCTTGCAGGCTGGTATTCCCTCTTCTCCCATCGCAGTGACCATCAAGGCGCCGAGGTGCTCCTGGTTTTGCAGGAAACCAGACATCATATTTCCAACATACATCGAATCGATCCTGTCAACACCCGCGTCCTCAATGGCCTGCGTGGCGGCTTCAACGAAGAGGTCAGTCAAGCTCTTCCCGGAACCCGACGTGACTGGGGTCATTCCAACGCCAATTATCGCTACATCATGCAACAACGTTCTTTCCACACGACATTCATAGCAGCCGAGAACGTTTAATTATTCCTTAGAGTGCTGGTAGACTTGGAGTTGGCGGCCATAGCTGAGAGCTAGGACCCGTTCCCATTTCGAACACGGAAGTGAATCTCTCAGGCGATTCGGGTCGTAGTATGTTGCGAAAGCCCATGCGAGCCCCGGACCGCTGCCGACTCCATCTTGACTGATTTCGCATCAACCCGGTCATATTCGATTGAATGAAGGTTTATTACCAGCATGGGTTTGCTTATGAACGATAATATTAGAGGAAAATTTGTTGCTTGATCTTCTCGCCAGCATCGTCCTTCAAACGGGCGTTTTTGGTTCAGGCGGAATCAACAATCTGCTAAACATACTCTTCTTTGTCGCCTTTTTTGCCTTCATGATGTTTGGGCAGCAAATCCAGAGTCGAATTGCTCTCATGCAGATCGACGGTGCTGTCAAGAAACTTGAGACCATGAGAAACGACGCGAAATCGCTCACAGTGAGGATGCTACGCGAAATTGGAAAATCCAAGGACGACCCGGCACCTAGACTGAACTCGCTGCTTGAGCAATTTCTCATTGAACCTGTGAGTATGGACCCTGCTGGGATCGTGGGCAAGTTTGATCATCTTCTTGATGTGCGAGAGGCGAAGTTCAAGTCCGATGTGGGTCGAATTGCGCCTGAGGCCAACCCCGCCCAAGTAAACAATCTAGAGAACCTCGTTGAGGCGGCTTGGGCGCTCAACTACATGTACAAAGTTGTTCGCCACCTCTATCTTCTTGGAAAGAAGACGTTCAGCATCTTCGTGATATTCCAGCTTCAAGCGTTCCTTCCACTAATTATGCAAGAGGCCGAGGCCTACCAAGGTGCAACCAAGGCCTTCGCTGACGGCCATCCCATAGGGGACGGTGCAGGAGCTCTTGTGGTGTCAAAACTGATCCGTGGGCGCGAAATTAGGAAGGTGGAGAAGGACATGGAAGCTGGTGAGACTTCTCTAGAAGGAAGAAGGATCATAGCGCTGAAGGCTGAGGGCCCAGGCGGGAATGTTGGGAAACCCGGAGACGCAATTCGCCATATTCTGGAAGAGAACAATGGAAAGGCAGCTATGATAATCATGGTTGACGCAGCGCTCAAGCTCGAGGGCGAGAAGACCGGAGAGGTAAGCGAAGGAATCGGAGCCGCCATCGGTGGAATTGGTACGGAGCGTTTCAAGATTGAGGAAGAGGCTACGAAATTCGGCATACCGGTTTACGCCATTGTGATCAAACAGAGCATACAAGAAGCGGTCACTACGATGAAGAAGGATATCGTCGAAGCGGCAGACGTAGTGATAGAGAGGATAAAGCGGCTCATTCAAGAACGGACGAAAGAGGGCGAGCTCGTCTTAGTGGCGGGCATCGGAAACACGGCAGGTATCGCATAAGGAGAACAGTGTCTTGGCAAATAGGCCTTCAATATTCTACGCATACCTGCTGATCGGGTTTGGATTAGTCATTCTGGCGATCTCCATGTGGGCGATGGTCCAAGCACTCGACGCCTATGAAACGGGCAACTTTCCGCAGTTCTTCGTATATGGAGTCATGGCGTCTGTCGGGACAGTCTTGGCGCTGTCATCGATTACGCAGATGAGGCGCAGGATGGCGGCCTTTAAGACCTTGGCCTTGAAGGTTCTGAGTGTGGTTGTCTGCGCGAACTGCGGTTTCAAGGTGGTTAGGACATTCACTTCCGGGGATTACATCCCGAAAGAAGTCGGACAGTGCCAACAGTGCAAGGGCACAATGCGTGTCGACACGATTTACGCCGAAGAACCCGCCAAGAAAACTTAGGCAGTCAGAACCCTACAGCCATCATCAGTAACCACAATCGTGTGTTCAGCCTGCGCGACAACATTGCCACTCGCCTCAACCAAGACCGGGTAACCCACGATACATCGATTCGCCGTCAACTCCTCGAACGCGACCTTCGCATCCCCTACGCGCCAAGATTCAAAAATCCAACGCGAAGCAAACGGTAGCGTCTTGTAAGTGTCCCGGACGTATTCCGCGAGCTTGTTCGCGTCCTTCGACCTGGCTCCCTTGAGTCTTACGAACCTGTAGATATGGGCGGGTTGCATGTCTCTCACGGCGCCTTCGGCGTCCTTTAGAGTCACGAATGGTTCCAGCGCATACACCTCACCGACTTCGAATCGCCCACTTTCAATACCTGATACGTTCGGAACCGATTTCCCAGCATGGATTGTGTAACGGCCTATCTTGTGACCTGTAAGGTTCCTTATCGGTCTGAACCCATATCTATGGATACAACGCTCCACAACGCTTCCGATCTCCGAGAGCTTCCGACCAGGCGCAACAGCAGCCAATGCCTCTTTCAACGCTGTCTCGGCGGCCAAGATCATTGAATCATAGACGGGGTTCAGTGAGATGGTTATGGCGGTGTCAGTTATGTAACCGTCCAATTCGACGCCGAAATCAACCTTGACAATTGAATTGTCCGGAATGGCGCTCGTGTCATTCCAAGGGCTCGTGTAATGAGCAGCTATCTCATTCACTCCAATATTACAAGGAAAAGCTGGACCCGCGCCTAGTTCACGAATCTTTCCTTCAACCTCCTCGCAGAGCTCCAACATCGGCTTGCCCTTGAGTGGCAGGTGCATTACGAACTCGCGAACCTCAGCAAGGATGTGACCGGACTTGATGAACATCTCGAGTTCCTGGGGCAAGCGCGGCCAAACCTTCTTTAGATAAGAACTAATGCTGTATCTGTTTAATTAGAGTTCACAAATCTAATCGTGTCGACAAGACTCGCCGCAATGGAGAAGATGAACTGAGTTCCGAAATCTTGGAGAGGCTTCTAGTGTCAGTCAACAACGAAGAGATGGTAGTAACACCATGGGAAGTCAGAGGCAAAATAGACTACGATAAGCTCATCAGAGAATTCGGAACCCAGCCCCTCACTCCCGAACTACTAGACCGTATACAAAAACACACGGGCACACTACACCCTCAACTTGAGCGGAGAATATTCTTCTCTCATAGAGACCTTGATTGGATCCTGCAACGATATGAAGCAGGAGAGAAGTTTGTACTTTACACGGGAAGAGGCCCCTCAGGGCCGGTTCACATAGGCCACCTAATCCCCTGGATATTCACGAAGTACCTGCAGGACAAGTTCGATGCGAAACTGTACCTCCAGATAACAGATGACGAGAGATTCCTTCAACACGACGACTTCACAATGAGTGAACCACAGAAGTGGGCTTATGAGAACACGCTCGATCTAATTGCTCTCGGATTTGATCCAAAGAAGACCAGGATCATTCTCGACACGACGAGCATGGGTACCCTGTACAATCTAGTGATTCACATAGCCAAACGCGTGACCTACTCCACGGCCAAAGCAGTTTTCGGATTTCAAGATAGCACAAACATAGGCATGCTCTTCTACCCGGCCGTTCAAGCCGCCCCCGCATTCTTGGAATCATACCTCACCGGGCATAACGTTCCTTGCCTGATTCCTGCAGCCATCGACCAAGACCCATACTGGAGAGTGACCCGCGATGTCGCACCCAAACTGGGCTATTACAAACCCGCTCAGATCCACTGCCGATTCGTCCCAGGGCTGGGACGCGGTGGAAAGATGTCAGCTTCCATGCCTGAAACGGCGATCTTTACAAACGACGCACCAGAGGTGGCGCACAAGAAGATTCTGGGTGCCTTCACAGGTGGACGAGCTACCATCGAGGAACAGCGGAAGCTCGGTGCCAACCCAGACATATGCTCCATATTCGCCTATGACTACTTCCTATTCATGGATGAGAAGGAAATCGGGGAACTTCGATACAACTGCCTCGCCGGCAACATCATGTGTGGAGACTGCAAGCAGATCTTGGCAGAGCGAGTGAAGAAGTTTTTAATCGAACACCAAGAGAAGCGCGAGAAGGCGAAAGACCACTTCGAAGAATTCCTCTTCAATCCCAAAGACCAGTAGCCCAAACCGTTTCAACAATCTAATATACGCCCAAACATCGTAAGCTGCAATTATCCGAGGCTAGATTGATGATGCCAGGTGACGGCGTTTTCAGAAACCCTAACATGTTCAATCCCAAACCCTAACCGGCCCCACCTGCAAACTCTTAGCATCGAAAGCAGCTACACAGTGGAGTGCCTTCTTCCTTGATTGAGATGCGGGAAAACGAAGCAGCAGTGATTAGAACGCTCCAGTCCGCGAGCGGGAACTGCTCTTTCGATGAATTGGTTGCAAATTCGGGACAGAGCAGTGCAGCCGTTACTCGAGCCCTCACGACACTTCAAGAGAGGCAGATGGTGAGAGTCACGGAGTCCGAGCACATCCTTCTTCGCCTTACAGAAGAAGGCCAGGATTACGCGAGGCGGGGACTGCCTGAGAGGAGACTAGTGCAGGCCATCCTTGAGCTTGGTGGTGAGGCTACTCTTGAGCAGGCTGCTAAGCGTACGAATCTCCCTCTCAACCTAGCCTCAGTGGCTTTGGGGTGGATAAAGAGCGCAAAATGGTGTGAGATAAGCACCCAAATGCAAAAAGTGGTTCTGAAGGCTGCGGGGATCCCGGACAAGACAGATATCGAAAGAGCGCTTGAGCAGTTATCCTCAAAACCCGATACATCATTGGACGAATTGCCCCAGAACCTGCGCGACACGACCGAGACTCTAAGGCGACGTCAACTACTCGTCAGCAAGAAGCAAACGAAACGCTACACTGAGCTGACGTCCCAAGGATGGAAGGTCCTCGAAGAAGGAATCACCGTCCCTAGTGAAGTCAGTGATCTTACTCCCGAACTGATAACCTCCCAACGATGGAAATCAGTGAGCTTTCGTAAGTACAACATCGAGGCTCCCGTCGCCCCAACTTGGCCGGGAAAGAGGCAACCATACAGGCAGTTTCTTGACAGTTTGAAAACGAAATTAATCACCCTAGGCTTCAGAGAAATGACGGGTCCAATAGTTGAGCTGATGTTCTTCAACTGTGACGCCCTCTTCATGCCGCAAGATCATCCTGCGCGTGAAATTCACGATATCTACTTCATTAAGACAGATCAGCATGGCGATTCAGCTGAGTTTGAGCAGTTCATTGAACCAGTGTCAAAGACGCATGAGAACGGTTGGAAGACGGGGTCGACCGGATGGAAGTATCCGTACTCACGGGAGGAAGCTCTCAAGCTCATATTGAGAAGTCAAGGAACAGCACTGAGCGCACGGACGCTGGTTAGTAAAGAGCTGGAGATTCCGGGCAAGTACTTCTCAATAGCGAGATGCTTCAGACCTGACCAAGTTGACCGCACTCACCTTACCGAGTTCAATCAAATCGAGGGCATCGTGGTCGGAGCAGATCTCTCCCTCCGAGACCTACTCGGAATTCTGGAACGATTTGCCATAGAACTCGCTGGAGCAGACAAAGTCCGATTCAGACCCGACTACTTCCCCTTCACAGAACCGAGCGTGGAGCTGCAGGCCTACAAGGAAGGTTATGGTTGGTTAGAGTTCGGTGGGTCGGGTATCTTCCGACCAGAGCTGACACTGCCGCTCGGCATTAAGGTGCCAGTTCTAGCCTGGGGCCTGGGCGTTGACAGATTGTACATGATGCGGGCCGGAATCGACGACATACGAATGCTGTTCGCCCAAGACCTAGAATGGGTGAGGAAACAGAAGGTGCTCTAGGATGGTCACAATAACCGCGAGATTGGATGACCTCGAGCAACTTCTCGGCAAGAAGCTGCCGAGAGATCACGAGAAACTCAACGAAATCCTCTTCTCAGTAAAGTGCGAGCTTGCCGGGCTCAGCAGAACCGAACCGATATCTGACGATTCAGAGTTGCAGCTCGAGAACAAGGACACAAATCGTCCTGATACTTGGAGCACTGAAGGAATAGCGCGCGCCCTGAGAGGCATCGAAGGCATTGAGCTTGGTCTCAGGAAATACAAGCTCGCGAAAAAACATGCAGTTGACATTTTCGTCGACAAGGAACTGAGGGAGATAAGGCCATTCATAGGATGCGTTGTGGCGCGGCACCCCAAGATCAATGACACGATCATTCGCGGCCTAATCCACCTACAGGAAAAGCTGGACCAGAGTTATGGGCGGAGAAGACGCAGATCATCCATAGGTTTCTACGACTTCGACCTCATAACGACCCCTCTGCGATATGGGGTCGCCGCTCCAGACGAAATCAAGTTCGTCCCTCTGGAAGGCACGGAACCGTTAACCCTCAGACAAATTGTGGAAATCCACCCTAAGGGCGTAGAATATGGGCACATTGTGGGTGGACATGAGAAATATCCTATACTCTTAGACGCGGAAGAGAAGGTCCTCTCTTTACCACCCATAATCAACTCCAACGACCTCGGACGCGTCACGCCCGATACAAAGAACCTCCTCGTAGAAATCACTGGGACATCGGAGGAGACAGTGATGGATGCTCTCACGATACTTGCCGCTGCTCTGGCCGATAGAGGTGCCGAGATTGCCCCAGCACTGATTCACTATCGCTATGGCAGAGCACGCACTGTGATCACGCCAAATCTCACGGAGAGACGAGTCAGCTTGACCCTCGAGGCCATCAGAGAACTGATTGGAGTGAATCTGAGTCGTATAGAGATTACCAAGCTACTGCGAAGAGCCAGATATGATGTGGCTCGCTCGGACGCAAAGAGCGCCGATGTGCTCGTGCCCTGTTATCGGCTCGACATTCTACATCCGGTCGACATAATCGAAGACATCGCGATAGCCTACGACCTGAACAAAGTGAAACCCAAGTGGCCATCAGACCTCACCATCGGCGGCCTCTCAGCCCTAGAGGGCTTCTCAGATATTATCAGGGAGCTCATGATTGGGCTGGGCTTCCAAGAAGTCTTGACGTTCATCTTGACGAACCAAGAGAAGGTGTTCGCGAAGATGAACCAAGACCCCGCCCGAATCGTCGAGCTGTCAAATCCGAAGATCACGACACTCACAGCTTTGCGGCCTTGGCTGCTCCCAAGCTTGATGGACTTCCTATCGAACAACACCCATGTCGAATATCCGCAACGATTGTACGAGGTTGGAGACTGCTCGGTATGGGATCTGAAAAAGCCTAATCGAGTGAAGGATGTGCGGAAACTGGCATGCGTATCAGCTCATTCTCGAGCGAGCTTCACAGAGATGAAGTCGAATCTGGAGACTCTGATGATCAACATCGGATTCGAGTTCTCTCTGAAGGCTACGAGTAATCTGAGCTTCTTTCAAGGACGCGTCGGGAGCATTCTTATCGGCGACCAGGAGGTTGGGATAATAGGTGAGATCCACCCACAAGTCATCGAGAACTGGAAACTCGAGGATCCGGTAGCGGCCATGGAGCTTGACCTGGACCGCCTGTTCGAAATGAGAAGTCGATGAGGTCGCTAGAGGAGCGCCAGAGCCTGCCCACCTCCGAGAGAGCCAACTGAGTGGGGCGTTGCCCTCCAGTGAAGTTTGCGTGTTAGTGTCGTGGGCGACAAGAGCTGGGACGCCAGCATCGCTGGCGCTTCAGCCCTGCGGCGAAACCACTCCAGCGAAAGAAGAATAGCATACAAGAGAGAAACAGGAGCTCCATTAAGAAGACAACGAGCTAACTTGGAGCAGAGGAAGGAGAAAACGTGGACCTAGAATCCCGACTTGATATAGCCACCCGAAATGCTGAGGAAGTCATTACACGAGAGGAACTCAGAACCGTATTAGAAACCAGCTCACGTCCCAGAACGTATTGGGGTTTTGAGCCCAGCGGCTTGATGCATATTGGTATGGGCTTGGTTTGTGGTGGAAAAGTCATGGATATGATTGAAGCGGGATTCGATTTCAACGTCTTTCTAGCGGACTGGCACGCCTGGATCAACAACAAACTGGGCGGTCAGATGGAAAACATTCGAATTTGTGGAGAATACTTCAAACAGTGTTTCACGGCAATCGGGATCGACCCGTCCAAGGCCACTTATTCATGGGCCTCAGACCTAGCATCCAAGAAGGAATACTGGGAACGCGTGGTCCGAGTCGCAAAGTCCGTGAACGTCAGCAGAATCTGGCGTGCCCTACCAATTATGGGAAGAGGCATGGATAGCAAAGATCTCGAGGCCGCGTCAACATTTTACCCATGCATGCAGGTCGCCGACATCTTTGAACTAAAACTGGACGTGGCATGCGCCGGAATGGATCAGAGGAAAGCTCACGTCTTGGCGCGAGATGTCGCCGACAAACTCGGATGGCGAAAACCAACTAGCCTACACACGCACCTAATAATGGGATTGACGGGTGCGAAGAGGATGGATACGGCACAATACGACGAGAATCCTGAACTAAGCAGCCAGATCTCTTTCAAAATGTCCAAGAGTGCGTCTGAGAGCGGCGTAATTATCCACGACGAACCTGATACTATCAGAAACAAGATACGTGCGGCATACTGTTCACCCAAAGAGACAAAGAACAACTCGATGCTTGAGATTGCACGTTACATTTTGTTTCCATGGAACGGGTCGGTAAATGTTGAGAGGCCAAACAAGTATGGTGGTCCCACATCATTCGCCACATTTGAAGAACTTCAGAAAGACTACCGAGAGGGCAAGGTTCACCCGCTTGACTTGAAGAACGCCGTGGCTGAAGGCCTCATAAAGACCCTGGAACCTGTCCGCGAAGATTTCCGTAAACGCCCGGAACTCCTGCGCAAAATGGAACAGATGCAGATAACAAGGTAGCCCACGAAGATGCGCGCTCCCGTAGAAGTCAGACTCGAACGTTTTCAGAAACTGATCGAACGAGTCTCGCATGAGTCCGAGAAAGGGAGCGTTGTAGTAGTCGAGGGCCAGCGGGACCGAGAATCTCTCAGAAGGCTAGGAATTACGGGGCGCATTCTCTGTCTGCAAAGTAGTAGGAAGAACACGGTGGGATTCGTTGAGGAGCTTGACGGAGTACATGAGGTCGTTGTGCTTACCGACTTTGACCGGGAAGGGGTTTTCTTAGCGAAGCGGCTCGCTCGCAGTCTGACTTCTCGAAGGATACAGGCAAATCTCGTCCTCTGGCAATCACTTCGGCACCTCACAAGGTCGGATGTGCGAAGCGTCGAGGAACTCCCGAAATTCCACCAACGCCTGTGGTTTGAGCAGAACAAGGGCGTTCCGCTGGTCTATCACAGATATGAGATAGTTCTCCCTAAGAGTCACAAAAGGGAACGTAGAAGGTTCAGAAAGGACAAGCATGGGTTGCTGGATTAGATATATTTCGACATCGTTGAAACCATGTCGACGAGCCTGTTCGAGTATCCCCACTCGTTGTCGTACCATGCGAACACTTTGACAAGCCTGTTGTCAAGAACCATTGTGGAAAGCGAGTCGAAGACAGCGGAATGCGGGTTCCCAATAATGTCAATCGAAACCAATGGTTCTTCCGAGTATTCGAGTATGCCTTGCATTGGTCCACTCGCAGCTTTCTGGAAGGCTTTGTTCACGTAATCAACTGTAACATCCCGTTCAACCTCGGCGACAAAGTCGACGATCGACCCGTCTGGGACAGGAACACGGAGCGCTATGCCGTGCAGTTTGCCTTTGAGTTCGGGTAAGACCTCGGTGGTGGCTACAGCGGCGCCTGTTGAGGTCGGTATAATGGAAACCGCTGCTGCTCGAGCGCGCCTTAGGTCTTGATGTGGGAGGTCTAAAATTCTTTGGTCGTTGGTGTACGCGTGGACCGTAGTCATGAAACCATGCTTAATCGTACACGAATCATGAAGAACCTTCACAACTGGTGTGACACAGTTCGTGGTGCAAGAAGCCAATGAGACAACCGTGTGCTTCTTCGGATCATACTTGTCCAAGTTTACGCCGGGAACTATGGTTATGTCAGGATTCTTCGCCGGAGCAGAGATCAGGACTTTCTTTGCTCCTCCGTTCAGGTGCTTAGCTGCCGCGTCGCGGTTCGTGAATAGTCCTGTGGATTCCACGACTATGTCAACATCAAACTTTTTCCAAGGAATCTCGCCAGGGTCACGTATTGAGAGGATCTTCACTTCCTTTCCGTCAACCGTCAATCCCTCTGGCCCAGCATGGACAGGACCTTGGAACCTGCCGAATACTGAATCGTACTTGAGCAAGTGCGCCGCAGTCTTTGCATCCATAACGTCGTTTGCCGCGACTATATCTAAGTTGGCGCGTTTCGCGGCTCTGAAGAAGCATCGACCGATTCTGCCGAATCCGTTGATTCCAATCTTGACCAAGTTTGTTTGGCACCAATTCGACAAACCCCCTTCGGGGCAAATAAGATGTTTTCTTTGTATGATTTCTCACGTCGATTTGAGAGGGTTTCTGTACACAGCGTTTATATTCGGAACATCGACACCTACGTTTTGAACGTTCATGTCTCACAATTTCGCAAGGGTGAGCACATTAGGAGGTTCATTCGTAATTGGGAATAAATTCACAACATGCAGTTACTACGAAGTATATGGTTGTCGCACGATTCGAAGTGGAGGGCGTCGTCGAAAAACCTGACGTGATCGGCGCCATCTTCGGACAAACGGAAGGTCTCTTCGGTCCAGATTTGGACCTGCGTGAACTTCAGAAATCCGGTCGAATCGGGCGCATAGAAATCCAACTAGAGTCCAAACTAGATAAGACGTCTGGAGTAATCACAATACCCTCAAGCCTTGACAAAACCTCGACGGCTATCATTGCGGCCGCTGTTGAAAGCGTCGACCGCATAGGCCCATGCATGGCTAAGGTCACCTTGGACAAGGTGGCCGACATTAGAGAGGAGAAGCGGAAGCAGATTCTAGACAAAGCCAAGAGCATACTTAGGACTTGGGTTGTCGAAGCTTCACCAAGCTCAGATGAAATGGTCGCGGAAGTGTCGGGCGTAATCCGCTCTGCGGACGTCGTGGACTACGGACCTGAACGTCTTCCTGCTGGCCCCGATGTGGCAACTAGCCCGTCAATCATACTGGTAGAGGGGAGGGCCGATGTGGTCAACCTTCTGCGGTGCGGGGTAAGGAACGCCATAGGGATTGAAGGAACGAAGATCCCGCAGACAATCATCGAGCTGGGTAAAACGAAGGAAACGACGGCATACCTCGATGGTGATAGGGGCGGTGACCTCATTCTAAAGGAGCTGATGCAGGTGGCTCCAGTGGACTACATTGCGCGGGCTCCGTTAGGTAAGGAAGTTGAGGATCTGACGCCTAAGGAGCTTATGAGATGTCTCCGTGAGAAGGTCCCTGTAGAGCAAGGCAAACCTGCTGGCCTCAGACCTGAACCTGTCCACATGCCACCGCGACCTCCCCCAGTACAACTTCCACCAAACGTGATAGGGAAAGCAAAGGAACTCAGAGGATCACTAGAAGGGATCCTGCTCGATCAAAGTATGGGTGAACTCGCGAAACTCCCGGTCAGTGAACTCGCTGGGAAGTTAGCTGACTACAATGGTGTTGAGACGATAATCTTCGACGGCGTAGTCACTCAGAGACTTCTTGACTTGGCTGAGGAGCGCGGAGTGAAGCTCGTGGTCGGCGACCGGATCGCGGAGCTAACTCGGCGACCGGGCTCAATTAGGATAATGACTCTGCCCGAAGTGGCGGGGGCACCCTAGACCGCCAATTGCTTTTCATTCACGCCGAACCGTTCGAGAATTCGCATCGCCGCTGGCTTCACCTGGTTTTCTAGGTAGTAGTCGGTATCGACTTCGTTGGGCTTGATTTGATTGAAGGGCGTAGCCTTCTGGAAGAGCTTTCCCGGTCCCTTCGCGATTACATAGCCCACCTTATCGCCAAGTTCCAAGTTCCATCCTTGCTTCAGGAGTCTCTTCGCAACTTCCACATGCGGAGTACGCACAGCATAATCCTCGATAGGCTTCGTCAAGGTTTTGCGAATGGTCAGGTCTGCAATTGGGACCTCCCCGTTTTTCAATCTGCGAATGGTAGTGCGGACTCGCTCGATCGCCTGTTCCGTCGACTGATCCCTGAGAACACTCTCCAAGACCCGTTCCTGGACTTGACGGGCAATATCAGACCAGTCGCCACGAACAACCTCAAGACCCACAATGTCCAGCGAACCGTCTGGAAGCAAACCAGCGTACCGTTTCATCGCTTCGGTAAACAAGATCCTGACGTATACACGTTCGGGCCTGATATCCAACCCGAGTTCCGTCTTTGTCCATCTCCCGAGAACCCTGATCTTCTCTTGGTCATTCTTCACGAAGATCGAGTCCGTATCACCGTAGATCACATTCAATCCTAGCGATTCTGCCTTCTCGATGGTCTTGGTGATTGCTTGTCTTCCGAGAGCGGTTGCCGACTCTGCGACCTCTCTCACATACCACCTTGCACCCGCCCACCCCGCGTAACCGTAACAGGCGTTAGTGAGGATTTTGACGGCCCTCTCTCGCTCCTTCAAGACCCTATATCGAGTCGACCTTTCGCCAAGCTCTTCCAGTTCCCGATTGATGGCTGACCGTTCTTCGATCAATCTCGATAGGACAATCTTGTACAGGCCATCCGGAGACTTGCGGAATCTGTGCCCGAGATCCGGAATAATGTAAACCGAGTCTTCCGGGACGGTTTCACTAGGTTTGACATACGTATCCGGGGAGAGGTTCCAATTCATCATCAGCGTGGGGTACATTGCGGAGAAATCCAGCACGGCGATGTTGTCGTGCAGGCCAGTCTTGGGTTCGAGGACGATGGCGCCTCGATAGGTGAAGAATGGTTGCTCATTCTTCGGCGGAATCAGCTCTCCTATCTGGTGGGCTTGCCTGATAAGGTATGAATCGACCCTGAAGCCGACGGCGGCGGTCATTACGTAGTCGAGCGGCATTCCGGTTATGGCTGCGAGCTGCATCGGGAAGTTGATGGTCACCTGAGCCAATTCAAGCGCCGCCAACGCATTGGTATTCAGGTACTCGATCAATCTCTGCCTTCCGGCCTTATCTAGCCATAGTTCGTAGAGATCTGATTCCTCGATGGTCGTGACCTTCTTCGCTGACGGAGTCTGCAGGTATTTCGCGACATTTTCGAGTGATTTCACTTTGACCTCTGGAAAACCCCCTGCAACATCGAAGAGATCCAGGTTGGCCCTTCCGGTTGCTGACACATGGCCGTATAGGCTGGTGTGTGGTTCGCTGCCATCCCTGCCCACCATCAGCTTAATCTTGCATTGCTTGCTTCTCTGAATGAGATACGGCCAAGCGTGACTATTGCTTGCGAATCCAACGATGATGTCTGGATCCGATTCGCTTAGAAACGTTACAAAATCCTTCAGGATTTTGGAATCGTCCTGACTTTCCGAAACCAATGTAGCTGTCATGCCCGAGTCCGTTACGGCGGCTATAGCGCGAACCGAATCCTTCTCCGGTTTTGCTGAACCCTTCCCCGTTGCCGTCAGAATAGCGAAGGCCAGCATACGAAGCTTAGGGACCGCATCATCGGAGATGTTTCGAGGAAGCTCACTCGCCAGATACGCACGATCTACACTCACCCCTTCCAGCTTCGCGTCCTCAACCGCGCATTCATGCCAACCGCAGGGAGTCAACATTCCATCAATCAGATATCGTAGGGATAGTCTGACGTCCGCCTCGTAAATCTCCGCCTTCTTCGAAATCTTGCCTATTTCCCTCGAGGACTTGGATACGGCCTCTGAATCCTTGCAGATCGTTCTTAGAACTTGGCACTCACGCCCCATGAGTTTTCTAGTTTCAATGTTGACGTCCACAAATCCTGGGAACGCCTTCTTGTCCCCAAGTCTTGCTCGCAACGATTCGTAGTCATCTTCCCCTACAAGACGAACGTAGAAATACGGCAGGATTTGCGAAGCAAGAATCACAACCCGTCTTCCTTTGTCGTCCAAACCCCACAATCGGACACAGGGTGTGTTGTGCCAGCGGTCTTCGTTTATGTCAAGAAGATAGAATCGGACTTTCATGACCATTCACAACTGATCTTTCTCGATCAGCTTCCTCGCTGCTCCACGCAGGTCGATTCGCATTCTCAGCGCCGCTGACCCGTCGGAATAGTAGTGCTGAATCGTCTCGGCCTCAGTAAAGCCAAGTTTGAGATAGAGGGCGATTGCTTCTTTGTTCTTTGCGCTGACCTCAAGCCACAGTTCCTGCACATCGTGCTCCTCAAGATAGGCTAGCTGCTTCTTCAGCAGTACCGTGGCGATTCCTTTCCTGCGATTGTTCTGCACAACGGCAATGGATATCAGATGAGCGAACGTCCCGTCCATTGAAACAATACAGTAGCCCATTATTCTTCCGGATTCGTCTACTGCAACAAGGAACGTGCCAGGGTTATCGTGAATGAGCCTCTCGATAAGGAATCGCGGATATGGGTTTGGGAAGGATTTTTCTTCGATATGGGAAATGGCGTGTAGATCGTTCTGCGTTGCCGGTCTGATTTGCTGGCCAGTCAAGGTCCACGCAACTTTCCATGTTCGATGAGACTAATGTTCAAGGAAGGTTAAATATAACGAACAGGCGTTGCCTTGCTTCAAATGATTACTGAGGATATGGAAAGTGTCTGAGAAGAAAGCTGTTCAGCGTTGGGGCATCGCTAACATCTATTCCTCATTTAACAATACGCTTGTCCATATTACTGATCTTAGTGGCGCCGAGACCATATCGCGCAGTGCAGGCGGGCAGCATGTTAAGGCCGACCGTTTGCAGGGTTCACCCTATGCTGCAATGCAGGCGGCAGGCGCTGCAGCTCGTGTTGCTAAAGACAGAGGAATAACGTCAATCCACATTAGAGTAAGGGCCCCCGGTGGCCATAAGGCACGTACTCCCGGTCCGGGTGCTCAGGCGGCTATACGTATGCTTGCCAGAGCTGGCTTCAGAATCGGCAGAATCGAAGACGTTACCCCCATTCCTCACGATGGAACACGTCGTCCCGGCGGTCGCCGCGGAAGACGAGTGTAACACCCGCCGTGGAGCGCTTGTCAATCGGCCTGTGTGACAAAGTGCTCTCAATTCACCCTTGGTCCGTTGAAAGGTTCCGACGCACGCTCCTGGCTGAAGGTTTCAGCAGCGCCGGAATATTCCAGATCTGGAAGAAGGGACAAGTGTTCGGATACATTCGTTGGGTAGAGAGCAATCTGGAATGGCACATCAGAGCCTTTGTCGACGGCACCTTGGAATCTGAGTTTGAGCTACCGCGCACAACCATCCGGCACCTTCTCGTACGCCCGCATCAGTCAGACACACTCTTGGCCCAGCTTCTTTCGCGTCACAGAATCCCCTTCTTCAATGTCCCTCTGCGGTTCTATGGGGTTCAAGGCTTCAGAACGGGTTGAGGCTTGACTCGGGGCTCTTAATGTGAAGCGCAGAAAAGGTTCGAGAAACATTCCGTCTCAACTGAATAGACTATTGCGAGAACACGAAAGATGGCGGCTCGAGAAATGCATAAACCTCCTTCCCTCCGAGAACTACTCCAGTCTTGCAGTCCGGCAGATGCTAAGTCGAGACCTCGCTAACCGATACACGTCACCCGATCAATTCTACATGGGCACACGCTACATAGACGAAATACAACATGAAACAGAGGAATTGGCGAAACAGGTTTTCGGAGCCAAATACGCAGATGTTAGACCCATATCGGGTCATTCGGCCGACATGATTGTCCTGACGGCTCTCGCGAGTCGCGGCGACAAAATCATGGTCGTACCTCGTGATCATGGTGGTTATCCCGGCATATCGCAGGATGGTTATCCGAAGATCTACGGTCTTCAAGTCGTCGAGTTTCCGTTCAATAGAAACGTCTTCAATATTGATGTGGAAAGAGCGTCCCAAGCGATTGAGCAGGAACACCCGCGGGTTGTGGTTTTTGGTGCAAGTCTGATATTGTTCCCTCATCCTGTGCAGGCACTGAGGGAAGTTTGCAGGCGGGTTGGAGCCAAAGTTGTGTTTGATGGGTCTCATGTTCTCGGATTGATTGCGGGAGGCCAGTTCCAAGACCCCCTTAGAGAAGGCGCAGAGGTTCTGATTGGCTCGACACACAAGAGCTTCTTCGGACCACAAGGGGGAATCATTCTGGCGGACAGATATGAGGAGGAACTGAGATCTGAAGTTCACCCCGCGATAGTAGATAATGCTCATTGGAACCGCATCGCAGCACTATACGTGGCTCTCTCGGAGATGAAGAGGTTCGGAAAACGATACGCTCAGCAAGTGGTTCGGAACAGCAAGACTCTCGCTAAGGCCTTGGACGAGAACGGAGTCAGACTTCTCGGCGAAGAGAAAGGGTTCACTCAATCACATCAAGTAATCGCCGATGTCCCTTCCCTGGAAGAAGGCAGGCGCCTAGCCCGCCAACTTGAACAGGCTAACATGATCGTCGATGTGGGGGTCCGAATCGGGACCAGCGAAGAGACACGGCGCGGCATGCGAGAGGCACAGATGAATCAAATAGCCGAACTGATCGCGCGTGTCTGGATACGCAATGAAGATCCTAGGAAGATACGCAAGGAGGTTCTTCGGATCAGACGCGAGTTTTCGTCAATTGAGTATGTTTAGGATGCTTTGTACCGCAAAATCCCTGCAATTCCACCGAATGAATCCTTCAACATAACACCCTCGTCCGTCTCAGTCGATATGAGGGCAACGTTCGCGTTCTGTTTCTCGGCGATGTCGATCAACTCATCAACTAGGTCCTTCGTTTCTTCAACGTATAACGAGGCTGAATTGCATTTCTTGCAGGTTGTGGCTAGGAGATCTTGTTCGTACTTGACGAATCCGGCTTGGGGTATAAGGGCGTCCTCCACGGTTCCGCAGTTCTTGCATTTCGTGTAGACGTGGAGCATGTTCATTTTTTCTGAGACTAGCAGCAGGTCTACGATGCCCGCGGTTAGGTATCTTCGAACCTGTGTCTCCCCATAAACACCCAGTCCCGTGTCATGTCCGATTTCGTAGAGGAACCTTTGTACCAGTTTCTTCTCTTCGAGGTATCTGACGCCACGCAGAACATCTTGACTCTTCGCGACTACCTCCTCTACGCCTTGTTCGCCAACGTATGAAGTGTCAATGGTGGCGAGGATCTTCTCTTTGAGTTGATAGTTGAGGTAGTCTCCGTCAACGAAGTCGTATTTCGTTGGTCCTGGGCCTCCTATAATGAGACCTTTCAAGCCCGATACTTTTCCTAACAACTCATACGTGTGGTTCCCGATTCTTCTGTAGTAATCGTTCAATGCCTGCTCTCTAATTCTTTCGAACCGCCTAGCGGATTGTCCTCCGGCTCGGTGCTTGCCGGGTATCCCAGAGCTGAATTGTTGCAGCACTTCCATTCTTTGACCGCGGACGGTTGCAACTACGGCGTCGCTTGTATCGATCACAACAACCCCGTAAGCCTCTCTCTCCCTCACCATTTCCAAGAGTGGCTCGGTGTGGAATTTCGCGTCACATCGATAGAAGTAAATGTTAATGGGTTCGGGAGGTTCCAGAACATATGTTTCCATTCTCTCTGTTCCAGGTCCATCCCTCGGGATCGCTCCACAGAAAATTACGAGCCCGTTCTTCGGAGGTTCCTTGAAGAGTTTCAGCCGTTGGCTGACCCTCTCGATCGCTTCTTGCACATTCTTCCGAGTTGTTCGGGATTTTATGTTAGAAGCGGTTCCATACTCTTCCCGAAGGTTCGCCATCACTTCGTGGATTCTTCGTCCCGGTGGGACGTAGAGGCTGATGAGCTCTGTACCTCGACCTTCCTTCGAGGCCAGCATTTCCAATGTCCGTTTAAGCTTGAATCGCAATACTGACTCAGAGCTTGATGCCGACATTGGAAACACCCAGCCGCATGGGTACCAATCCCGATTTTATATAGGTTGGTTAAGACTGCTCGCAATAAGGTTCGCGAAATCAAATAACACTCAAGAACCAGTATCAACCAGAGGCGGCAGTTCTTGAAAGCAGTCGTCAAGGTGGGCGGATTCGCATTTCCCAGTGAGGGCAGAAAGGACCTCGTGAGTGATTATGTTAAGATGTTCAGGGAACTCGTCGGCGAACATCACATCCTCGTTGTCGCAGGGGGCGGCGACATAGCTCGAGTGTACATCAAGGCCGCTCGCAAATTGGGCGTCCCCGAGTCCCTCTGTGATCATCTCGGAATTCTGGTCAGCAGATTGAACGCGCGTCTTCTGGTGGATGGTTTAGGTGAATATGCATTCCCAGAAATTCCCGTGAACATTGATGAGCTGAAACATTACTTCTCTTCGGGGAAGATAGTTGCCATGGGTGGCTTGACGCCGGGTCACTCGACTAATGCCGTCGCCGCAATCGCTGCCGAAACCATAGATGCGGACCTTTTCATCAACGCAACAGACGTTGAGGGCGTCTACACTTCGGATCCCAACAAGGACAAAAACGCTCAGAAGCTGGACGAAGTGAGCGTCGGTCGTCTTGGGGAGATCTTATCGAAGGTCGAGATCAGTGCCGGGGCTTATGAGTTGATGGATCCGTTGGCTGTCAGAATAATTCATCGCTCGAAGATTCCCACCGTTATTCTTGACGGGCGTACGCCTGCGAATGTGGTCAAGGCGCTTCGAGGCGAAAAGATAGGAACAAGACTAACACACGACTAAGGTGTTCCCTCTGGCCAAACTCACTGACCTCTTTCAATCCAAAGCACAAGTCAGGCTTGTTGAATACCTGCTGGAGAACGGTGGTTCCCAGCGCGTGTTCAACCAGGCCACCTTAGCGAATTTCCTGGAGGTTTCGCCTTCAACGATCGCACGCATCGTTGAGCCCCTAATCAAGGAGAAGATATTGCTGTATGAACGATTCGAACAGGGAATGAAGATATTCACCTTAAACGAGTCTGAAGAGAAGACCAAGGCGCTGATCGACTTCTACCGAAAACTCAAGGAACTCTGAGTTTTCTGAGTCCAGTTTCAAAGTGTGGGCGATAAAAACTCAGGCCGCAATACTGCTAATCGGCGGTTTACTTGTCGCTCTTAGTGATTGTGCGAAACTTGTCAGCCAAGGATTCGCAGATGAGTGAGCAGACTCGCCACTGTCTCATGTTGTAGTTGATCCGCAGCTCTTCGAGCGCTTCGACGATTTTGTCTTCTTCTTCCGGCGTCAACCGTTTTCACGAATTCGCTTCGGCCATCATTGGGTCGGCCTATTAAGTGTTCCCCGATATTTTTTGTACAATTGCGTATCCCGTGGTTTTCGGTGGAAAATTCGCGTTGCTTGGTTCGTCTACCTTCGGAAGCGTACTTCTCTATCTATCCATTCAAGATATGGGCCGTACCCGCCCGCTATTCGAACGATTACTATCTCAGGCAGCTCGTATGAGTGTAGATCCAGAATCCGTCTTTTCAATCGAACGAACGTTTCCGATCTAGTCTTGATTATGAGAAGATATTCGCGTTCTGTTTGAATCTTGTTCTTCCATCGAAAGTATGAGAATACTTGGGTGATGTTGACACAGGCTGCGAGCCTCCGTCGCACAATGTCCTTGGCAATCTTGCGTGCTTCTTTCATGCTGCCACAGGTGGAAAGAACGATTATTCGCGGCATGTAGGAACCCAGAAAGGTTTTAGTTGAACAACCTAATTTCACTGCCGAAGATTCAGCATGGAGCCAGTTTTCTCCTTCCTCGCGGTCTATCTCGCAATCTGGATCTTCATATCCGTACTATGGTGGGCGTTCAAAGGAGAAAGATTCGGCGTATCCGGGCTGCCGTACTACTTGATTTACCGGACAACCCGATTGAACAATGGGATACAGAAAATTTCCGCATCCGCGCCGACCGCATGGCGCACAGTCTGGAACCTGGGCATTGTGACCGGAATAGGTTCGATGACCTACATTTTCTATCAACTCATCAAGAATCTCTTGAACTTGTTCTTCAGAACCGACCAAGCGGTATCGGTTCAACCAATCGTTCCATTGCCAGGACTCTTTGTTTCGTTCGAAACCTTCCCTTACTTGATACTGGCGCTATCCGTTGTGGTGATTTCACATGAACTGTCGCATGGTATAGCGAGCCTCGTCGACCGTGTTCCGCTAAAGTCGACCGGAGCATTCTTCGCACATGTCCTGATGGGAGGATTCGTGGAACCCGACGAGGAGAAGCTGAATCAGGCCAAGAATCTGACGAAACTTCGAGTCTTCGCTGCAGGATCATTCACCAACATTGTTCTAGGTGTTTTGTGCATCGTGCTTCTCGCGAACTTCTCAGGGACAATTGCACCCTTCTACAATGTTGTTGCGACTGGAGTATCGATCGGTTCGGTGCCCGACAACCTACCAGCACATTCCTCAGGACTCCAAGCAGGCGACATCGTCACGAGCATCAATGCGACAAAGATTTCGGACCTCACTGACTTGCGTCAGTATATGGCAGGCGTGGTTCCGGGGCAGAGTATCGTCATTGGGACGCAGCGAGGCAGTTACACAGTCAGGACGGGCCCGGACAAGACCAATGCCAGTCACGCGCTCATTGGGATAAGTGGTTTGACGGACAATATTGTGTACAATCCTAAGTTGCCCTTGCTATCGGGAGAGTTTCCTCCCATGCTCTTGCATGCGGAGTTCTGGCTGTCAATAGTCCTTGTCAGCGTCGCACTGATCAATATGTTGCCAATGTATCCCTTTGACGGAGACAAATTCCTAGAAACCGTATTGAACATTTTCGGGATTAAGAACACGAAAGGCATTAGGACTGTCGCAAACTCGGCCGCATATGCAGTTCTCTTATTGAATATCGGATTCTCACTGCTCAGGTTCGGTTTCCTGAGGTATTAGTATTGCTTAGTGCCGCGTGCTCTTTTTGTTCAGCAGATGCAATCTACACGAGGGAGTACGAAGGTGCTTCATTTTGCGGCAAATGCCTTCGCCACGCTTTGGAGGAACGCGTTCGCAGAACAGTCATGAAACATCATATGTTGGAGCATAACGATCACGTCGCCGTCGCGGTCTCTGGGGGAAAAGACAGCCTAACATTGCTAAGTCTGCTAGTCAAACTGGAAGAACGATTCCCCAAGAGCAAGATAACGGCCGTGAGCGTAGACGAGGGCATCGAGGGGTACAGGGACGAGGCTCTTGAATTGGCCCGAAAGGCCTGCAACGACTTAGGTGTGGAGCAGCTAGTCGTCTCCTACCAAGACCTCTTCGGCATCACAACCGACGAAATCGCCCAGAAACACCTTGGTCAGACGCCTTGCGCATACTGCGGGGTATTCCGAAGAAAAGCCATCAACAAGGCGGCAATGATGGTTGGCGCGACTAAGATCGCTACCGCGCATAACCTCGATGACGAAGTGCAAACAGTTCTCCTTAACATGCTTCATGGTGACCCGTTGAGGATTGTTCGCTCAGGACCTGTTCTTCGCGATCCCCGCGGCAGATTCCTGCCTCGCATCAAGCCGTTGTGCGATGTGTCCGAGAAGGAGATTGTTCTCTACGCCTATTTGACGGGATTGGATTTCCAGGGCGCCACATGCCCTCATGGCAGCGAAGCGTTAAGGAATGATATCCGAAGTTTCCTGAATCAGATGGATCAGAAGCATCCGGGCACGAAATTCACGTTGCAGAGAACGGCAGAAAGGTTGCGAGAGCTCCTCTTTGACGCTGCACCTGTTTCAGAGTTGAATGAATGTGAGAAGTGTGGAGACCCAACCCCCCATCGATTATGCGAAGCCTGCCTGATGCTGGAAGCGATTGCCGCATAATGCCCTCTCCGTACAATTGTCGCATGTTCTTGGTGGGGCTGGTTTGGGTTTCTTGGTTTCGCGCGCACGCTTGAGGGGGAGGTGGGGGGTGTACCCCATTTTTGGGGGACAACATGTTACTCTGCGATGGATGAAAAACTAAGAGGAATTCGGCAGCTCACACGGGGATTGGGTGTCATCACCTAGGGTCGGGTGTTATCACCCAATGAGTGAATGTGTATGCTGGCCAATACATTCGTACGCGAAGAGACGACAGTTCTGCAACGGAGGAACAAACCTGCAATACCCAGCGGTTGCATGGATAAAGGGATGGTAGATAGGAAATCGCGGCAAGAAACGCGATGAGATTAGCTTGATGTTCCAGTTGAATTCGCTATCACAGAATTCGCTCTCAGCGAGTTGGCTGGGAGTTGCCACTGTTTATATGACGACCCTTACCACTTTGAGTTGGCGGTGGCAGGAGGATCGGGGAGCCAGCCGTTCCCTGTGACCCGAAATCGGCTACACGCGGGGACCCGTTAACCCGAGGGAAAGGTAGCTCCGGACCTCAGTAGGCCTTCAGGGTCAACGATGATACTCTGCCCCACCGGGCCAGCGTAGGAGAGGATCCTTCTGAAGGGAAGGATTCATCTCTTCATCGTCGAAACCGATGAGGCTCGGAAGAGAGCAGTCGTAAGGCGAGCGCCAAGGCGCTGATGGAATAACAGGGTATAGAAGGTTCTGAGGAAACCGCTGTGGCGAGGAATGCCAATCCAACGGGGATGCTGCCATCGCCATATTTTTTCGTATGGGGATTCTTATCAACCAAGCAACTAAGAGCGCGAAGTGGCAAGCGTCACCCACAACGAAGAGCAAACAGAAGCAACTGATAACCAACTGCCCAATGTATGGTGGCTCTTGGGAAGCTGCGACAAAAAACAAGCTATCCAGTGAATTGCAGAAACATGCGGCAATCTGGCGGGAAAGTTTGACATTGTTCTTGCAACTCATGATGACGAGGGCAAAGTAACAGACTTTGGAGCGCTTGAAGTACAGGCTGTCTACATCTCAGGAAACGTTCGCAAGCCTCTCAAATACTACATGAAGGATCCGTCGAAACCTTGGCCCGTAAAGTAGGGCTGATCGAAGTCGAATCGTCAGTCAAGTTGCGACGTTCCTAAACTCATTAGCCAACCCTCAACTGAAGAGGCTTACGGTTTCATGGCAGCGAATAAGAACCATCAATTCGTTAATCGGTAGAGGCTCCCCACATGGCTATTGGAGGACGAACGAAAGTACCCTTGGAATCGGTGGAGTTTGGGCGTGATCTCCTAATACGGCTCGTTGGGTGGGAGGCATCCTCTTTTTCTTCTGGGCGGATCGCGAACTCCGCACCGGCGTCTTTCAGATGAATCGGACTCGTCCAAACGGGATGCCTCATTGGTCACGCGAGAGATTTGCGGTTTGCTTCTTGCTTCAAGAGTGTCTGTCCGTTCCTCTGTAGGCTGCTCTTTGCTATTCTGTGGTGTGTCCGTCAAAGTGCTCCTCACTCGCCATCGCATCTCTTTTCGTATGGCGGACCACGCCGTC
>Ga0315279_10002505_pt1 | contig 27400 bp, 24 predicted proteins | sample YL17G06_20_MG_FD_203694 | JGI IMG/M metagenome (GOLD analysis project Ga0315279, IMG submission 203694) | Sediment microbial communities from Yellowstone Lake, YNP, Wyoming, USA - YL17G06_20 | ecosystem: Environmental > Aquatic > Freshwater > Lake > Sediment | place: USA: Wyoming | collected... | reverse complement strand
CGGCGATACCGATACCTGACCCTATTGCGGAGAAGACCCGCCAGCGTATCGTTCTCAAGGGCGAAGTCCCCAGCCCCGTCAACCCTCCCCCGGGGTGCCATTTCCACCCGCGCTGCTCCATGGCTATTGCGGATTGCAGCGAGGCCAGGCCGCCTCTCCGCGATGTAGGAAACGGGCACTTCGTAGCCTGTATCAGGGTTTAACGTTAACTAATCGAACCATCAGATACTGTCCTTTTTGTTTTTACCCTGGAATGATGTCGAAAAATAGACCCGAGAAAATTAAAACGAGGAGGTCGCCATGAAAGCAGCAATCTGTTATGAAGCTGGTAAACCATTGATTATAGAAGAGGTAACCCTGGACAAGCCGGAGAAAGGGGAGGTAAAAGTCCGCGTCGGTGCGGTGGCCGTCTGTCATAGCGACCTTCACGCCGTAAAAGGAGAGCTCCCCGTTAAGCTGCCCGGTATAGCAGGACACGAAGTGGCCGGCTACGTCGAAGAGATAGGTGAAGGCGTCACACAGGTAGCCGTCGGCGACCACGTTGTAGCGTCAGCCGTGAGCGCCGGCTGCGGGCACTGCTACTATTGCAACATCGGGCTCCGCCATATGTGCACGGGCATAGACATGAGAGCCATGATGGCCAAGGGCGGGCATCACATCAACAAGAAAGGGGTGCGCCTGGGGACGATGGCCGGACCGGTCGGCGGATTTGCCGAGTACACCGTGGTCTCTCAATACAACCTGGCTAAAATACCCAACGATTTGCCGATGGACCGCGCCTGCCTCCTTGCCTGCGGCGTCATGACCGGCTTCGGGGCGGTTCATAACCGCGCCCAGGTGAAGCCGCTCAGCAGCGTGATGGCCATAGGAGTCGGCGGTGTGGGTATGAATGTTATCCAGGCGGCGGTACACGCCGGAGCCTATCCTATTATCGCCGTGGATATCCGCGATGATAAACTGGAGATGGCCAAGAAGTTCGGGGCAACGCATGGCGTGAATACTGCTAAAGAAAAAGACCCCGCCGATGCCGTGCGGAAAATTACCAACGGCAGAGGGGCGGACTACGGATTCCTGACGGTGGGAAGCATGGAAGCCCTGCGTACCGGTTTTAACATGCTGGGCAGGCGGGGAATGATGGTGGTCATCGGCATCGCCATGGGCAAACTGGATGCCTTCACGGCCGGGGAATTCATCGGCAGCGAGAAAATCCTTACCGGCTCCATGATGGGCTCGACCCGTCTGGACATAGATGTTGCCCGCTACGCCGAGCTTTACAAGGCGGGGCAGTTGAAACTGGACGAACTCATCGCCGGTCACTTCCCGCTGGAAAAGATTAACGACGCGATTAAATCTCTTGAGAGCGGGGCGGTACTGCGCAACATCATCATGTTCTAGAATCCCACCATTTCGTTCAAGACCCTAAAACAATACGGGTCGTGTTGATAACCACGACCCGTATCTTTTATCTCAGGCCTATTCTACCGCTTTCTCAGAAACGTTTAATCCTCTATCCAGGCAAAGGCGTAGGCGTAGTTGGAATGATTATAGTCATAACCCTTCAACCTGGGAGAAGTGGAAGAAAGACCGGGCGTCCAGTACAGCCAGCACTGCTGAGCGTAAGTATCGGTGAGCATCTTCGATAATTCACGGTACATTGTCACCCGCTTCTGAGGGTCAAGCTCGGATGATGCCTTTTCAGCTAAAGCAAGAGCTTCCTCAGGCTCGTTGTTGCTCACCCAGGTTGTATTCCTACTGAGCGGGCCATTCATGAGCGCGTTGGCCGGGTCTACCGAGGCTCCATGGAAATCACCGCCGACGGCCAGTCCTGACCAACCTGTACCACCGGCACCGCCAACCTGGAAGCTGAACTGGGGCAGGCTGACGCGGTCAAACACGAGCTTGATGCCTGCTTCCCCCACCATGTCCTGTATCGCTATCGGCATATCCAGCGGCATCATGTCCACCATGAGTACCTTGGCGGTAAAGCCATTGGGGTAGCCCGCTTCGGCCATCAGCGCCTTGGCTTTAGCCGGGTCATAAGGATATGCAACCACATCTTCGTTGTAAACAGAAGACCCCTTTATGAAGCACTGGTTGCTGAGAACACCGTAGCCGTCGGTCAGCCCGTCGACCAGGGCCTGCTTGTCGATGGCATACTCGAATGCCCGCCGTACCCTGATATCATGGAAGGGAGAATCAGGATTGTTGCTATCCGGTAAGAGTGACATGTTAAAAACAAAGGTGGAAACTACATTGACCTCATAACCACTCTTTATCATGTCCGCCGCGTCTTTGGTCATAATACCGGCCGTAAATACCTCTCCCGCTTTGAAAGCCAGGAGAGATGTCGTCGGGTCGGGTATGATGACCATGTCAATGCCATCAAGGTAGGGCTTACCCCTCCAGTAGTCGTCGAAGCGGTCATACTTGATAATCATGTCGCGCTTGAAATCTACCAGCTTGAAGGGGCCGGTGCCTATCACATGGGAACGCTTGTATTCCGCGGTGTTGTTTTGAAGGAAGGTCGGCGAGAACATCATACAACTGAAGAAGCCTCCGAGGCTGTTCATCACTACCCAGTCGAACTTGCCGCCCTTGAAGTTCAGCTTGACCGTGTAATCATCGATGACCTGGCAGCTCTCTACCGACTTCATGTTTCCCCAGGCCATGGTATTTATCTGGATGTCCACGTTAACCTTTACCGCCTGGGCATTGAAGGGGGTGCCGTCATGGAACTTGATACCTTTGCGCAGGTAAAAAGTGACGGAGGAGCCATCCTTAGCGATTTCCCATCTTTCGGCCAGCCAGGGTTCAAGATTGCCTTTGTTATCGAACCTGACAAGGCCTTCGGTACAGACAAAGCTGTAGCCAGAGTCGCCGGGGTTGCTGATTTCATCGGGGTTCCCGATGTTCGCCAGATTGGAGCCAGCTGCCAGCTTCAGGCGTCCACCAAATTTACCTCCCGGCTCTGGCCCCGGTACCGCTGTCGCCGCTTTTTCCTTTGGTATTTCAGGCCCGGCAGCCGGTTTGGTTGGTGCTGGTGCTGCCGGTGCTGGTGCCGGTGCTGGTGCTGCTGGTGCCGGCGCTGGTGCCGGAGCAGGCACAGGTGCCGGAGTTGTTTCCTTAGCGCAGCTCATAAGAGCCATACCGGCTATTAGTATAATTGAGAGAGTAAGTAGCATAAATTTCTTCATTGTCTTATTTTGCCTCCTTTAATATATTCTGAATACTCCATTTAGACTCCCTACCCACTCATATATCACCCCCTTTACCTGAACAACCTGTAAAAACCGATAAAAAGTAAAATTGGCCGTCATTTAAAAACTCCTATTATCCCCCTTTTCTGTGTAGTCGTTCAGTCCCTTTAAAAAATCCTCAGTTGCCAAAAATATACATCTCTGTTTCAAGCTTGTCAAGTCAGTTGGACGATAAATGTACCTCTTCCTGGTATGCGGCGGCCCCACTTATTTTATTTTCCCCGGTCAGCCCGCAATTCTACCAGGTTATCAGTAGAAGCTCGTCGGCAAATGTACCTTTTGCCTGCGAACCGACAAATTGTCATCCGCCAGTCATGGGTACCAGTAACGCGATACGGTCACCCTTATGAAGCTGGAAGTTTATGCCGGCAAAGTTGAAACGTCCGTTGATATTGAACTGCGCGGAAGCAGCAAGAAAATCACAGAGAATTTCGGCAGACATGGCAAAAATGCCCAGCAAATAGAGCACATCATTCTTACTCGCGCTTACATCGACCACAGCGGGAGCGCTGCAGAACTCAATGCGTATTCCGGTGAAATCGGCCACCTGTCCGCTGCAAAGTAGGCCACTCGTCCGGCCAAATCGGCCACCCTGTGAAAAGGGCTCGGGGAGGGGCGCCGGGATGAAAATAGTTTAGCTCAATTCGCCGTCATTGGCAATCACCTCCTTCACTTCGTTTTTACGGCCGGCCGGCAGGACGCGGCCAAGATTGAAGCGATTCATACAGCGCTGAAAAGCCGTCGTGAGTTGGTGGAGCCAAGAAAGGAGGCATGACACCCGCAAGACGAGATTCGAACTGTGAAGGTCATAGAAACCACTCATTTGGACTTTCGAGAGGGCTGCTCGGTATTCACCGCAAACTGTAGGAAACGGCTTCTTGAAGTCTGACGTGTCCGCACAGGAAATATTAGGGCGGGTTGTGTCCTGATATTTCTTGAGGAGTACTAGACTCGGTCTATGAAACAAATGTGGTTCTCTTTATAGAAAATAGACCTAACACGCCGCGTATCGTGGAAATCTGATCAGTACGTCTCTTGATGTCCCAATTAACTAAAGGTAGAAGCCAAGTACCAATTAGGGGAGGTAGCAAATCCCATTCAGGAACCATCCTATTCCCGGATAAAAGGGATAGTGTTATAGATTTTCTGGGCGGATGAAAATAACCAACTTTTTCGAATGCACTCCAATTGAAGTAGTTATTGCGGGTAACCTTGCTATTGTGCTATCCTTTGTATACGAAAATAATTACCGATAATTTTCGTCAAAGAACAAGAAGCGAGGCATTCAGTGAATGCGACGGTCAAGTACATCGATATTGTTGAGAGTGCTATTCAACCTACGATCCATATCCTAGAGGAGTTCACCCATATCTACCCCACGGGGATAAGAGTATTCAGTGCTACTAGCCACTTACGGACCACAGAGCCCATGCGAGTCTTTGAAGTTGGAATTCCTTGCCGACAGAGTATCCGGATATCTCCTATCCAAATAGTTCCTTGAATTATTCACGATTCTCATTATAGGATGATTGTTTGAGGGGGTGGTAAATGAGGCTGAAGGATAAAGCAGTGTGGTCACCGGTGCCAGTCGTGGTATCGGACGGGCTATCGCTCTGGCATTTGCCAGAGAAGGAGCTGCTGTAGCGCTTAATTGCTCAACATCAGTAGAGTCAGCGGAGGAAGTATTTCAGGAAATAAAAGGACTCGGACAACAAGCGACAGTGGTGCAGGCTGACGTGGCCGATAAAATGGCGGTAGAGGAAATGGTTAAAAAGGTGGTGGCAGAGCTAGACAGAATTAACATACTGGTAAATAACGCCGGCATTTCAGTCATCGGGACATATGCGGAACTGGAAGAGAATCGCTGTAGACGGGGCATAGATGTCAAGCAAACAGGGGTATTCTTCTGCAGCCAGGCTGCCGGTGCGGAGGTGATAAAAAGGAGGAGCGGCAAAGTCATCAATATCGCTTCCGTAAATGGGATAGGCGCTTTCCCGGAAAGAGTATACTATGGCAGTGCTAAGGTCGGGGTAATGCAGCTTACCAGAGCACTGGGCTATGAATCGGCCAGGTTCAATATTAATGTCAATGCTATTGCCCCGGGTTATCTTAAAACTCACTTGGTCGTAGATTTAGTGGTCAAAGGAATACTTGATGAAGAAGAGCTGCCGTCGATAATGTCGCTTTGCAGGCTGGGAAAGTGTGAAGAGATAGCCGATGCCGCCGTTTTTCTGGCCTCAGAGGAATCAAAATACATCGTGGGACAGACCATCGTTGTCGACGGTGGCTGGTCCGCATATGCATATCTGGAGTCATGGCTGGCAAAGGCGAAGGACATAGATTAGGTTTGGGAGAATTCTCTATAGACAAGATTAAGGAGTCTTATGTTTCACTAATCTTGTTTGTTTGATAGGCGGGCTCTGCCAGGGGAGAATTAGGTAAAGGCTGGTGCTGGTGCCCCTGTCATTTGCAACCTGACGCATAATTGACATAGTGGCATCCCGCCTAGTTTTTCAATTCTGACTTAACGATTGCTTGAAAAGTGCAGTCCTATAGCTTATCTCTTCGATCCCTAGTTAATACTCTCCTATTCCTTGAACCATTTTTATGCTGATAGAACCGTATCTCTGGGCTCCTTGACATGTAGCCTATATATACAAGGTTTATCCATGCTTGTATTAGGATTTTCCTTCTTCGCCTTTGAAGTCAGGGCAAATTCTTTATCAAGTTCTATTACATATAAAAAATATGCCATTTATTAACCTATACAACAATAATGATAGAGTTTCGTTTGAAATCGGAAAGTGTTAGTCCAAACCATATCTGGCGTTAAATTGCAGGAAGCGTTTCGGATTTTCTACCAGCATGGTGTGGATTTGCTCATTGGTAATCCCCTTTGCCCTCATAAAGGGCAGAATATTTTCTATGATATGGGCATATCCCCAGCCGCCATAGGCAACCAGCCGGTATTTCGTGCAGTTGTCTGAGGATAAAAGCAGATGGTTAAGGTAACCGTTGTCAATTAGCTTTTTAACGTCGTCAACCCTCTGGGCATCGCTGGGCAGGTTTCGCCATTTCCCGAAGGAGAATTCAAAATCGGTCTGGAACCCGAAGCAGTCGTGCTCAATATAGCAGCCGGCATCCGCTATTTTGCGGCGGGTAGATAAGCTATAGCCCCACTGGTCTACATGGCTGATAACCGTATGGTTGAGGTCGGCGCCGGCATCGCGCAGGATTTTTACAATCTCCAGCGCTAAATCATCGCTGAACGGACTGGGGTGTACGTTAATGGCAGCCCCGGTATGTTGTTGTGCAATAGCAGCTGCTTGTAAGACCTTCCGCTCAGTTTCCATAAGGGGCGCCGAGCAGCCTATCTCACCGATAATCCCGGAACGAATTCCGGAATCACCAACGCCGACGATTATGTCCTGCACAATATCTTCGGCTATTGCCTCTACAGTCTTGTTAGCAAGCTCGGTTGGATGTGTTTGGCCGATATAGTAGCCGCTACCCATGATAATATTTAAACCAGTGGCGCGGGCTATATGCGCTAAACCCTGAGGGTCACGGCCAAGGCCAATATCGCTAACTTCAACGATGGTATTGCCCCCGGCGTACTTAAATAATAGCGCCTCCTTGACGGCTAAATCCTTATCATAGAACTGTAAATTGTCCCTGTTTTTGAAGTACTGGCGGCGAATCCAGCCAAGATTTTCCAGGCTTACCGGCTGGTAGGCTATCCCCTTTCTACCGGCTTCTGCTGGCTCCATAAAATATGCGGCCAAGTCGCAAAGCAAATGTTCGTGGGGCAGGGTTATTCCCAAGGATTCGGGGTCAACTAGGCCAAGGACAGTTTGCACCTTTCCTGCAAGGTCTGGATGCTTCATAGATTTGCTTATCTCCTCTCCATTATTGGTGTTTTTGATAACCGTTAGGTAAATTGCAGTGCCCGCTTGGGGTTTTCCACCACAATGGTATTAATCTGCTCCTCGGACATTCCCTTGGCCCGCATCAGCGGCATAACGTTGTTCAGGATATGGGCGTAGCCGAAGCCGCCGTAGAGAGTAAGGCAATCTTTAAAGCAGATATCCTGACCTACAAGTATCTGATTAGTGTATCCATCTTTGATAAGAGCCATGATGAGGTTTATTCGCTCTAAATCTCCAGTTAAATTCAGTATATTCCCTTGCTCCAGGTGGGGGTAGCCAAGGTGTCCAAAGGCGTCAAACTCAAGATAACAACCAGAATCAGCCAACCGATGGCAAGTGGTCGAGCCAAAATCATCCTGGTCAACATGACTGATAATGGTGTGGCTGAGATCAGCGCCAGCGTCTTTCAAGATTTTAACATTCTCCAATACCAAATCATCGCTGAAACTCGGGTGTATATTGAGAGGTGCTCCTGTCTGTCGTTGTGCGGCAGCACAAGCACGTAATACCTTTCGCTCACCATTCTCCAAAGGTATCGAGCAGCCAATCTCTCCGATAATGCCAGAACGAATCCCGGTGTCACCAACACCCACGGTTAGATCTCTGATAATTTCCTCAGCTATCTTATCTTCGCTCTTATGAGCTAAGTCGGGGGGATGCGAGGCCCCTACATAATAACCACAACCCATTATGATGTTAAGGCCAGTGGCTATTGAAACGCGTGCCAGCCCTATGGGGTCACGAGATAAGCCGTTCTGGCTAAGTTCTACGATTGTATTACCTCCGGCCCTTTTGTATAACAGTAGTTCTTTAACGGCTAGCTGTTCATTTGTTTGTCGCATATTATCACTGTTAATAAGACGGTTACCACGGATAAGATAAAGATTTTGCCAGGTGACCGGCTGGTCAGCTAAGCCCCTTTTGCTAGCTTCGGCTGGCTTGACACACCAGATGGACATATCGAAAAGAATATGTTCATGCATTGAGGTTATGCCTAATACTTCAGCATCAACCAATCCCAACACTGTTTGAACTTTCCCTCGGCGCTTTGTTGGCTTCATACATCTCTCCTAAGGACCAGTAGCTATGCAACTTTTCACCTAGTTTACCACTCCAGCAAATACAAAGCTAGTAGCCGGCAGATTACCCAGCGGTGTCACAAAAGTTGGTTTGAGCTTGGCTGCCGAAGACCTCCCCCCATTTTATCCGGAAACTGATATCATCCACCGCCCTTATCGGGCAGTAGTTCTTTGCGAGGTGCTCGGCATTTATGGACATAGCAGGCTCTGGCACTATAACCTGCGCAGATGGGTATTCACCATAAGGCTTGTCGCTATTATAGCTCATAGGCTCACAATAAAAAAAGCGTGTACTCTAAGATGAGATAGTTCCGATACAGTACAGTAGGTGCGTGGCAATAGATAGGTTGGTGTTCTAGCCAGTACTACAGCTAGAAGCCGTTACCCCGGGTGACCTGCCCGCCGTCAATTAAAAAGGTCTGGCCGGTCACGTAGGCGGCGGCATCCGAGGCCAGATAAACTGCCATCAGGCCTATTTCTCTGGGTTCCGCCAGCCGCTGCAGGGGCACGGCCTTGAGTATCCTCTCTTTTCTCTCGGCGTCTTTGAGTACAGGGGCGCTGAGGTCGGTAAGCACACTGCCGGGCGCGATGGCGTTGACGGTGACATTGTAGGACCCCCACTCAGTGGCCAGGCAGCGGGTAAACATGCTTAAAGCGGCCTTGCTGACGCAGTAGGAGGAGAAATAAGGTGGGGATAGCTCGGCGCTGTTGGAGCTGATGTTGATAATCCTGCCCTTCTTTCGCTCTAGCATATATGGTCCTATCGCCTGGGCGAAGAGGAAGGTGCTGGTCAAATTCGTGTCCAGCACCTGATGCCATTCCTTCTCGCGTAGGGGAGTGTCCCAGCTGTCGGCCACCCCCCAGCCTTCCAGCTTCATGCCCGGCACGTAGACCACCGGCTTAAGAATAACGATTCCGGCGTTATTGACCAGTATATCAATCTTGCCGAAAGTCTTCAGGGTCTGAGCAACCACGTTCTGCACGTCCGTTTTCTTGGTAACATCCGCCATGATGACCAAGGCCTTGCGGCCCAGATTACATATTGCCTCGGCCGTTTTATCCAGCTTCTCTTTCGTCCGGGCCGCTACGGCGACATCCACACCAGCCTCGGCGAAAGTCAGGGCTATACCCCTGCCGACACCACTGCCTGCCCCCGTGACGATGGCTACCTTGTCCTTGAGGTCATACTCCTTCAACATGGCACCCTCCTATAACTGGTACTCCAGGTATTCGTTCTCGCAGGGATTACCCCAAGCGATATACATCTTCTGCTCCTTGGGGTGGCTGATAATGCTAGCCGTGGTCTTCATCTGTAACAACGCAGGAATCTCGGGGTCAATATGCCGGCAGATTGACTCGGGGTGGTTATTGTGGTCCTGTAAAAGTTCCTTCATGACGTCCACAGAGAGTCGGCCCCAGTGTTTTTCCATCTGGTTATCCAGTCTCTGGGAGCGTATGATGGAATCGGGGTAGATGGTGCCGATCATATCGTAGGGCTTGAACCTCTCCGTATAGAAGTGGTTGCTGTGGGTGATGAACCCGCGATTGGGGTACAGAATACCTAGGTCATTAGGTGTTACCTCAATATCAACGATATCCCCTTGGCGGCTCCCCAATAGGACGTTGACGGCCACCCCCGACCTCTTCGCCCCGGCAATAGCCCCGAAAGCCCGGCCGATATTTACGCTTGCCTGTGCCTGCCTGAGCCATATGGTGTGCGGGACGCCAGGCATAAAGCCCATAAACTGTTGGTGGGTCAACAAATTACCGTCCACGGTCACCCCCGCGGAGTTAATTGCAATTAGCCCGACCATGCCTGCCATCGTCAGTGCCAGGATGCGTGGCCCTTGAGCAGGGTTCATCCTCAGCATGACTAGCCTCTCTTCCATATCGGCCATCTGGTCAAAGTTCTGGCCGATAATGAGCTCGCCGTCCTTGGTGGCTGGCCCGCTGGCAGCATAGGACGTGCAGCCGGCAAAGCCCCGCAGCCCCAATTCGTACCATATGTTCAAGAAGACCACCTGCCTGATATCAACCCCGGCCCCTTCGGCGATGCCCCGGATCTCGTCCATGATATCGGGCGAGTATGCCTGGATGCAGGGAGCAAACTTCTCGGTAGCCAGGAGGGCGGCACTGTGGTCCAGGCCGGCAGCATGGCGCAGTATCTCAAATAATTTGCTTATTTCCTGACACTGGGAGCCATACTGGAGGCCCATCTCATGAGGTGTGCCCGCAACTTCAATTACTTTTAATCTTCTCTTTGACCGGCTCATATTAATCCCCTCCTCTCGCGCCGCTATCCCCGGGGTAAGGAACGGTGACTACGCAGGGTCTAACGCTACGCTGGAGCGAAGACGTTCAATGGTGAGGAATATCTGTCTCGCTGACAGGCTGGACGTAGGCCCCCATAGTGAAATTAACGGGCTTACCAGAAGGAATATCCAGGCCGAATATCTTGCCGTTGGAACGCATATCCCGAAAGTTAATTATGACTACCCCCACCGTCGGAACCACCTTCTCCCGCCAGAGAAACAGGTAGATATCCGGGGCTATCTTGAAGTAGTCGCAGATATCGGCATCGGCGGTGCCCTGCTCCGGCCCCTTCAGGCACTGCCAGGCGTAGAACCTGTGGTTAAGATATATATGCTCGTAGGTGTGCTGCAGACTGTAGACATACTGCACTCTCTTGCCCACCAGGTCTTCCGTTCTTTCAATCGCCACGGTTTTAGCCTGGGGCTTATTGATGCCGGCCTGAAGGATGACTACCTTTATGGGGCTCAGGTCCAGCCCTTGGCTCATTCGGCTGAGGAAGCTGCGGTTGGCCTCACGCCGGGTGGGGATAGTGGTCTCAATCACCAGCGCCTGGCCTGTATTCAGGTTCAGGCACATGGTGACAGAACGGCGGGGCTGGCCCTTCCTGACGAAGTCCACAAAGTAGATACCGGGGGCGACATGTATGGCCTCATAGTTCTCCCGACGCACCCCGGCCCCTTTTACTGTCTCCGTCAGGTGGTTTGAGTCCTGGAAGGCGTAGTTGACAACCCGCCCGTCCGCAAAGAAGAGTTGGAACTTCCTGTCAGCCAGCTCGTTGGTAGCCGGAAGCTTGTTTTCATTAAATCCCTTTTCCAGAACCGAGACTGGCAACCAGCTTTCTGCTTCCTTGCCTACCATGGTAAACCTCCTTAGTGCGGCGTTTGTGGTGCTACAGCTTATTAATAAGGCTCTAGGTATAGTCGCCGGTGTTGAGGCCAATGGCGATATTGAGGATGGGCCTATCCACTCTCTGGTAGATGAGGGGGCCGTGCATCAGCCCTTTGGGAACGTAGATGAGGGTAGTGGAGGTAAGTATGTACCTTTCCGCGTCCTTACCCGCTCCCATCCCCCACTTCACCTCACCACCCAGGTCTCTCAGGTTTTTAGGGTTGGAACCAATAAGGAGGACAATTTCATCAAAAGGGTGGGAATGCAAGCCCGGCATTTCCTCCGGGATGGTTCTGTCCCAGACCCAGATGATGTCCAGCCATTGGTTAGCCTCCTTGAGGATATCCTTGTCTAGATATACCTCATCGGGGAAGGTAAAGCCGGATATCTTTGTGAGGTCGTGGTATGCTAGCTCTGTAACGAACTTGGGCTGGGTGATGACATATTTGCTATATTTTTTATTGGTCATGGTTCTCCTCCCTAGTGTATTTCTTGGTACTTATTATGCTAGGTAGCCACCGTCTTCAATAAATATCTGGCCGGTGACGAAGCTGGAAGCCCCTGAGGCCAGCCACACGGCCAATCCCTTAATTTCTTCAGGCATACCCGGTCTACCCAGAGGCAGCAATTTGGATATCATTTTTTCGAGAGATTCTACCTCGTCCGGTGGAGTCAGCGGGGTACGGTGATACCCCGGGCAGATGGTATTCACGCGGATATTAAAGGGGCCGTACTGGCGTGCGGCTGCCTTGGTCAGCATTATCAAGCCAGCCTTAGCGGTAGCATAGGCGGTTTGAGTGTAAATCCATTTGTCCTGTGCCAGGGGCCATACCCCGCCGGCGGAGGAAATTGTAATAAAGCTGCCGCTTTTCTGTTTCATCATTACCGGAAAAACGGCCCTCATTTGGAGAAAAACAGACCTGAGGTCGGCGTCTATAACATCGTCCCAATCTTTCACCGGTTTTTCATGTATCATGACGAAACTTTTTTCACGAATACCCGCATTTGCAAAAAAGATATCTATGGTACCAAATTCCTTTACGGTCTGGTTTACCATACGCTCTATTTCAGGCTCTTTAGTTACATCAGCAGTGATGGCTAGTGTGTGGTGCCTGTAAGGCTTGATTTTGCCGATAGTTTCTTTAAGTTTTTTCTCGGTACGGCCTACGCACACAACGTCGGCACCAAACTCAGCCATGGTTTCACAAAAAACCTGCCCGAGACCGGACCCACCACCGGTAACTACCACCACCTTTCCTGACAGGTCAAAAATTTCTTTCCCCATCGTTTCTTACTCCTTATCCTCACTTTTTCCTCAAAGCAGGGCCGGTTACGGTGATGATGTTCTTCGTGGTTTGTTTATTTGTAGTAACAGCGATAATCTTTAGATTTAATACGTCCAGGACTAGTGCTGGATTCTCTCTATCTTAAAGATCACCGGCCTTAGGCCATCGGTGCAGCAGGAGATAGCCACCCCCTTATCCGTTATCCAGGGATAGGAGCCGCCGAAGAGGATATGGGTTATATCCCGCTGGATATCGGCAAAAGCCCAGGGGCAGAAACCCGGCGGGCAGTTCTCCCAGCTCTGGGAGGGTGGGGCGTCCCGGCTGGTATCCACGATAAATTCCTGGCCTGCCTTGAAGACATGGCATTGTGGCGTCAACATCTCTTTATTGATATTGACCGGTGGATTTTTACCGAACATTTCATTAGTGTTTGATGTCTTGACCACGGTAATCTTTACTTTTGGCATTTTGGCCTCCCTTTATTAGTGTAATGAAGCTTCGTTACCCACCACCTAATATTATCTGACCGGCGGTGGGCAGGGCAATACGGCAGGAAATATCCGCCGAAGGCTATTTGCCCAGGTAGGCTTTTTTCACGTGCTCACTGTAAAGCAGCTCATTAGCCGGGCCGCTGAGCACGACCTTCCCTGTTTCCAGGACATAGCCTCTCTGGGCCAGCTTGAGGGCCAGGCGGGCATTCTGCTCTACCAGCAGGATACTAGTACCGCCCTTATTAATATCCACGATAATTTTTGCAATCTCCTGGACCATGATGGGCGATAGCCCGCTGGAGGGCTCATCAAGCATAAGCAGCCTAGGCTTGCTCATCAGGGCGGAGGCAATAGCGAGCATCTGCTGCTCCCCGCCGGAGAGGGTACCTGCTTGCTGGTTGCTTCTTTCCTTCAGCCTAGGGAAGTGCTCCAGCACCCCATCTAGGTCCTTTTTTATCTCTTCCCTATTCCTCCTCAGGAAGGCGCCGAGACTCAGGTTTTCATAAACAGCCATGTAGGGGAAAAGGCCCCTGCCCTGGGGTACATGGGTGATGCCCATCTTGACAATATCCTGAGGCGACATGGTATCAATCCTTTTGCCTTCAAACCAGATCTCGCCGGCGAAGGGTCTCTTCAGTCCGGAAACTGTCCGCAAGGTAGTTGTTTTACCGGCCCCGTTGCTGCCGATAAGGGTGACCACCTCCCCCAGCTCCAGGTTGAGCGATATGCCTTTTAAGACCTCGGCACCTTCGTAACGTACCTTTAAATCCTTAATCTCAAATAACATCTGTTTCTGCCCCCAGGTAAGCTTCTATCACCGCCGGGTCGTCGACACATTCTCTGGGTGTGCCTTCCATCATCTTCTTCCCGTAATTGAGCACCACGGTGTGTTCGCAGAGCCCCAGCACGGCCCTCATATTATGCTCGACAACAATGGAAGTAATCCCTTTACTATCTCTTAAAGATTTGATCATGCCCATCATCTCGGCTATCTCCTCCGCGTTCATCCCTGTTACGGGTTCATCAAGCAGCAGTAGCTTGGGTTCAGAGGCCAGGGCCATGGCCACACAGAGCTCTCTCTGATTGCCGTGGGGCAGGCTGGTAGCCATCTCATTAGCCTGCTTCTCCAATCCCACAAAACTGAGCAGCTCCATAGCCCTATCGTAGAGGGCCTTCTCGCGCTTCAGGTCCGAGGCATTTTTAAAGAATATCTCCGTAAAGTTTTTGTTGGAATGGAGGTAGGAAGCCGCCAGTATATTTTCTATTGTCGTCATACTGCGGAAGAGCGCGTTTCTCTGGAAGACTCTGGCTATGCCCAGCCGGGCCCGGCGATAGGCCGGATAGTTGGTGATATTTTCCCCCTGGAAAAAGATGGTACCCCGGGTCGGCAGGAGTGTGCCGCCGACCATATTGAGGACAGTGCTTTTACCGGCACCATTAGGGCCGATCAGGCCCGCGATTTCCCCCTGTTCCACATTCATACTCAGGTCATTGACCGCTGCCAGACCGCCGAAGTATTTATCCAGATTATGAATTTCCAGAAATGCCAATCTCAAAAACCTCCCTTAATGACTTGTCAACATGCCTCAGGATGGCTCGCTCTTCTCTCTATCGGGCTCCTGGGCTATTGACCTGGTCTGCCCCAGGTTTCTTCTCTGCTGCCACCAGTACCTTATCTGGGAAGGCAGCCCCGACAGCCCGTTCGGCATAAAAATCATCACCAGGATGGCGATTAAGCCGATAATCATAGGCTGGTAGTTCTGCATCGGCCTGACCAGCTCGGTTATTATAGTCAGCACCAGGGTACCGATAATCGGCCCGGTAAAGTGTTTATGCCCCCCGACCACCATGTAAACCAGTAGATAGATGGACATAGTTATGCCAAACCGGGAGCCGCCATCGGCACTCAGGTTGCGCTGGAAGAAGGCAAAAAGAACCCCGGAGATACCGGCAAAGAAACAGGCAATGGCAAAGTTCATCATCTTATACCAGATGACGTTAATCCCCACGGACAGGGCAAGTTCGTCCGCGTCCTTGATGGCCCTCCATCTGAAGTTGACATGGGAACGCTCTAAAAGGTAAAGGATGAAGAGACATATCAGGACGACGATGATGACAATGTAATAGTAATTGGTCACGGTATCAAATTTGATGGTGCCGATAAAGGGCAACGTCATGGGGCTGGCCGGGGGTATATTCACCAGACCCAGCGTACCCCCCGTCAATTCCCTCCAGTAGTAGGCCACCAGCCTGAAGGTCTCCGCGGTCATCAGCGTCAGAATGGAGAAATAGATACCCTTTACTTTCAGGAAGGGGTACCCCAGAATCAGGGCTATGACGGCCGAAAGTAAGCCGCTCAGCACCAGAGCCGCCCAGAAGTTCATGCCAGCCTTCATGACCAGCAGGGCTCCCCCGTAGGAACCGATTAAGGAGAAGCCAACCTGCCCCAAGGAAATCTGGTCCGTGAGGAAGATGTTGCGCAGGCTGGCGACCAGGAGGATATTAATAGCGGCCAGCGACACGACCGACACCAGGTACTGGTTGCCTGATAGCATCGTGGGTAGGAAAAGGAGCAGGACGACCAGTATCGCCAGGCCGGACAATTTCACAATTCTATTTCTAATCATGCCCAAACATACCCCTCGGCCTTAGTAGTAAGATAGCTATGACGATAATCAGGGGGGCTATGGCCGCCACCGCCGAGCCGAAAATAACGGGTACGACGCCGTCGATAAGCCCAAGTATCATCCCACCGGCTAAGGCCCCGGGAATGCTCCCCAGGCCGCCCAGAACAATAATCACCAGGCCTTTAATCATGGGGAGGGAACCCATATAGGGTTGAATCTGCAGGATGGCACCGCCCAACCCCCCGGCCAGGCCCGCCAGGGCGCACCCGATAGCCACGGCCATCATGGACATCTGGTTGGGGTTGATACCCTTAAGGAAAGATCCTTCCCGGTTTTGCGCGCTGGCCGTCATGGCCTGACCCCACCGCGTCTTCTTGAGGAAGAGGTATAGGGAGAATATGGCGGCCACGGAGAAGGTGATAGCCAGCACCCTGTCCTTGGGGACGCCGCCGCCGGCAATTGAGAAGGAGCCAAAAAGCAGGAGGGGGAGGCTTTTCTGGTAAAGGCCAAAAATCACCACCACCGCGCTGGTTAAAATCAGGGTCAATCCTACAGAGATAACGATGGAAGACAGCACCGGGTCACGGTTAGGACGGGGCCGGAAGAGAATTCTTTCTAAAAAGAGGCCAACAATGCCCATCAATATCATGATGGTGAAAATGGCTAAGTAGAGATTAAAGTGGTAGGTACTGTACAGGGTAAAGACGAGATAGGCCGAAAACATATAGATTTCGCCGTGGGCCAGCTGCAGGATGCCCATGATGCTGAGCATCAGCATCATGCCTAGAGCCATCAGCACATAAAGCCACCCTAAGGCCAGGCCGTTGGCGATGGCTTGTAACCAGATATCAATTGAAAAGTTCAGTGTTATCTCCTTAAAGTTTTGCATCTCAGCAGGAGGGGAGTGGCCTGAGGGCCAGCCCCCTCCCACATTAAAGCAGGTAAAGTCCTACGCTAAACCTACTGCTACGGGTTATAGAAGCCGATGAACTCCATCTTACCGTTCATGATGCGGGTAATCGGCAGCGGTCGGTAGAGCACCCTGTTGACCCCATACTTATTCTTCCCGCCCATATAGCCGGGGCCAAGGCTGGTGGTGATATCGCCCGGGGTCGTCATGGTTTCCAGGGCAGCCAGCACCGCGGCCGGCTCAATGCTCTGGGCCTTGGCCATCGCCTGCGCGATTATCCAGGGCATATCGTAGGAGTGTATGGCGTCGGAGACAAACGGGTCGTTGGGATACTTCTTGGCCCACCGGGCCATCAGTTCTTTCATGAAGGCGTTGGGTGCATCAATATCCGGGCTGTTGACTAGGACGTCGGTCAGCGCGACGGGGTCCTTCACCACGACGACGAAGACATCGGCACCCAGCGGTGAGTTGGAGATGAAGGGTCCCTTGAAGCCGAGCTGGCGGGCTGCCTTCAGCTGGTCCATAGCCTGGCCGCTGTTCATGGCGAGGACAATGTCGGCTTTGGAGTTCAGGACGCGGGTATAGGTGGGTACAAAGTCGGTGGTGCCCCAGGCCCACTTCTCAGTGAAGATTACGCTCATGCCGCGAGCCTGGGCGTCTTTCGTGCAGTCGGCAATCATCCCCTCATAGCCGATATCGGGCGCGGCGATGGCTATCGTCTTGGCCTTGGGATAGGTCTTGATAATGTAGTCCAGGTCGGCTGGTATCGTGGTAGGGATGTCGATGGATAGCCTGACCTGGAGCGGTTTATCCGGGCTGACGTCCACGGCGTGCCCGGGGATATTGACGTTGGCCATGCCGTACAGCACCCCGGCGGGCTTGGAGACCTGGTAGATGGCCGCCACCTCCGATTCAAGCATGGCGCCGATGATGAATTTGACCTTGTCTTGCGAGACCAGCTTGTTGGCGGCGATGCTGGCACCTTCGGCGGTACCCTTGCTGTCCTCGTTGATGATTTCAAAGACGTAGCGGTCATTCCCTATCTTGATGCCGCCCTCTTCCTTGAGCTTGTCGGCGTAGAAGAGCCAGCCGCGGTTGAATGCCAGGCTGGGTACGCTGAGCGGGCCGGTTATGCCCATGATAGTGCCTATCTTGATGACCTTCGGTGGGGCCTGGGTGGCCGTGGTGGTAACCGGCGCTGTGGTCGTCTTTTGTGTGGTGCACCCTGCCGCAAATGTTATCAGCAGGGCTACCAATAGAATGCCCACAAGGGCGATGAGTATAATGTTTCTTCTATGCATCTTCTCCCCCTTTAAATTATTGATATACCTCCAGTAGATAATCCCACTTTAGTCCAAGTATTACTCCTATACTGTCTTCTTATAATTCACCTCCTTACTTAGCCGGGCAAAACTGTTTGCCCTTCGGATAGTATCCTACCTAATCCCACTCCATATAGTCCAGCCCACACAGGCCTAAAAATCATCACTTTCATAGACTACCCGCCCGCCGACCACCGTCATCATTACGGGTATGTCCTTGATGCTGTGCGCCTCCACGCTTAGAATATCCTCCCCCAGGACGCACAGGTCGGCCAGCTTTCCCGATTCGATGGAGCCCTTCCGATTTTCCATGTGGTCCTGCCAGGCAGCGGATATGGTGTACATGCGGATAACCTGTTCCCTGTTGATGCACTGGCCAGGATTGCTTATTTTGCCGGTGGCTTTGGACTCCCTTAAAACCGCGGACTCTATGCCCTGCAGCCAGTGGGGGGCGATGCAGGGCGTATCGGAGCTGCCCGTGAGGTGCGCGCCGGCATCAAGAAGGGTCTTGTACGGCCACTGCCGGGCTGCCCGCTCGGGGCCGACCAGGTAGGGGCTGGCGTCGGCAAGAGTCCACTGGATACCGGGCTGGGCACAGATGGCGATATTATTTTTGGCCGCCTTATCAGCGTATTCGGGCGAGATGAAGTCGGCATGTACGATGTAGTGCCTCAAACCTTTGGGTTCATTCTTTTCAGCTTTGATGAAGCTGTCGATGGTGGCGGCTATCGCCATATCACCGATGGCGTGGACGCCTACCTGGAAGTTATGATGATGAGCCAGATTTATCATCCTGTCAAGTTCTTCACGGCGTTCCTGCTCCGTGTTACCCGGCACCACCAGGCTGCCGCGCCCTCCGCCAGCGTACTCCTCACTTAACCAGGCGGTCCTGGTGAGAGGAATACCGTCTGCGAATATCTTGACACCACCGATCTTTATCCACTCGTTGCCAAAGCCAGAGTGCACGCCCAGTGCGGGGATAATCCGTTGGAAATCTTTATAGGAGCAGGCCCCGTACTCGCCGAAAAGATAGAATATATTCACGCGGATGTCTAGTTTGCCTTCATCATAGAGGTCGTTATAGACCCCGATGCACTCTGAGTCGAGAAGCCCCCCCTGGTAGCCCACGCCTCCGGGCCCCAGCGCACCCTCGGTAATACTGGTAATGCCCAACTCGATGAAATTTTTGATGGCGGTAAGTATCGCTGCTCTCTTCTGTGCCCTGGTCCACGGTGGTATGACCTTCATGACCATACCCTGGGCGGCAAGCTCGTTGATTATCCCCGTGACCTCGCCTGTCTCGGAGTCTTTAACAATGTCCCCGCCCACCGGCACCGGCGTGTCCCTGGTGATACCCGCCAGTTCCAGCGCCTTGCTGTTCAGCCAGAGAGAGTGCACGGAAAAGTCACCCAGGCAGACAGGGTTGTCCGGGGATATGGCATCCAGGTCCCACCGCGTGGGGTGGTGTGTCCTGTCCTGCAGGCATTCCTCTAAATACCCTTCGTCCCAGCCGAACCCTCTTATCCACTCCCCGGGAGCGGCCGTTTTGACTCTTTCCGTAACTAATTTGACGATGTCTTTGATTGATTTTACCGTCGGATAGGTGAGGTCAAGCATCAGCGGCGGTCTCGTACCACCGAATAAAGCCGCATGTGTGTGACAATCGTTAATACCAGGAAGCATCACTTTACCTTTAAGGTCGATAACCCGCGTGTTTTTACCTATCATCGACCTGACATCGGTATTTCTCCCCGTGGCTATGATGATACCGTCCTTGGTGGCTACCGCCTGGCAGATAGAAAAATCCCCGTCTACGGTGATGACTTTCCCGTTCAAGAAAACTTTGTCGGCATAGCGCATATCTATCTTCATGATACATTGCCTCTGTGCTTAGAGTATTTTTTAAGAGAACATCTGTCTCCAGCAGTATAAGAGTTAATTAATAAAATATAATTATCGTCTTCTTACCGTCAAGAGAAATGAGCGTAACGCTAGACAAATTGCACATATTGTGAAGCAGGCGATGGAACTTGTATGTCCGCCGGTCATGTAAATGAAGGCAAATCCTCATAATCTGGGTGGAATAGCGATACGTACTTGCGTTACCTGAAATTTATGCCCCGTTCCCTGAATAACACAATATGTGCAATTTTATCCCCAATATGCTTATTTCAATTGACAATGAACGAAGAGTGAGTGTAATTTAAATTATTCCAACGTTCAGTATCAGACAGGGTTTTATCTCGGGAAAACAACAGATTTTTTCGGTCAATGTTAAGAGGAAAGCTCATGGGGTCAAAAAGTTCGCTGCTGGAATCGGCGCTATCGGATTTAATTATTTACAATGGAAAAGTCGTCACGGTAGATAAACATTTTTCTATCGCCCGCGCCATAGCGGTCAAAAACAGTAGAATTCTGGCAGTTGGCAGTGATGATGATGTAATTGCCCTGGCAGGCAAAAAGACCCGGAGAATCGACCTTCAAGGCAGTACCGTGCTCCCGGGCATTAACGATGCTCATATCCATGCTTCTCTTTTTGGTGGCACGAGACCTCCGGTGGTGCTCGATGTCAGTTACCCGGCGGTAAAATCAATCGACGACCTTGTTAATACTATCGGTGAGAAAGCGAAGTCAGCCAAACCCGGCGAGTGGATACGGGGTATGGGGCTCGACCCGGTATTGCTTAACGAGTGCCAGAAAAACTCGGGCCGGTACCCCACGCGCTGGGATTTAGACCGGATATCTCCGGATAACCCTGTCTACATCGGGGCTATTCCATTTCGCGGCGAACGTATCGTTCTATTTAACAGCAGGGCCTGGAACCTGACAGGAATCCATAAAGACACCCCATTTGCCCGCGGTGGTGAGGTTGTTAAAGACCCGGGCACCGGCGAGTTTACCGGTTTAGTGCGGGGGATGCTCGCGGATGATTTGGTGACCGGCACTGTGCCTCTTTTGATAAGGGAGCAAAAGAGACAGGCGCTCCTCACCGCCATGCATGACCTTAATGCTCTGGGGATAACCAGTATCACCGAGCCGAGTCTGGGTCCGGCCGGAGCTCTGGTTTATGGAGGGCTATGGGATTCTGAATGTATCAGCCTCTACAACGACCTGAATAATGAGGGCAAACTCACGGTAAGGGTTAGCATCTTGCTGCTCTTTACTCCCTACGGTGTCTACCATCCTGAGGAACTGCTCAATGGTTTGCCGGGAATCGGGATACACACTGGTTTTGGCAATGAATGGTTGAGGATAGCCGGAATCAAGCTTTTTGCCGACGGCATACCGCCGATGAAAACCGCCTGGATGTATGAAGATTATGCGGGCGGCGGTAACGGGACGCTTATTTTTTCCGGGCAGACGGACGAGCAGCGTTGCCAGGAGTTGAGGAATATCGTCGCCCATGCCCACAAACTCGGTTTTCAAATAGGTGTTCATGCTACCGGCGATAGGTCCATCGATGCCTGTATCGATGGTTTCGTCAGGGCGGAGCAGGAGCAGCCAAAGGGCCTCCGCCATTACATCATTCATGGTGACTTCGTTCCAGGGAAAAGCGCCAGACGCATGGCTGAATATCATATCGGTGTTTCGGTACAGCCGGCGCTGGCAAATGTCATGTCCGGTCCTATAGCTTTTTCCGTTGGCAAAGAACGTGCCGCGAACCTGCTGCCCTTAAAAACGCTGATGGAGGCAGGCGTACATGTCTCCGGCGGCTCTGATGCTCCTGTCACTCTCCCGGATTGGAAACAGGGGATACAGGCAGCCGTTTTAAGGGAGTCCATACCCGGAGACTCGTCTGCTGGCTCTAGCCAGCGTATTAGCCGCGAACAGGCAATCCGGATGTACACCATGGAAGGAGCCTGGCAGGACCACATGGAACAGGTCAAGGGCTCCATAGAGCCCGGTAAGGTGGCTGATTTCTGTATTCTTGATGAGGATATTTTGAGTGTCGAGCCAAACAAAATTAAAGATATACGGACATTGATGACCATTGCCGGCGGAAAAATTGTCTATGACGCCAGGTAAAGATGACAAGTAACATGACGCAATGGCATTGAAGGGAAGGCAAATGAAAGATAGCAGGAAGTTACCGATTCATGAATGCAGCGGCACCCCCTATGAAATCGGGAAGCAGTACGGCGCAGCTTGCCGGGATAATATCCTCAAATCGATTAGTGAGCTTATCGCTAATATAGGCATGATGCGGAAAGTAAGTAAAGCGGAAATCCTGGCCAACACTCGTAAATACCTGCCCTCGGTAGAGCGCTTTGACCCGGAGCTGATGGAGATGATGAAGGGACAGGCGGAAGGCGCCGGCGTCCTTTTTGATGAGATATTAATGTTGATGTGCCGTTTTGAGTTAGGCATATATTACCAGCGCGTAACCTGTCTTTGTACGTCTTTTGCCGCCACCGGCAGGGCGACAAGGGGCGGCAAGACCATCATTGGCCAGAACTTCGACCTTAACGCCGGCTTATCGATAGACCTGGTCAGGAAAAAGTATAGTGACAATTTTGAACAGCTGTCTCTGGTCTTTGGCGGCACCTGTGAGGTTTTGCTGAACTCGGCGGGTCTGGCGATGACTTTAAACGTGATGTTGAGTCCGGTCAATGACCAGGCCCTTAACGTGCCCTGTTGCTGTGTTATTTCCAAGGCGATGAGACAGAAGAGAATCGGCGACGCTCTGGGGGTCGTTTGCGCCTCGGGGCGCAGTATCTTGAACTATACCTTCGCCAGCGCGGAAGGGGACATTATCGCCATTGAGACCAGGCCCGATGACTTTAACGTGCTGTATCCCGAGGGCGATATGCTCGTTCACTCCAACCATTACCTCACGGAGAGACTGAAAAGGGGTGACGGCACCTTCGGTTTGATGGAAGGTGACAGCTACATTCGGGTGCAGCGGATAAAAAGACTCATGGAAAAGCACTACGGAGACCTTACGGTTGAATTGATGATGGGGTTCATGGCTGACCATAATAACTACCCCAACTCAATTTGCGCCCATATGAACCCCCAGATGCCCCGGGGAGAGACGCTAGCCTCGCTAATCATGGTCCCGGAGGACAAAGTGATGTACGTTGCCTGGGGACAGCCTTGCCGATATGAATACGAAGAATACAGGCTATGAAAAATAGATATAAAAGCCCGGAATACCAAAGACAAAGGAGGGAACAACATGGATAACTTTAAGCGTACTTTATATGGTGAAATGTCAATGGACATCAGTAAGACTTTATCGGTGGGGAAAATCATTTTTATGTCCGGCACCGAGGCGATGGATTTTGGCAAGGGCGGTGACGTGGATGATGATATTTTTGTCCAGATAGAGGTGGTAGTGCGTAAGATGAATGCCGCCCTTGAAGAGCTCGGCTTAAATATCGGCGCCATGGTAAAGCACACCATTTACATGAAAAAAGGTTCCGCCGACCCGGTAAAGGTGATCCAGAAGTTCCATAGTGAATGTTATAAATATGCGCCCGGTTTAAAAGAAAAACCCAGCACCGGTACCCTCGCTGTTGTGGAAGGGCTTGCCTCCAAGAATTTTAAGGTTGAAGTAGACGCTATCGCCGCCTACCCGGATTAACCGCGGACGGCTGCTGGCAACAGTTAGAATATCCTCAGGTAACGGCAGGCTCTCTTTCAGACCTTGCCTGCCGTAGGCTTTGATATATACAGCGCGCGGGTTAGGCCGGAAACACCGCCTAGGTGTATTCCGGATTGAATAGTAAAGCCATCATCATTTGCGGTTTTTTCTTATCAACACTTTTATAAACGATGGGGCAATGCGTTAGTCCTGCCGGGATGAAGACAGCGGTAGTGTGACTGAAGGCGTGTTTTTCTCTGTCCTTGCCCTTGCCTATTGATATCTCAATTTCTCCACCCAGGTTACCCTCTGGATTAGTGGCGACAAAGAGAAGGATTTCATTTTGCTCGTGTTTATGCGGCTTAATCCAGTCTGGAACGGATGGCAGGTGAGTGTCAAAAATCCAGTTAATATCGAACCACACCGGGCATCCCGGGACTATTTCACCATCCAGGTACACTTCTGCCGGGAACTTCCAGGGGTAAGCGGCTTCCTTAGAGTGATGTGCCAGTTGTTCCACTATCTTTGGCCTAGAAATAACATACTTCCCGTATTTGATATCTGCCATATTTATAGGCTCCTTTCTATTTCCCGGTTACAGGGTTCTTATAGTGGAAGGGGATAACATATCCAGACGGGTACGGTTTATAGACAGTGGTGGGTAAATCAGAGCTGCCCTTGGCCATGGAAAGCACCACCGGTGTCTTCACCCATCCTTCATCCAGCGGGGTCCGGAATACCAGGTAGAAATGCATTTTTTTAAATTTCCAGATGTTATTTTCTTTAACGTATTCATCCTCGTACACGCCATGACCCAGCCCTGCCGATAGTTTATTATTCAGGGGCGTAGCCAGCAATATGACACATTGCCATCTTCCCCTGGCGGTAACACCACCCAGGTCCAGGTTGACCACTCCCTGGAGCTGCATATGTGTACCCAGGGCTCCCGGCATCGGCGGCAAGCCGCCCCTACCCAGGAATTCCTTGAAAAACCTCCTCACGCCTGCTTTCCCCAGGTAGACGCCGCTATCGCTTATCTCTAGAGATTCAGTATTATCAGAAAATAAATCTACAACATCATCCCACATGCGGTTATCCAGGTAAAAACCGTATACCCTTTGCAGCTTTTCTATCTCCTGTATATCATGTACGGCCGTAAGCTTCTCCTCCAGGGCTTTAACTTTCAACTCCAGGTTTTCTTTAGCCATAAAACATTCCCCTTCTTTTTTAGATTTTTTATTTAAGGCGATATCATTAGTTCACCGTGAATAAAACCATCAAATTATTGCGTTATTTTAAAACGCGGCGGCTTCTTGGTGATAAATAGCGGTGTCTCCCACCCGATTTCTTCAGGCTTCACCAGCGGCCGGAAACGGCCCAGTTCTTCAGCCAGCTTGAGAGCCGGGACAAATCTCTGTTCCACGATAACGTTGTGGGATTTGTGGAGCGGCGCGTAGTTGAATGATATGGCGCCCTCCGGGCAGGTCTGCTCGCACATCCAGCACTGGTCGCATTTCTTAAAGACGGGCGGGTTTACCGAGAAATCGATACTGTTCGTAGGGCAGAGTTCCACGCAGTAGTTGCACCGGGTACACTTGTTCATGTCGATACTGAATCCCTGAGCTCGTGCTTTCATGACATCCACGGGCAAAGCGCCCGTCATTTGAGCCCCGTAAATCCTATCGTATTCTTCACCTTCCGGCAGGCTCTGGATAAGGTTACTCTCGCCTTGATGTATTCTCCGACTGCGCAACACCATTTCCCGCCCGAAGTCCTCGGCTTCTTTGAGGTCGATTTCATCCGGATGACCATCGGTGAAATACGGCTTGGGAACATAGGGGAGATATACAGCGCAGTACCAGTTTTTAAAACCGATGACAAATAATCCCTTCTCTTTCAAGGCGGTCACGCACTCTTTCATGAAGCCCACGGGTAGCGCTGCATGGGTATTGAAAACGAAGCAGTGTGTTCCTTGCAATGAATCCATCCTGGCGATAAATTCCTTGAGCTCGACGGGCATTTTACCAAGTCGTACCGGGCTGCCGATGCCTATCAGGTCGTAACCCGCCAGGTCCGCTGGGTTGGTCTGGCGCAACTTGACGATATCGCACCTGTCCATGAGCGGACTCATACCTTTGTATATTGCCCGGGCAATCTGCCTGGTGTTTCCGGTATAGGAGAGGTAAACAATTATCCCTTTTGGCACGCTAACCCCCTTTTAGCAATGGACTATCCCCGTCTTTTGCTTTAACTCCGGAGATAGCTGCCGATATCATAATGAGTCAGGTCATATCATCTCGACGGACCGAAGCCAGGACCTGCTGGCGGCGGCCAGAGCTCGGCTGCCACGTCATCCAGCCCCAGTTTTAGCAGTTTCTTCCGGCTGGGTTTAGTTGTTACCCGGTCCCAGTCCAAGGCACCCAGGTTCCAGGCAGTTTCCTCATCGATATCCAGCGATACGCCGGCCAGCGGGCCCTCTTTCTGCGGCGGCCTACCGATTATCCGGTTATGCACGAAGCGTTCCCGGGGATTGATACCTTCCCGGAGGGTAAAGACGTGCCGCATAGTTCCAATCCTCTCACCGGCTTCAAGCAGTTCATCCAGGGAACGGTCCCAGCCTGTCACAGCCTTCATCATGCTGGCGGCGAAGGGGAGGGGGGATGTGGGGTCTTTGGGCAACGGCGACAGGAAAAGGAACAGACAGGTGCCCATGGAGTTATTGAGGTGCCTTTCAAAGCCGTCAGTCCCGAATGCCCCGGTATGGCGGCCCGGTGTGGCATCCATCTTGTACACAGTAGCCGTCGGGTGGCGGGGAAACTGGAAGGGGCGCCCGCTGAGCTTCGGGTCGTGCATACCCAGCTCCTGCCCGCCGATATGTACGGCGTATTGTTCAGCGCCCTTACCGATTTTCTCAGCAGCGATTTTAACGCCCTCGGCAAGGATATCCCCGATTGCTTCGCGTTTAACCAGCTTTTCCGTCATGGCGACGAGGGCATCGGGGTCCCCCCATTTGAGGTCGATACCGCCGGTATCCTTTCTGGTGATGATACCATGCTCGTAGAGTTCCATGGCGAAGGCGATGATGCCTCCGGCTGATATGGTATCCATGCCGTAGCTATTGCAGAGATGGCTGGCCATAATTATGGACTCGGCATTAGTGTTCTTACAGTTCGCCCCGAAAGCGCCTATAGTCTCGTATTCCAGCCGCTTGGTGCCGGCCGGATAGGGATACTGGATGCCGTTTTTCAGGACAGCCTTGCAGGCCGCCGGGCATTGCCAGCAGCCCGTCCTATGGTCCAGGTTGGCAATCATCTTATCTTTATTGAGACCGGTGACATCAGGCAGTTCAATAACCCCGATGCCTCCCCAGTTCTTAATGGGGGTGTCACCGCTGAGCGCTGATGTATCTCCATGTCCGGAGGTGCCGTACATGTTCATTCCACCACCCATCCCCATTTTTGAATATTCCCAGTGCTCTTTTCTCAGCCTATCAACAGATGCGCTATCGGCCAGGGGCACTTTCTGGTCGCCCATGGCAACTACCGCCTTTAATTTCTTAGAACCCATCACCGCTCCCAGCCCCGCGCGCGCGGCGGCATCTCCTTTACGGGTGATAATGCAGGCGACACGGGAGAGTTTCTCCCCGGCCGGACCGATACAGGCGACCTCAGCGGCGCTACCGTATTCCGCTTTCAGCGTGTCTTCTGTGTA
>Ga0315279_10002504_pt1 | contig 27404 bp, 28 predicted proteins | sample YL17G06_20_MG_FD_203694 | JGI IMG/M metagenome (GOLD analysis project Ga0315279, IMG submission 203694) | Sediment microbial communities from Yellowstone Lake, YNP, Wyoming, USA - YL17G06_20 | ecosystem: Environmental > Aquatic > Freshwater > Lake > Sediment | place: USA: Wyoming | collected... | reverse complement strand
AAATAGAGATTATATATCATTATAAAATAAAATGAGCGAAAGAATTAGTACCCACCAAAAGCGGTAGAGTCTAATGAAAGGATTTAGATCGTGATTAATATGAATGTTTTTGAGCAAATTGAAACAGAAGAAAGAAGAAAATACGCTGAAAATGTATGGGATATCATCAAGAACCGGCGTGCAATGCGGTGGGTCTATTCGTTGGAGGAGAAGCCCGTTCCAAAAGAGTATTTAGAGCAAATTATCAACGCAGGATGTCAGGCGCCTTCTCCAGAAAATTATCAGCCATGGGAATTCATTGTTGTTACTGACTTAGAGGTACGACGAGCAATTTCTCGTTTCGGCGAGATTTTCTGTAAGTACATGTTTTCAGGCGGTCAAATTACCTGGAAGGAGGTCGCTGCTTGGCGCTTTGGCTATATGCAAAAACCAGGACCCATAGGCACCTCAACAGCTCTCATGGGCACGGGATGGCTGATGGAGTATATCAGAAAATCGGCAGTCATCGCTCTTGCTGCCCAGCAGGGTTTAGTAGGTGCGAAACACTTCACGCATATCGTCCCGATAACTGCACAACAACTGGCCAGCCGTCTTTCAATAGGCTGCACCTTCATGGCCGCTCAGAATATAATGTTGATGGCCCATGCACTAGGTTTAGCCACTTGCTTCTTCAATTTCCCAATCTCCAGCCCATCTTCCGAATATAAAATCGCTGAAATGCTCAACGTCCCCTACCCCGAATACGTTTTAATCGGATTTGTTTCCGTTGCTTGGCCTCTCTTTCCGCGTACTCTCGGGCCAGATCGAGAAGATGCTACCTTTAAAGCTTGGCACAACAAATTAGGAAATTCCTGGGAGCATTTCAAGGAGGAATAGAAAAATGACTATAGACTTGTTTCATTTGAAGGTAATTAAAAAAGTTTTGAATTCCAGCGTAAAATGGGATATTTTATTTAAAAGAAGCACGGTTGGTATGTGGCAAGCATTATGCAGCACTCAATACATGATGTATCATATCTTTAATGATGTAGGCGAACTGCTTGTTGCTCAATTAAAACCCGAGACTGAATCCGTTGAACAAGGCGTGACTCTCTTGGAATGGGCGGTTAATTATGCCTTAGATATCGAATGCACTATTAATAATGATGTGCTGGTTCTTGGAAGATGTCCTTTTGATAAAATGCGCATGGAATTTCTAGAGCAAGAACAATTCAAAGAAGTCCCTTACATTTGGAATTGCGCATATCTGTTTTGTAGACCTGTCTTACTAGCCGTATTGAAAAACCTCTCGAAAAATCTATCAATTGAGGTTCAAGAGAACCGTCCCACCGAACTAATGCACGGAAATGCATGTGATACCTGCAATTTTCGAGTTGTCCCCTGCGAGGATGAAACCTTCGCACAAGCAATTACCTGTGGAAACGAATTCCGAGTGGGTATTTGTAAGAAAGAAATTCAATGCACCTATGGACTTGGGCTATTACGGGCTCCTCGGGATCCGAATTGTAAACCGGAATTAAAACAGGATTGTCCATGTTTCGTTAAAATCGGTCCTGAGGAAACCCCGATCATATTTCGAGAGCGCGAGTTCTATAATCGTACCCCCCATGACTTTATCGCTATAGAAAACGCCCGGGAAGATCCGAAGAAGCCCTGCAGCGATATCACCAGTTGGGTAATGTAATGATAAAAATTACTCCATCTTTTTCATTTTTTTTCAAAAGTTTTTGCCATAAACTGGAAAAAAGAGTCTTTGGTCGAAGCGATTAACCATCTGAAAAAATTTAAAAACTGAAATACCAATTATTGACTCCACACATTATACCATTTTTGAATAGTCTCCATCAATCGCATACTTTTCAGCTCCACTTCGGTAGGGGGATCAGATGTCCAAAAACTAACATTTCCATAGATTATCACAGATTTTTTAGGAGAATCATAAATTATTTCACAAACCTTGAAATTCCGTATTCCCCCTCGACCAATAAATGGTTGAATTGAATTAAATTCCGAAAGTGGAATGACATAATTTGATTTTTCCCCGAGGAAAATTAATTCTTTCTCCGTTAACATCATTTTCCCTCGCTCTCGCCAGGGCCACTTTCTGATTCGCTTCAGAGCATAGGTGGGATCCGAGTATCCGACCTTCTCGAATACCATTAAAATGACCCCCTCTGGAATGATCCCTTGCGTTTTTAATTCATTTATAAGTTCTGCTCTTTGAATCTCGGTTGGTTCAAAAAACTCATGTGGAATTTTTTGGGTTTTTACAACTGTTAGAATTTTCTTTTTCCTCGAATACAGGAGATAAGAAAGAACACAGAGAAAAATTCCTTCACTAAAATAGAACCAAGTAATTAAGATAGAGAACGGTTGCGTAAAATTAATCACATTGAATTGGATAACAAAGAAACGCAGGAAGTAGAGGAAGACAACGGTAAGGTTAATAAGTAAGATAAAAATTGAAATGAGTTTGAATTCAGTATAGGTCTTTTCAATGGCATATTTCTGATTATTAGGTGGGATCTCGTGTAATTGGGGATGTAAAAGGGAAAAATTGAAACCAATAATAAAACTTGGAAGGAAAATGAGTGTAAAAAATATATAAAATGTTCCAAGAATTTCTCTTGCCCAAATCATTATTAGTGATACAAATAAATAAAAAACCCCTAAAATCACTATAACGCGGGATATACCCACTAAGAAAAGTTCTATTAGTTTATGCGATGCTGCCGTGGACATATCCATCCTCTCCTTATAGTTTAATAGTTATTTTTTGTCTATATTTCATTTCTATTAGTATTAATCCAATTATTTCTCCCAGAATGAATAAGAACAACCATTCAAAGCCCGAGATTCGTTGGGGATAGAGGATATTTGAGACAAATAAAAAGCCCCTCTCCCAATAAATGTTTCCGGCAACGTAAAAATTATTAAATGCATCAACCGCAATGCCACTTCCCCAATAAAGACCATCACCATTATCAATTAATCGATGTCCTAATGCATTTCCTGACGCGTCGAATTTCACAATAAACGCGGTATGTAGAGTATCAAAGATATCATCAATCATGGTAAATCCCGTAATGTAGCAATTATTTTTGCTATCAATTGCGATATTAGTCACCAAGGGATCATCTAATTCCGCCAAGGTCTGACGCCAAAGTGGATTTCCCATCGGATCAACTTTTAAGAGTCCGGGATCCCCAACTAAATAACTATTATTCCATCCATCTATCGCCAACCCGAAACAACGGTCCCATGTCTCACAATCATAGGTCTTATTCCAAACTTGAACTCCTGAAGACGTATATTTCACTAGATACATATCATAATAATCAACGGCGAAACTCGCGGTGGTCCCTGCGAAATAACAATAGTTCCCGCTATCAATGGCAACACCCGTCCCATCTTCAAGTCCTAACCCTCCATAGGTTCGATTCCATAATTGGTTTCCATCAGTATCAAATTTAATGAGTATTCCGTCACCCGAAAACTCATTACATTTGTTGATCACACCTGCAATATAGCAATATCCGAAAGAATCAACTACTAGATCCATTCCGCCATCAGAATTTGCCCCTCCCCAAGTCAAATTCCATAAGAAGGTTCCATTCAGGTCATATTTCACCAAAAAACCATCTGTCTCACTTAGATCCAAACCTTCAGTTGTCCCAGTTATATAACAGCTGTTTTGATTGGGATCGACAGTTACTGCATATCCCTCATCGTCTCCTGTCCTCCCCCATGTCTGATTCCAAATTACATTGCCATCTTTATTATATTTTACAATGAATGCATCGTTATTAATTATACCTACCAAGTAACAATTATTATACCGATCTACTGCTACGCCATTCCCGCGCACTCCCCACATTCGGAACCACTCGATTGTTGTTAAGGATTCGAGTTTGATCTCACCGCACTTGTTAATTTTTTCGATACTTTTACCTCCAACTCCGAGATTATTCACAGAAATTAAAAATAAACAGATAAAAATCACAAGGACCTTGAACTTTGGAACCCTTCTTATCCTATCTTGCAGAGTTATACCCCCTAACTGTTAGACCCTTAGGCTATTATTAATCTAAAAAATACTGATTTATAATCTTTTGGACAAGCCACCTGTAAAAATATTTGATTTTATTTTTTCTAATAACTTAAAAATATTTGATTTATTATTTTTTAATAATCATTTAAGAGATAAACATAGGGTCAGGTTTGTACAAATCGCCATACATAGTTTCAGCCACTGCTCTGCATCCCCCTCGACAACTAGCCACCAGTTTGCATCCCGCGCACTCTTCCGGAAAAATTTTATTGTGTTTAAAATTTAAAAGCACTTTATTTTTCAAGATATCTTCAAGGGTCTGCTCTAAAAGATTTCCATAGACCGTCGGCGAATGGTTACATATTCGGAAATCACCCGATGGTCCTAGAGTAAACCAACTTTTCCCCGCCCCACAGCTAGAAAAGTTAATATGTTTAAACTGCCTTTCATCAATAATGCAGGGAAGATTAGGTATCCCTACACCACCTTTAATGCCATAATATCCGCAAATTTTGTTTAAAATCTGGTAGGCCCTTAAAATTTCATCCCGGTTTAATAATAAGTCCTGGTTCCTCAAACCTGCGCCCCCTGGTAAAAACCGAATTAATAACAAATAGCTAGACCCCATCGCAACACAGAACTCCAGTATCTCGGCTAATTGGTCAATATTTTTCTTGCTAACGACTGTTGAGGTTGTATATATTACAGAATATTCATGCAAGTAAGTAAAGGCCTTTACTAGTCTTGTAAAAACATCCTTTTGCCCAAAAATGGCATCCTGCTTCTCCTTGAGTCCATGAACTGGTAGCTGGGTTCTTATTTCCCGTTCAGCGATTCGTTTAACGATGGATTCATCAAGATGAATCCCAGATGTTAATAAAGTAATAATTTTGCATTTTTCTCGCATGATATCTGCAATTTCAAAAATATCTCTTCGTAAAAGCGGTTCTCCCCCAGATAACACGTAAATATTCGCTTTAGGAATTCTATTTATGATAGTTTTGTATTGATTTAATGTCAATTCAGAGCCTTTTTGATATGAATCGCTCTTCCATACGTTATAACAGAAAATACAGTTCAAATCGCAGTTATATGTAGTTTCAAAGACGACCTGGTCCAAAATATTGCCACTTAGCTTTATTTCAATTTCTGATACTCTTCCTCTGAAATTATTCCTTTCTCATATTGAGTTTTTAATACCTTCTTACGTTTTATCTGTCTGTAGAGGAGTACTGCACCACATACAATTGCAATGCCTATTGTAACCAGTATTGTAATACCCAACGGTGAGTGAAACCACCAATCAGGATCTTGAAATCCAGGAAAAGCTAAAATATGAGAAGTTGGAGGCGGTCGAGGAGCTATATGACAGGATGGCCCTTCAATCACAGGTGTATTTTCTAATGTGTTCCACTTGAGTGCTAAAAGAGCAAACCCCGCGCCTAAAAAGGTGAGCCCTGGTCCAATTATTTTGAGATAGCACCATTTACTAATTTTGTCTTTATCCATTTATGCTACACTCCTTTAAGTTTATCAAACCCTGATTTATATGATCACTTACTAGTATAAATGTCTTCGAGAAAAAAACCACTAATTTTCCTTCAAGATGAATTATACTTTTCTATGATTTTTTGCAGGATTTTAGATGAACTATTGAAGGAACTGTCCCCATATTTCTCAAGCCGGACAATTTTTCTCACCTTTAAACCTCTTTTCCGCAATTCATCTTTCAATGCACTAACATCAACCGGTTGATCATATCCCAGCACAATTATATCCGGCTTTAAATCTTCAATTATTTGCAATCGCTCCTTCCAGATGTCCCCCTCATACCCTAATACCGCATCATCCACTACTTTCAATGCTTTTATAAGATTTAATCGCTGGTCTTCTGGAAAAATAGGTGGATGTCCTTTTACTTTTAGTGAGCTTGAGTCGCGGGAAATAACGACAATCAGCTCAGCGTTCTCTCCCCCTAGTGCTTTAGCCTTCTCTAACATGGTCACATGCCCAAAATGGAGTAAGTCGAATGTTCCAAAGGCGATTACGCGCGTCATAGTTCCACTTTGATTATTCTATTTTTCATTCAGAATAAAATTCTATAAAAAAAGGGGGGAAATAGCGGGCTCGACGGGAATTGAACCCGCGACCACCGGGTTAAGAGCCTCATCCAACCAGCCAGTTCTGCTGATTGACTGGCGCTCTGCCTAGCTGAGCTACGAGCCCACAAAACCTTTCTTTATTGAGTTTCACTTCCTAAGTTAGGAATAGAACTCGTTTTCTAATAATTTGCAATCTCTTATTAATTTTTCTTCTACTTATATTTTTAAACTTGAGTCATCCAATTCTTGCAGATTTCAAGCGCTTCCACGGGATTGGTGGCTGTAGCATCTGCGCCGATTTCCCTGGCGAATTCTGGCGTGACAGGGCGTCCCCCAACAAGAATTTTGAGATTATCCCGCAAATTCGCTTGCTTGATCGCCTCAATAATATCGCGCATGTATTCTCGCGTAGTACTCAGCAACGCGGAGAGCGCCACGATGTTTGGCTTGTATTTCTTAATGGCGGCGACAAACTGACTCGATGAGACCTCAACACCCAGATCATGGACCATGAAACCGCCGCCAACCAGGAAGGAGGACACGATCGTCTTCCCAATGTCATGAATATCGCCTTTTATAGTTCCAAAAACGACGGTTCCCAACATCTCCGTTTTTGTTTCTTCAATATAGGGTTTCAAGAATTCAATGGCGCTCTTTGCTGTATCCCCGCACAACATTAACTCCGAGAGAAAATATTGGTGGCTATCATATAACTCGCCGACCTTATTTAAGGCACTACTTATCGCATTTAAAATTTCTTGGGGTGGAAACTCTTCTTTAATAGATTGCTCTATGAGTTGTTCCACCGTATCTGTCTCAAATTCTACAATTGCCTTTTCTATATCGCTTAAAACATTTTCACTCATGCATGTCACCATGACTTTCAGTAAGTCCATTCTTTAACTAACTTTTAAATAATCGTTGATAAACTTTTAAAAGTGACGAATGTAATGAGAAACATATAAAACCATACAAGCCTCTGTAGCTCAGTCGGTAGAGCGACAGATCCGTAATCTGCTGGTCACGGGTTCAATCCCCGTCAGAGGCTCTATTGGAATAAAAGATGCACGGGTGTCCGAGTTTGGCCAAAGGAGTAGGACTGAGGCTCCTATGGTGTAGACTTGTGTAAGACCTGCAATGGTCTACACACTATATCTGCGAGGGTTCAAACGTCCTGCTATAATTGAGCAGAACTGAAAATCCCTTCCCGTGCATTAAACCCTTTTTTTAGCTATTTATTAATTTTATTTTACTTCTTTTATTCTATAATGCCTCTTTTTTTCATCATTCAAATAAAAATTTATTCAGCTTTACAAAAATTTATAAAATCAGATAGGTTCCTCAATTAAAAATCTGTGTAACTTAGAAAAATTTATAAAATTAGATAGGTTGTGCAATTCAAAGCTTTAGATTTTGATAAGATTCCAATTATTTTTGACTGTTTATAGAAAGGAGTGTGCGCTATGGGAAATCCAAAGGCGAAAGGCAATCCATTGATTGAGAAGACCCGAACTTTAATGAAGAATCGGGGCTGTGTTGAAGACGAAGACAAGAAATCAAGCGAAGACGAGAAAAATGAGTTTCTATATTTCAGGGATGCGAAAGGGCAATCTGTTATTGTGCACTGCAACGCGAAGGATGAAACGGTTGGAGTAGCTTACATTCGGGACCTGATCAAAAAATTTGATAAAAAGAAGATCAAGCGACGGATATTCATTGGCGCTGGAAAAGTGACCCGAAGTGCACTAAATGAACTAGATGACAAGAATGTGGAATTCATTCCTGCCGATCTGGTTTTAATGGACATTCTGGAACATGAATATGTTCCGAAGCATGAGATTTTATCTCCGGAAGAGAAGGAGAAATTGTTAGGCCAATTACAAGTGACCGCAAGTGCCCTCCCAGACTTGCTAACCTCTGATCCAGTGGCTCGGATTATCGGTGCGAGACATGGTGATATTATCAAAATAACACGAAAGAGCCTAACTGCAGGAGAGACCGTGACCTACCGTTTAGTTGTGAAAGATGAGGGATAAAATCTAATCCGTCCAATATTTCAATTACAACTCCTTTTTAGAAAGGTATTAAATTCTGACCTTTGAAAAATTTCATCTTTTACTCTTTCTGTCGAATGCAATTGTGTGAAGTAATCTTTTTATAAAAAAAGAAGTTAGCTAGCTATGTTGAAGGTAGTAAATGAAACCTTAACTTATTTGTAAGCTAATTTTTGGCAAATCAAAATATGAGGTTTAGGTGTTTAATGTGTACGCAATTGGTGAAGCATTACTGGGAAAAGAACCTGAATTGGCTCACATCGATTTAATTATTGGCGATCGTAATGGGAATGTCGGATTAGCCTTTGCGAATGCGTTCTCGCAGTTAAGCAAAGGACATACTCCTCTACTTGCTGTAATCCGCCCTAATTTACCCTGTAAACCCTGGACGGTAATCGTCCCAAAAGTTACAGTGGAAAATTTTGCCCAAATTGGCAAGATCTTTGGCGCTGCGCAATATGCCGTTGCCAAAGCGGTCGCGGATTCCGTTGAGGAAGGTGTTATACCCTCTGATATGATAGACGAATGGGTAATCATTGCGAGCGTTTTTGTCCATCCAGACGCCAAGAATGATAGGAAAATCTACTCCTATAATTATTCTGCCACGAAACTCGCCATCAAACGTGCGCTTTCATCCTATCCCGCACTTGATAAGATTATCTATGAAAAAGATCGGGCGAAGCATCCCGTCCTCGGCTTCCGAGTGCCTCGTTTATGGCGTCCACCTTATCTCCAAATCGCTATAGATGTCCCGAATAAAGAGCAAGTTTTTCGTGTTTTAAAGCAATTACCTCCCAGTGATCGCATCATTATTGAGGTTGGAACGCCGTTAATCAAACATTACGGTACGACATTTATTTCAGAACTCCGTGAAAGTATGATGGATGCCTTTATTATTGCGGATCTTAAGACCTTGGATGTGGGGAAAGTGGAAGTGGATTTGGCATTCGAAGAAACTGCCGATGCTGTCGTCGTCTCCGGGCTCGCGTCCACCGAAACGTTGGAAAACTTTATCGCTGAGGCCCAGCGGATGGGCATCTATTCCTTTGTGGATATGATGGATGTGGATAATCCGTATGAGAAAGCCCAGAAGTTAAAACAATTACCCGAAGTGGTCATTCTCCACCGCTCAATTGATACCGAGAATACCGCGAAACCGCGCTGGGATCTGATTCAGGAGTTTAGAGACTTAGGGGTAAAACGGATCGCGGTTGCAGGAGGCATACAACCCCAAGTTACGCCAGAGGCGTTGAAGAGTGGGGCGGATATTATTATAGTCGGTCGATATATCACTCAATCAAAAGATGTTGAACGAACTACTCGGGAATTTCTGAAAATCTTTGAAGACCAAGGCGAGAACTGGAGCGATATCGATCTCTTCAGAGTTCATGAGGAATAATTCCTTTTTTTTCTTTGTTTTTTTTATTTTTTTTAATTTATTTCTTTTAACATGGTGATATAGTTGAAATGCATTCTGATTATATGCGATGGAATGGGCGATCGCCCCTGTAAAGCCTATCCCAGAACGCCCTTGGAGACAGCCAATATTCCTGCCCTTGATGAATTGGCAAACCGGGGTATTAACGGTATTATGGATCCTATCAAACCAGGGACGCGCCCTGGTAGTGATACCGCCCATCTCACGATCTTTGGGTATGATGCGTATATTTACTATAAAGGGCGTGGTCCTTTTGAGGCACTTGGAGCCGGGGTTGAAGTAAAGCCTGGTGAAATTGCGCTTCGAGCTAATTTCGCAACAATTGACTCGGATGATATCATCCTGGATCGGCGCGCAGGGCGCACAATTCCAGAGGGCGACGAATTTGCACAATTAATTGCAGATCTAACATTCCATTGTGCACCTGATGTGAAACCCACCTTTATACATACTGTAGAACATCGTGGCGTTCTGAAGTTAGAAGGTCCTTCTCTTTCGCCGGCAGTATCCGACATGGATCCCGATATTGAAAAGGCAAAGGTAATGGAGTGTTATCCCCTAGATAAAAGTCCTGAAGCGCAGCGAACCGCTGAAATTTTAAACGAATTTTTCAAAAAAACCAAAGAAATCCTACAGGAAAGTCCTTTGAACGATGAACGACAGCAAAATAATCTTCCTCTAGTGAATGCCATTCTGCTCCGAGGGGCAGGTGTCCTTCCTACTTTAAAAACTCTCCCCGAAATTTATAATATTCGAGCCGCCTGTATCGCCGGCGCGCCACTCTATCGGGGGGTAGCAGAAACTGTGGGGATGACGTCAATTAACGTTCCTGAAGCGACTGGAACCATTCAAACAAATACAATAGCGAAAGGGCAAGCCGCGTTAGATCATCTCAGTGAGAATGATTTCATTTTTATCCATGTTAAAGGCACTGATAGCGCTTCCCACGACGGCAATTACGCCAATAAAGTAATGATGATCGAAAAAATTGATGCTATGGTAAAATTATTACTTGATAATCTAAACCTCGAGGAAACTATTATCGCTATCACTGCAGATCATGCAGATCCTATTTGTGTTCGGGACCATACCGCAGATCCTGTCCCTATTGCTATTGCTGGAAACTGTGTTTTAACGGATGACGTAACTACCTTTTCTGAACGCAGTTGCGCCAAAGGCGGGCTGGGGCGAATTCGGGGCCTAGATGTTATGCCCATTTTAATGGATTTAATAAATCACAGTAAAAAATTTGGTGCTTAGCCCGATTCTTCTTCTGGTGCCCGAAACTTTTCTGTTTGGTGTTCTTCTGAAATAAATTTCTTCTCGTCTTGTTCTGGCTTCGGTAATAACCTCGACAATAGCGGCACCCTTCTCAATGTCATTATTCTTTCAAATTTTTTAGAGGCTCCATCGAGCCTGAGCGCTAAAAATGTGAATTTCTTTTGTAGAAGTATAGTAATTGATCGAAGAAGGCGATATACATGGCCGGCTGAAACAAATAGAACCAGTTTCATTTTGCTGCGTTGCGGCCATTGCTCAGGATATGCAATATCATCCAAACTTTTATACAGAATTTTCCCCAATCCGGTAGCAACGGCTTCTATTGCTGCATCTGAAAGACCTGTAATCTTGCGAATTCCGATTTTCTTTGAATAGCGTTTCGGATCCATGAAACTCTGCCATTGGATGAATTCTGTTTGATCAATCAGCTCCGAAACCTTATTTAAAACAGCGGTAATAGGATCCCAGAAGTCAGTATCAATCCATTCCTGTTCATACGCTTTTTTTAATCGGTTTCGAATACCCCGAAGATATCGCTCCTGATTTTTAGGTGCAATATTCCAAATGACTCTATACAGACAATCCAAGTAATAATACGGGTCATTCTTTTTCCGAAAAATATTTTTAATTTTTTGAACTAAGCTTAATTTTCGGTATTCCTGATGAATCAGGTGGTCCAACGCAATAATTTTTTCCGCATATCCATTCCAATCGATTTCTAATTTCTTTTCTAAATCCTCGTGCGTAATGACAGAGACCTCAAGTTCCGAAAATTCTACACCTACTGAGCGGTTAACGAAGTTATCGCGTATCGTCTTTAGAATGTGTGGAATGCGGAATCGATTTTTGAACCATTTATGTAAAATTACATAAGTTGGGTTCGGATATTCTAAGACCAATGAATGGTCTCCCCGCTCGAAAACTACATGGACTCGATTATAGAATTCTTCTAATGAATGAACATCTGGAAAATACTCTGGCCATTTTTCTGTATATCCATGTCCTACTTCTGACCAGGCATAAAAATGCTCTTTGCTTTTTACACTTCGTTTCTCAAGAATAACCCGCTCCAGATCTCCAAGATGATCATAGGATTTAATCATTGCTTTACTAAAAGCTAAAATTCCATAGAGCGTGTAGCGTTCTGTCTGCGGTTCTAACCCAGGGACCCGTATATTCACACAAATGATCTCATATGGCTTGGCTTCTGTCAGCCAACGACCTGTGGATTCAGTCCACTCAAAATCTTCCCCTAAGGAATACATTAACTTGCGGAGCTCTTTTAGATCTTTTATACCACGTGCTTTCTCTAATATCTCCTGCTTCCAAGTTTCATATTCTTCGGTCATCTCTTTTTGGAGTTTTTTCTCAAGGGAAAATTCTCCTTTTCGAATTTTAACTCGTATCTTCATGCTCCGCATCCAAACTTGTTCTTCATTACTTATATTTAGCCCTTTTTTCTAAAGTCTCACCTATTGGGAAACATTTTGCTTTCTTTTCATACAATCTTGACTTTTTATCCAATTCTTCAATCCAGATGTTATTCAAGTATTTGGTATTTTACCTCGCATATTAATTACAAAACCATTCAATTTTAATTTAATGTCTTTTCAAGGCAAATTATTTTTTTATTAACTTTTAATTAATTCCCACCGTTCTCCCACCTTTAAGAAAATTTTATTTTGTATAAAAAAATAAATGATACAATAATTTCTTAAAATATATCAAAATTAGTGATTTCTAATGAAAGAAACGTTTAAAGGATATTTACTATGCTTTCTTGGCGTCTTCACATGGTCTTTCAGTGAAATCATGGTCAAGTTGCTTCAACGCTCGGCCACACCAGTCGGACCAATTTCATTATCCTTTTTACGATTTTTCTTCGGTGGTCTTTTCTTATTCTTAATAATTTTACTGAAGAAGGACACAAAAGATCTATTTTCATTTTTGAGAAAACAAAAAAATTGCATATTAATGCTTTTCTCTGGCATGGTGGCGCTAGGTATTTCTAATATCATTTACTTTGTCGGCTTACAATCCACTCATGCTAATATAGGATCCGCTATATATACAACCTATACGATATTCATCAGCATTTACAGTATCTTTCTCCTGAATGAAAGAACAAATCTTCCCTTAAAATTCATAGGTTATGCTATCGGATTTATTGGCGTCTCTATTTTAATTACCGATTTCCTGAATCTTATCATTGATCCTGCCCATTTATTAGGGAATTTATTATTACTGCTTGCAGCTGCCATTTGGGCTTTTCATAGCGTCACTGGGAAAATCCTGTTTCTCTCTCTCCCGGAAATCAAGAATGTAGAAATAAAATTCACAACGCTTGCCTTTTTTCTGGCATGCGTACCTATCTCAATAGCCCTGGTCTTTTCCCCCGAGATCAATACCTTTTTCCTTTATAGTTTTAACGATTGGATCATTATTATGCTTTTGGCTATTATAAGTACAGGCTTTGGTCTTTTCATCTTCTTTGTCGGGATCAAAAAAATTGAGGTTTCCAGGGGTATAAGCATGGCATTATTAAAACCAATAATTGCAACAGTCTTTGCATTTTTAATTCTCGGCGAAATCCCAACCATTGCTTTATTAATCTCTATCCCATTGATTGCTATTGCGATATTATTAATTAATAGGCCGATAGCTAAAATGAAATAAAGATCATAACTGTAAAAATCGAATTCTTTATTGAATAAATGCCCCAGTCGCGATCGATTTCATAATGAAGTTCGTCTGAACTTCTTTAACCCCATCAATTTGCGTAATTTTTGCAAGGAGCATCGAAAACAAATCCATATTTTGTGTAAAACCATTGCATAAAATATTCGGATTACTTGTTAAAACCGATATCTGGGTAATTTCTGTTAATTGTTCTAATTTGGCTACTACTTCATCCGTGTATTTATTTGATTCTAAATTTATCATGAAGTAGGCTGAAATATCCAGATTGTAAAGTCTTTTATCAATTAAAGGCTTAAAGTTCTTTATAACTCCACAATCTATTAATCTAGTTAATCTATATCTGATTGCTGCAGGCGTCAGCTTCATAAATTCTGCAATTTCAGTATAGCTTGCTCTCCCATTTGTGGAAAGATATTGAATTATTCGCCGATCTATTTCATCAGGATAATAGCCCTCTGAATCATCTCTACTCATGAAAAAATCCAATTTTTTATTTGCATATGCAACCGCTTTTGCCATACATCTCACACCCAGTTGATAGTAATATTCCCTCACCCAAAGATAATAAAAGGACTAGATGACCTTCATTGCGAGTAAGTTCTAAGTTTTTAGATAGTCCTATAAAATATTTTCAATAAATAATTCGCTTTTTGTGATTTAATTGGGCTGGGTGGAACCGTAATTTTTACGGATTTTTTAAGACTTTTATTTCCTCTTTTACTTCCTTATAGTCCATCTTTTTGTACATCAGCCTGCAGCTAACCAATGCAAGAAGGCAAATGACCGTTGTATCCAGTACTAGGACAATAATATCAAAAACTGCATTATTAGCAAGAGGTAAATTGAAAAAATAGTAATATTCAATATGTAAAATAACAAAGGACATTATAACTAATACATGTAAAACAATAAAGGCAGAAAAAATAACCAAGATTGCCATTAGGATAAGCCCCATTACAAATTGCTTCATTTGACTCATATTTCTTCTCCTGCAATCTAATTTCGCGATTTTATGCCATTTATCTTAATTCTTGATTTCAAATAAACCTGCAGATTTCAAGCAGGATTTCAAACAAAACCCGTTCTCTTGCATTTTCATTATTTTTTTACAAAATATTATGATTTTCAGTTCACCATAAATCTTTCTACTTAAAAAATAGTTCTGCCCTTGTTCTAAGACACAATAGAAACCACGCATTCGGCAATATTCCCGTTTAATTGAAGTTCGGTGAAAGTCATAAATGCATATGTAACATATGGAACCGCTTTAAAAGGGAATATTTCTTAAAGGATAATTGAATCTATAATTTATCTTTCTGCATGAAATGGAAAAATAAAAAGAAAGTAATGGTGAGTAAAATGCAAGGAATATTAATAGGAAAGGGCAAAGAAGAGCTAGAGCGGGCTCATGATTATTATAACAGAAAAGAATATTTATTAGCAATACAATATTTTAAAAATGCCCTTTTATACTTAGATAGCATTCCTGCAGAATTACAACTACTTCATTTCGATAGTAAATACTTTAAGGCATTAGAATTCGTTAGTAAGATTTGGGGTTGGTTAGGAATAATATACCGTGAAACTGGCTATAATGAAGAAGCAACAGAGTGTTTCAAAAAGGAAACATATTACGCGCATTTAAATCAGATTTATCATCAAAAGTATGCAGAATTCAAATATTCAAAACGCATCCAAAGGAAAATATTGCTAAATGATATCGGTCTCATGATTATAATTGAACTCATTTTACTTTTTACAGGATATAACATCAGCTTTATCTTAAATGATGCAAGAATATATGTAAACTTCACATTTTTCTTGATTGACTTCATTGTTTTTCTTGCTTACCTAATCAAAATACGGCGCTCTTATGAATTACGCAGGGAATTCAGAAATGAGCCTCTGATCTTTTGCCCAGGATTGAAAAAACAACTTTCAAAATACTCTACAAAGCGCCAAAGACTTATCGATAGCTTATTTCGGAATATTTTCTCATTCACATTTGTGGTCCTTACAGTGAGTATATACCTATTTATTATATTTTCACAGGCGATTTCGGCTGGGAATTCCCCCATAAATGGGATTATCAATGGGACTGGGTTCCATGCAGGTTATATCAGTTTAATAATCCTCGCAATACTTTTAGAATTTCTACTGCTTCATTGGAATAAGGCAATGAAACGAAAAGAAAAGGAAATAGTTCCTTAAATTGTCAATCCTATGGATATTCTTATAATCTTAAATTCTAAATAGAATTTGGAAAATTCTTTTTTGTATTTGAATAAGTCTCTTCGATTTTCTTCCCTATCGAGCTGATTGGAATCGGATCGCATAGTTGAAACAATTTAGTGGTGGGACGATTATATACACACCGTATGACCCCTAAAAATTCTAAAATTTCAAACGCTCCCTTAACTTCCTTCCGTAATGCTGAAATCTTATTATCTCCCTTCAATGATTCACAAATTTGCGAAAAATTTAGAGGACGATCTGGTACCTCTAAAAAAACCCTGAAAATTTTCCCTAAAAGGTTAGATTGATTCTCGGATTCCATAAAATGTCGCCTATTTTTTCACTTGGGACAAAGCTTTGTTTAGAACAATACACAGACTATTAGATAGAATACTATTCGATTTTATCTATTATATAAAGGTTTCTCAAATGGTCCAAGTAGTCATTTTTCCAGAAGATCATCCATAGGACAATCCTTAGATGACATATCGTTATATATCCCGATATTACTTATTATTGTCGGCTAAGTAAGAGAATATTTCCACTGGAAACATGAAATTAAAAGATTTAGAGGCGTTAAGAATGATTCAAGAAGAATATAATCTCCCTTTCGCGTTAAAGAATGAATATATTCAATCATATGTCAAAGAAGCTTATAAATTCTATATAAATAATGATGTTAAGAAAGCCTATACCTTCTATGCTATCGATATTATCATTCGATATCTAATAAAGCTGGGCTCTTCATGGCCAAGAGAACGAACTGTACTCTATATTGCGGCACTCTATATCGCCGATCGTCACCCTTTTAGTTATCCAAATCCCACTTCCCGATATGAATATGCCAAGCGCTTTCAAATTAAATCTTCTTCAATCAATTGGTATGTGAATCGTATCACCGAAGAGCTGAAATTTTTAAAATTATTTGATTCGCATTCTCGTCCATACTTTATAGACTCCTCCGGACTTATTTATGTCATTACCGCTTCAATTTCACAAACCCAAGTCAATGAATACTTCATACGCAAAGTCGCTTTAGATGAACCCGTCGAAGAAAATATCATTGCAGATGACGTTATCGCTCAATTAGTGGATAAACTTCGATTAATTCCTTCTATTTTTCGCCGTGAATTGCGCCGACTCGTTATGTCGCTTATCAATGAAGTCCTTCAACCACTTTCCGATCCTCTCTAATTTTTTTCATTTTTTTTAAACCCTTTTTCTTTAGCCATTAAGCCTAGTTTTTACAAATACTTTTATTTTCTACCCCTATACATACTATATTTATCCAATATCATAAAAACCCAATACCGGAGCCTGTATTAAAGATGAGCCAACCGGAAAAAATGATACGATATAAGATGGTGCTTTTCGGCGATTCTGGAGTCGGTAAGACCTCCATGGTAGAACGCTTCATTAATGATAAGTTTGAAGAGTCTTATATGGGCACTTTAGGCTATAATTGCTATGAGAAGCAAATACCTCATAAAGATTGCTTGATTTCCCTCTTAATATACGATATCGGAGGTCAAGAACGTTTTCGTGACTTGCGCAAAAAATACGCGGAGGGCGCTCAAGTTGCGTTTATAGTGTATGATATTACAAATCGCCAATCCTTTGATAACGTCCCCTTATGGAGAAAGGAGCTGGATGAATTCGTTGGGAACCTATTTTTCATATTAATTGGGAATAAGGTGGATTTAGAAAGCGTTCGCGAAGTTCCTACGGTGGATGGAGTAGGACTTGCTAGGCAATTAGGCGCCTTGGATTTTTTTGAGACGTCGGCTAAAACCGGCGCTGGGGTAGAGCAGGCCTTCGCACAGTTGGCGATAAAAACTTTTGATTCATCTTATGAGTATGAAGGATTATAATCGTTGATTTTCCTTTTTAAAAAATTGGAATACAGAGCGTTTATATTTAAGAACTTTCTAAATTTTATGGGAAGATTAAAAAAAGAATCAAAAAGAAGATACCACTATGCTTGATTCTGATTCAATCATTTCTGCAATAATTCCCACGGTTATGATGGCTCTTATTCTTACCCTTCTGATTAAAGCCATTCCCTCTTACCTACCTAGGGAATTCGCTTATTGCTCAACTTGTCAATCCCGGAAATTCTGGTTCAAACCTCCCGAAGAAACCAAATTTATTTTATGTAAAAAGTGCAATGAGCAAATGGGATGGATTGAAATACCTGAAAATTTGTATAGGACTCATATATTCTACCTCCGCCTCTCATTTTCCTTCGCATACCCATTAGCCGTTGTGTCTCTCTTTTTCCTACTTCCACCAGAATTCGTATACACAATGTTTTTTCCTTGGTTTATTGTGGGTTGGTTGCTTAGTTTTATAGCGGCGATTTTTATTGCTTGGATAATCACAGATCGAATATCTAAAAGGAGCATCCTCAATTGGGCAAGGAGAGAGGGTTTTATAAAATAAGACTCAATAATTTCTTACTCTGAATCAATGCTTTTTAATAACTTGAACTGATGATGGGGTAACCTTTCCGAAATAGCCCCTCACCATGGCTTTTAATGCTTGCCAAAGAAACCAGAGCCCGCTTTCCTGAAAGGGACTGGCAATGAGATGTGAAAGCCGATAGGTCAACATATCCCGTCTTTTTATTCCTAAGTATTCACCCAAGATAGAAACCCAATTCATTACAGGCATTTTGGGGGTCTTTCCTCTCATAATTGCCCCGATATTGGAACTAAAGAGCGTTAATATAGTGTGACACCCCGGACAGAGCGAGCACAGTGCATCTGCTTTTGAATCGATGGCTTCGGCAATAATTGGGAAAGTATAAGACCTTGAAAAAAGTGAGAAGGGATTATTTAACGATCGAAAGAGAAGAGCTGCATCACAAAATGCGGTTTTTTTGTTATGTTTCATCTCTGCAATCTTGCTATCAGGCAATCTCGATAATAAATTCCTAATGCTCTCTGTATCGCCCGAATGGGCTAGATGACAAGAGTCATGAATCGTGAAAACTATGCTTTTACCTTTTGGTGCCTGAAGCAAGCCTTTTCTCTTGGTTTTCAGGAGTTCCGCCAAATAGCCGGATGCGTGAATAATTTCAAAGTCGAAATCCTCTATCAATTGAGGCGCTATTTTTTTCAGGCAATAGTAACAGGTGGCACAATAGACAATCACCTTTTTGGTTCCAAATTTCTTCAGTTCCTCAATTAAATTGGTCAGCAGGAACCTGCCATACTCGAAATTTCCCACTTCAAAATGAATTGCCCCGCAACAAATGGGTTTCTGATATGCTCCCTCTATTAGACCAAAATCAAGATTTAGCTTCTTAAATATATCTAAAAGAGTAAAATACTGGTTCTCTAATGCCTGAATTCCACACCCAGAAAATAATACGACCTCACGCTGTCTAGGTTTCCGGTACTCCTCAAATTTTGCTCGAAACTCTTGCGGAATCAGTAAATAAGTTAGATAGCGTACAAAGGAATGAAATCTGGAGGACCTTATGATTTTTGCCGCAAATAAAGGCGTTTTGGGAGGGCCCCAGGTGTACCACGTGTATTTCCTAGACAGACTGAATTTTATTGCCGGAAGCAATACTGAGAGATCTATTTTATTGACACATGCCTCGTCATGAGCTTTACAATACGTGCATGCACTCAAAAACTTCATAATTTCTCTGCTTCTGCTTTGGCTCTCGAAAAAATCTTTCAAATAAAGAAAAACCGGTATCTTAGTTCTCCGATATGCGTCACATCGTGCAAAACAAGTGCCACATTGCTGGCATTCCCGGAGGTACGTGTCTTTGAACTTTGAAAATTCCTCAAACATGAAGTCCATCACAAAAATTGTTTCATTTTAATATTTGCAGTAGGTCAATTTCAATTTAAATCAGCTGACAAAAATATAATTAAAGAAGACTGGAGTGTAAATTTCACTAATTCCAATATTTTTGGATAATAATAGAAAAGATTATCCATTATAAAAGAAAAATAGAATTTTAAATACTACTTTTTACAAGTATCAAAGAAATCGCACAAAATACAATCCATTTTCGTCTTATTAAAGGATTTATTATCCTGATAACAGACAGGCGGTGCTTTTACAGAAATGGGCTGGGGTCGTGCGAGGTTATTTATTATATCATCGAAGTTTGAGTTCTCTTTTGCGCTAACCATAACCAACTCACTTCACAAAAATTATTAAGAGCATCACAATAATTATCATGTCCATCTTTTATTAGTGCAATTCTTTGTTATATAGATTGTGATCTCCAAATGAATCTATTTTATGGTTGCAAATATCTCAATATGTTCTACGAATAGGACGTTTTTTATACCTATTCAGAGGTTCAACTAGTAATATAAATTTTATTATGAGCGAAAAGGAGTTTTGGTGGTTTTGGAAAAAGATGCAATATATCAGAAATTGGTAGAAATCTGTGGTGAAGATGTATCTATAGATGAAGCGGACTTAATTGCAACAGGTGATTGGATTGCCAAAGGGCTTGAGGCTCTCTATAAAGATATCAGTTTCAAAGCGGGATTTTTGGTCACGCCTAAAAATAAGGATGAAATCGTGCAAATCGTGAAATTTGCCAATGATAATAAGATCCCTATCATACCTCGAGCTGCAAACACTTCATACGCGGGGCAGGTCCTCCCTGTAAAAGAAAATACGATCTTAATAGATTTCGGGAAGCATATGAATAAAATTCTGGAAATTAATATCAAAGAGGAATATGCAGTTGTGGAACCTGGTGTCGAATTCTGGTATCTCCAGGAACAACTGGCGAAAGATGGATATTTTTTCCCAGCAGAACCCGGCAGTGCTTTCTCCTGCATGATAGCAGGCATGGTTGCTAATAATGCGAGTGGCGCAACAAGTTTTCGCTTTGGAACAACTCATAATTATGTGAATGGATTGGAAATAGTAATGGCAGATGGATCAGTCATCCACACCGGGCATAAAGAGAATGTAAAATCTGTGGCTGGATATGATTTGACTTCCTTATTTGTGGGTTCCGAGGGCACTTTAGGAATATTCACGGAAATTTATTTGAAAATCAAAAAATTGACGAAGAATGAGGTCTCCATGGTTGCAGCTTACAAAGATCTAGATACAGCGTATCAAGCCATCGAGAAGATTCGGGACTTGGAGTTGGAAAGTCTCGCGCTTCTGGAATACGTGGATGAAATGACCATTGAAGGGATTAACGCCAACTTGAAATTCCGTGAGAAAAAAGGGTTATTAAAGAAAAAAATGAAGGTACCCAAGCGTGCAGGCACGCTCTTAATCAAACTTATTGGAAAACGATACCAAGAAGACCTTAAAGCGCTCCAAGAAAGCCTTCAACAGATCCCGGATGCGAAATTAGAAATAATGGAAGAGCCCATTGATCAGAAGTTCCTTTGGGATGCCCGCCACTATGCAGGTCCAGGCATCGCACGAACTATGCCCCCACCAGAGGCGCCGAGAATGTTCATTCCCGCTGTGCTGGATCTTTCTGTCCCTCCAACGAAAATTATTGAATTCTTGAAGAAAGCCAAAAATATTTCCCAGAAATTTGGCTATATCCCGATTGGAATGGGCCACATTTTCGATGGGAATATTCATCTTATTTCGGCTCAGAATATTACAGAAGAAAATCTCGCGAAAATAAAGGCTTTTCAAGAAGAAATGCTTGATCTCGTGTATTCACTCGGCGGCACAATCACCGCAGAGCACGGCGTAGGCTTATGGAAACAGCAATTCATGGAAAAAGAGTTTGGAAAAGAGACCATGGATGTGATGAAAAAAATTAAACAGGCCCTGGATCCCAACAACATTTTAAATCCAGATAAAATGGGCTTAGGAGAAATTCCAAGTTATGTACATTTCGAAGGGTTAGGTGATAAAAGATGAGCGACGAAATGATTAAGTATTATTATCTCTGCAATAATTGTGGAATTTGTCGGCAACAATGCACGGTTTTTCAGGCTATTCCGCTTGAATCGCTCTCCCCCAGGACGCGAATAACTCTTGCAGGGAATCTGTTTTTGAACAAAATGGGCATCACCAAAAAGACCAAAGAAGCGATTTTCACCTGCGTTTTGTGCGATCTCTGCGGAAATACCTGTCCCAGCGGGGTAAATGTGTTAGATACCATAAAAGCCACGAGACGGTATATCATCGAGCAAGGAGAAGGGCCTGAGGGTATCTCAAAATTGCTAGATAGCATCATTCAAGGCAGAAACATCTTTCTATTCGATAACGAGGAGCGTATAAACTGGGCAGAAAATATCGAGGAAAAAGTGAAACCAAAAATACGACAACAATCCGAACTTGGGCTATTTGTAGGATGCCAGGAATCGTTCAAGGGGTCGCTCTATAATATCCCAGAGTCTCTTGTGTTGATTTTTGAAAAAGCTGGTGTAGATTTTACCCTCCTAGGCGACGAGGAATGGTGTTGTGGGGCGCCTTATTTTCTCCTTGGTGTGAAAAATGAGAAAGTCGAAGAAATTATCAAGCATAATATTGAGAAAATGAAAGAATTCGGCGTAACCAAAATCGTTACTACATGCCCCGGTTGCTATCTGGCTTGGAAGGAAGAATACAAGAAATTTGACCCTGAATTACCGTTTGATATTTTGCATTCCACAGAAATTATTGCGAATTTGCTCCAAGAGGGCAAGTTGAAAATTGGAAAAGAATACAAAAAGAAGGTCATATTCCAAGATCCATGTGATTTGGGCAGGCACAGCGGTATTTTTGACGCTCCACGGACTATTCTCAAGAGTATTCCTGGGTTAGAGCTCATTGAATTACCCCGTGAAAAAATGGATGCATATTGCTGTGGGGGAGGTGGACTTTGCAAGGCGACTTATCCTGAAACTGCTCTCGCTGTTGCTAAAAAAGTAGCGAAGTTATACAAGGATAATGGCGCAGAAGTGATTGTTACAGCATGCCCTGCATGTTTCGACAATTTACAGGCTGGAATAGAAGGAATCGACGGTATCGAGATAGTAGATATCCATAGTTTAATAGTTGATTTGTTAGAATAATAAAATCCGAAAGATTTTCTCTTTTATTTTTCTTTTTTCAATATAAAACCAAATCTTATCCATTCTTTAATGATTCTACTAATGTGTCTATTTCGGATTCACATTCTTCCCAAACATTTTGTAAATTTTCAGCAATCGGTATTAATCGCGCCTCATCTAAATTTACCCCATATCCATGAATAAAAAAGTGCCGAAATGCACGATACTCATCAAGTTTTTGTAATAAGTCAAATGAAATTATCTGATTATCGATGGCCAGGGTTAATAAGTCTTTATGGGAAGATTCGGATAAAGGAATAGAAATTCCTTTAAATTTTAAAATTCTTTTAAGAAGATTTTCTATTCCACTATAGATGTTGTGTAAAAAGATAGCAATGGCAGCTAATTCAGTAATAGTTCTTTTTTACGTTTCAAGGTTGAACGTAATGCATCAAATGTATTTGAGATTTGTTCTTTTTCAGCAGAGATTTCTCGGATTATTTCATCCGTAAATTTTAACACCTTTTTCTTCGACTATTTGATTAAATAAAGATTTCCCAGAAAGATCGATAAGATCGACGGGCTTAGGTAGATTTCGGAGTAACTCCCCATAAAATTTAAAAAATAACTTAGGCGAAATTCCTTTTACTGCCAAATCAATATCGTTGGCGTTATCATAATCTTCTAATGATGATCCAAATAAGATAATGGTGGAAACATTATATTTTTTAGCAAATTTAATAATTATTCTCTTATCTTCTTCACTTATCAATTTTTATCTCCCATATATTGTCAATATTTTCATCTGATTCTTTTCTTTAATTTTTAATGCCTATTATATTTTTCGTTAAATACATTTAAGATTTTATGAGTTTGAAATTTTCTAAAGGAGAAAAAATCATTTAAAAATGTATTTTATTTTTCATTTTCTTTTTTAGCTAAATCTTCTGCAACCTCTTTTGCCCAAATTCCGGTTTCTGGATTCTGAATTACTTTTTGGAGATAATCGGAAAAAGACAATTCCCCATAAGCTTCTAGCCATTCCTCATATTTTTCCTTTAAGTTCTTATATGCCTCTTCGTGGTATTTACAGTAATCTCCCGAAGGGATTTCCCGACTACAGATGGTGCAGGTCTTGATACTTTGTTCTTCTGAGTCATTATTCGATTTAGGCACGAGAATCAACTTTGATATTCTTTCCTTATTAACTCACGAATAGGATTTTTAAAATTAATCCTTAAGGTTTGTAGGGCTCAGTAAGAATTTTACGAATGCGCTGAGCCAATTTTTTCCCGATCCCTTCGGCTTCGACTAATTCCTCTTCATCCGCGGTGAATATGTTTTCGATGGTTTGAAAATTTTGCAATAGATTCTTGGCACGGACCGTATCGATGCCAGGGAGGCCGGCAACAATGTATTCTTGAGTCTGAGAAATCTTTTCTGGGGCTTTTTCAATGCGGGTTCGGACCGTCTTTTTCCCTTGGCTTCGTTCAAGTTCCCGTCGGGCAATAGTCGTGAAAAATTGGGCGGTTTCTTTCCCATTTTTCGTCCAGATGATGGGAAGATTAAAATCAATTATAATACTCACAAAGGCTGCACGAATCGCTTCCGGTCGCAAGGTGCTTGCGGTATAGAGGTCTTCCCCTTCAATTACTAGCAAGCAATGGGGCGCATTTTGCTTTAACTCCGAGACCTCTTTAAAGAGACGGCCATCAATAATGGATTTCGAGAAATCTTGGCAGGTTTTTCGTTCAACGTAAATTCGCTCTCCGATACAATAGTCGGCAATTGGGAGCTGTTCAAGAGTGATTTTGAACCCCGCTGAAACCAATTCTTTGACGAGCGTTGAGGAGGTTTCACGATGATCCACAGTAATATCAAATTCCACTTTTTTCTCCCTTTTCTCTGGGGGAACAAATTTATCAATATGTGTTTGACTATTATCGAGGCGCCGGAACTTTTTCCGGGAGATTTCCTGTAATTCTCCCAAGATGCGGTGCATTTCCCCTTGCTTCTTCCGTGCAGCCCAATAGTAGCCTTCATCTCGGGTACCCTGTGCCATTAAAATGATGACTTCTCCTGGCTTTCTTCGGCCTGTGCGTCCCTTCCGTTGCACATACCGAATTTCACTTGGAACAACATCATAGAAGACGACGAGATCGCATTCCGCGATATCTAACCCTTCTTCTGCGACGGAGGTTGCCACTAGCACATTGTAAGTTCCCTCTTTGAATTCCTTGAGAATTTCGATTTGGCGCTTTTGATCAATCCCTTTATCACCTGCTTTGGATTGCTGTCCGACAAATCGAATGGGTTTTATGCTTTCGATGAGTGCTAATTGATCGGTTACTAATTGAGCTGTGACTCTATACTGCGTAAACACGATGACCCGGGAGGATTCTGATTTTGCAAACTGCTCCGTTAGACGTTTCGTGAGCATTTTAAATTTCGGATGATCCAACCCTTGTTCTAATAATTCATTGACTCTCTTCTTGATATTAACAAAAAAGGGGGAGGTAACAAATGCTTTCAATGCGCGCGAGGAATGCTTTCCAGCGGTCGGTTTTTCCATTTTACTCAAATAAGCTAACAATGAATTTAATCCCTGCGTCTCTAGTAATTCCAACATATAGGAAAACCGGATTGCCATTGCAACGTTCGCTATTAGTTCAAAATCTTCTGCTGTTGGATTTGATAGGGCTTTTACTGATGCCTGGACCTGCATTTGGGCCTTTAAGAGGTCCTGCTTGGTTACTCTAGAGATATCATACGATTCAAGAAATTCAGCTCGCCTCAGTAATTTCAGAATATTCTTGTATTCAGTTTCAATTAATTGTCTAATTTCACGAAACTCAGGAGGTAACTCAATTTTTTCCCAGCGCATTTCAATGGGTTGTACATACCTAATAACATCGGGGCTTTTCTCCGTTCGGACCTCAATATTTTGAACGAATAAATTCTCCATTACCGCATTAATTTTTTCTTGGGTCGCCCCAGGCGAAGCAGTCATCCCTAAGATTAGTGGATGCGCAGCCGTTTTCATGTATTGATCGGCAATGAACGTATAGGCATATTCTCCAACCGCCCGATGTGCTTCATCAAAAATGACGAAACTCACATCTTTTAAATTTACAATTCCTGTGATTATATCATTCTGCAGCGTCTGCGGTGTATAAAAGAGGATTTTTGCACCTTTGAAAAGTTCTGCGCGTTTCTCTGAAGGAACTGATCCCGTTAACATTTGAAGTTCCTCATTAAACGTCAAGACAGATTTGAAGGTTTGGTAATGTTGAGCTGCCAATGGTTTTGTAGGTGCTAAAAAGATGATCTGAGAATCTGGGTATTTATTTAACCGATTTACTGCAATTAAAACCGCAACAATAGTTTTCCCAAGTCCCGTTGGAAGGATTACTAGACTATTTATGTTATTACATGAGCCCAGAATGGTTTCTTGATATAATCTCCTTTGAATTGCGTTTTCCTTTACCAACGGGTGATTAACAAATTCCATGTGGACTCAATCCGAAGAAATGCCTTTTATGGTGGATTTGCTGTTCCTCTAATAGTATATAACATTACCACTCAGACGCGCTCCACACTATATTCTATTTACCAATTAGGATTATTAAAGTCAAAGATGATAAAAAGAGTTAAAATAATCCAAGAATTGATGACAATTTCTTTTCAAAAGTGTCTATATTTCATGTTCTCAATGTGATCTTATATTCTTACAAAAAATAGTGAAATTAAAATGAGAACGATTAAACAACCTCCATTTTTTTCACTTTATGAATGTGACTCTGGAGCTCTTCCGAAATATCATTTAATTTTTCCTGAGTATTGGCCGCCGTTTTCATGTAAGATTCATAGAGCGCGCTCAAGTTTTCTAATTCGTATTGTTTCAACGAATTATCCGTGGTTGATCCTGCTTTTATTAAATTTTTTGCTGATAATTCAAGATCCTTCAGGATATCCTGTTCTTCTTTGACAATTTGAAGGTAATCATCCACTCCAACGAAGCTTATCTCAAATCCGCCTATTGTTTCTAAAGCATTTTCGATGTCCACCAGTATATCGTTATCCAACTCATAATCCAGATCTTCAAGATTCTTCATTATTGTAATATCTTCGCCATTCGAATCTAACAATTGCTTTATCTTCTCTAAAATCTCGTCTGAAGCGGCTTTATGATTTAATTGTAATTCATTCAGGTCCTTTTTAAACATTATCATTGCTCTTTCAAGTTTCTTGCTTTTTCTGTCAGGAAATTCCATTTTTTCAAATCTCCTAATACTTATTTTTTACAATACTGTTAGTACTACTAAATTTTTGTAGATAACGATATTGAATCTAAAGAAAAGAATTTAAAGAAGAAAAATTTAATTTAGTAAAATCTTTAATGCAAAAGAAGAAAAAACTTTTTGAATTAAATTTCTAAAGTTATAACAGAACTTCATAAAATATTTTAACCCGAGAAACAATTTTTTGGAGTATTTTTACGAGTTCCAAAGATAAATCACTTCTAAATGAAAGGTGCTACAA
>Ga0315279_10002503_pt1 | contig 27405 bp, 26 predicted proteins | sample YL17G06_20_MG_FD_203694 | JGI IMG/M metagenome (GOLD analysis project Ga0315279, IMG submission 203694) | Sediment microbial communities from Yellowstone Lake, YNP, Wyoming, USA - YL17G06_20 | ecosystem: Environmental > Aquatic > Freshwater > Lake > Sediment | place: USA: Wyoming | collected... | reverse complement strand
CCGCAGCGTGAGAAAAGCGATCCCAAATCGATTCCCCCTTTCCATCCTCGTTCCAAGCACCCTCAATCTGATAAGCAGAAGTCGCTACACCCCACAGAAAACCATCTGGAAAAAAGATTCCACTCGTCGACGCAGGCATAAGGTTACGCTTATTTTCTCTTGATATTTATTGTTTCCCATGCTTGAGTTCCTGAAACATTATATTTTGGATTCCGAACTTGGCTGGGCTTAGTTATGAAGGCAGTGTATCTACCCTGGCTGCACATGCATCAGCCGATGATAATCTCTGAGAATAGCAAGATCGTAGGCAACCTGGAGAAAATGTCAAGGTTTGGGTTTGGGATATAACTCTTCCGCAAGCGCGCGCCTATCGTTGAAGAAAAATCCATAAGGCCTGCATTGCCTCCATATCCGGCGAGTATTGCATAATTCCAGCGCGCGTTTTTGTCATTTCCGTTTTCTGAATACAATCATAAAATGCTGGCTAGTTCCAACCACACATGGATCCGTGCAAGTTTTCAAATGGGTTTCCCATAAAAGTTCGTTGTACTTCTTCTGTCTGTAAACTTGATTATATCGCCTTTGATGAGCAGAATATATACCTTCTAATCCCACCGTTTCCAGGATTGATGTCTTGTGTTCAAATTCTCTTTTCAATTCCTCAGCAGAATAGAAGTGAGCAGGAGCGAATTCCCATCCTCCCAAATAATCTCCAGTGGTTGTGTATTTTCTGAAAACGCCAGGTGCTTCAAGCATTTCTGGCCATAAACTGACGATCGCATTAATGCAGACAGCAAATCTACTGATTACAGAAACAAAAATCGGTGCTTCATCCTTGGCGACCCTAACCAGCTCGCTAACTGCTTTTTTCCTCAGCTGTTTACTTACTAAGTGGCAAAGTGCTCCTCCAAGACAGAGAACCGAATCGAAAGTTTTGTCTTCAAACATAGAAAGATCCTCTATTGAACCTTCCACGATCTGCGCCACTTTATCTTGAACTTTCTCCTTCTTGATTTTCCTTTTTGCTATTTGTAGCAGTTCAGGCACGAAATCGAGTAAAGCGACGTCATACCTTAGTCTTGCAAGTTCTATTGTGTACCTTCCAGGTCCACCACCAGCATCTAAAATAAGCCCTCTTTTCGGAAGGTATTTTTTAAGAAAAAGCATAGTTGTATCGAATTCCAGTCTATGAAACGGATTACTGAACAGTCTTTTCCATTCCCTTGCAGAATCCTTCGCATAATACTCTCTTATCAGTTCAGAAGACATGAAAGATTCTCCTCGTATCGCCTTATCCTCTAATTATAGCACGCAATAAAAATACCCTACACCAAGACAACACGCGCGCCCAAACGCGAAGTTGATCGATCGATGCGTTTCTTCAGTAGAGTCTGCGTGTGCGCGCGACATGGAAAACATGGAGAGAAGCATGGAGTTTTGTCAAGGTCTCCGTTACAAAACCTTTTACAAAACGCACTTCCCGCCGTTGAACGTCGTCTAGAGTGCGACGCGAGTATTAGCGTGTCCTTTTTACTTCCGCAGGCTTTCCTTCGTAAGAAGCAGTTCGTCTTCCAGATATTCCTGATTGCTCATCTTCTTGATCTTCAGAAATCTCTCTGAGCCTTTGTCTGTTTCTCTTTCGTGTATTTTGATTTCTCCGTCGAAAAGATCCAGAATCGCACGAGCATCTTGTGAAGAGTGCATTTCAGGATCCATCACTGCGAGAGTTGTGAAACCTTCTGATTTCAGTTTCGTCATGAGGGCAGTCAACCATCTTCTGGTTTCAACTGCGTGATGCTGCAGCAGAACATCCGAGACCAGACTTATACAGATTCTTCTTGGACCTTTCAGCGGAGGGTCCAGTTGCCGGATAGCTGAGGTCAAGGCGATACTAATGTCTGTAAGGTTTTCTACCCCCTTCAGCGTGTGCACGTTGGGTGAGCTTTTGATGATTGCATCTGCCTCAGGGTTGCAGACAAAAAGCTGCAAGTTCGACACGAATTTCTCTGCAAGAGTTTTTGCCAAACTGGCATTAATGGTAACGTGGAATGTGACTTCACCATTCTTTGCTCCTGTCTCAAGAAAGCTCTTGACCAGCAAGTCTCTCTCATCGCAGGAAAATGAAGTCAGGACTACTGCATAATTCGGAGGTATTCCGCCATACAGTGACTTGTCAAGATCTGCATATCCCGTGGAGACATGCTCTGTGGGCTTCGGCTTCGAAACTACTTTGCCAGTTTCTATGAAAGTTATTCTTGCCTCCACTCTCTCAATGTCCTTCTTGGCACCCATTTTCTGGAACATTCCTAAGGCTTGGTTGAATAAATTGAGAGCCTTTTCTTTGTCACCATTTGCGTTTCTTTCCAAATAGGCATGGGCATATTCGCTGAGTACCCATCTAGCGAAGTAATAGGCGTTCCATATATCCGCCTTTATGGACTCCCCTTCTCTAAGGGTCCTCTCGAAGAGCTCAATAGACTCTTCGTGTTTCTTCTGAGCACGAAGTAGCATAGCCCTCAGGGCTTTCTCGTTGACGCTGAAATACTTGTCTCCTGTTTCGAGGGCAAACCTCTGCAGACTTTCAAGTAGGTTCTGAGCTTTCTCGTTCTCACCAAGTTCTACAGATGTCCAAATGAGAAACTGAGAATTGAACATTTGCATCATCTTTGATCCCGCCCCCTCACACACTTTTACCGCTTCCTCAAACGACTCCCTTGCTTCTGTGTACTCTTCCTTGTCAAAATGCTGTAGTCCGGAATTGAAATGAGAATCGGCGCTCTGCTGGAATTCATTCAGTTTCCGAGAAATGTTTGAGGATTCGGCAAAGCACTGTCCACTCTTGTCCCATTCCCCTGACAATTGATAGGCAAATCCAAGAGTTGACAAGATCATTGAAAGGTACGGTACGTTGCCAGCTCTCCTATTCAACGCAACTCCCTCTTCACCCAAAGTTACTGCTTTGTCCAACTCGCCCAGTTGCACACATAACATTGCAAGATGGTTGAGAAACATAGCTTGCCCGCCGATATCTCCCAGTTTCTTTGCAAGTGCAAACCCCTTCTCAGCAAACCCCAGCGCTTTCTCCCACTCTTCAACAGGAAGTGACCCTCCGACCCTTTGGTATGCCCACACTGCCGTCTCCAAATAGTTGTTATCAAGGGCCAATTTCAAAGCTCTATTCGCATATTCCAAGCTCTTCTTGAAGTCCCCAATATGCAAAGACAGTACTGCCATTTCATTGCACGACTCGGCAACAACATCAAAGACATTCAAATTTTCAGCCAACGCAAGTGCCTTTTCAGCCAGCGGCAGAGCTCTAACTACTTCTCCATTGCGCCAATACATATGGGACATATCTTCGTACAAGCGTGCCAATTCAATACTTTCAGGCTCAGCTTCTAGGACTTTCAGAACCTCGTCTTGGTGGTTCTTCGCCTCTTTCACATTACCTATTTTTTCCCAAAAAAGATTCGCCATCTTCCTGTGCAGAGTAACAACTTTTCCCTTCTCCTGCAACTTGGTCCACAAAAGCAATGCTTCATTCCAATACTTCAGGCAAGCGTCATACTCACCGACGAGCTTCTTGATGTCTCCAAGGCGTTCCAAAACATGTCCCTTTTCTTGGGTCTCTCTTTTCTTCTCCTCAAGTAGTCTTAGCGCGGACTGGAAGTACGATGCAGCCTCGGCATTAGCGTAGATCTTCTCAGCTTTCTCTCCCGCCTTCAGGAAATAGTCAAGAGCCCTTTCTTTGTCTCCACTCTCAAGAAAATGAGAGGCAAGTTCCGCAAGATGCTCATCGATCGTACCAGCATAGATCTTTTCTAGGGCGTGTCCAACAATGCCATGAAGCTTCACACGTCTTAAAGGACTGACTTCCTCGTACAGAACATCTCTGACCAACACATCTGCAAAAGAACAGACTCCTTCTCCACGGATCACCTGTTCCTTGATCAATCCGGTTTTGAACAGCTTATCCATCAATTCCAGCAACTTGCTTTCCTCAGAGCCAGTGACTTCCTGCAAAGCCTTGAAGCCGAAATCATTGCCGATGAATGAAGCCATTGCCAGAGCACTTTTGCAGTCATCGTCTAGCCTGCAGATTCTCGCTTCTACAACATTCCTCACGGTTTCGGGAAACTCGATCTTTGAAACATCCCTAATCTTCCACCTGCTTTTCTCCCGGTAGATTACCCCTTCCTCTTTTAGAGACTCTATGACTTCCTCTGCAAAGAATGGGTTTCCTCTTGTCTTATTGTAGACCAAACCACAGAATTCTGTGGGAACATCGTCTTGCTCCAGAATCTGTCTAATCATCTCTGAAATGTCTTCAAGTGACATTCGCTTCAAGGAAACGACCTGCGGCAGCCGCTCCCTCTTCAACTCTGTTAGAATTGAAGTCAAGGGGTGTTTGGAATCAACGTCGGTGCTGCGGTAAGCCCCTAGAAGAAGCAATGACGTTTTCTGCACACCGTGAGCGAGATAATGTAGAAGCAAAAGTGAAGACGGATCAGTCCACTGTAAATCATCAAGAATGACCAGCAGTGGAGCCTCTGTAGACACGTTGCCGATGAGTTGTGAGACAGCTTCAAAGAGCCTGTTTTGCTCTTGCTCAGGGCTTAACGGAAAAGACTGCGAGATTACCTTTAGCTTTCGACCAAGTTCGGGAACTAGCTTCGCAACTTCAGCCGGATATTCGCCGACAACCCTGTGCAATTGCTCGGGAGTGCATGCCTCCAGATAGTCTTTGATGACTTCCTTCCACAGAATGTATGGAGGAACGCCGTCCATTCTGAACAGTGCTGGGCATCTGCCATACAAAACCTGCACGCCACGTGAACGTGCATACGCGCCAAGCTCCCTGACTAGTCGTGTCTTTCCAATCCCAGCCTCACCATGAATGAAAACAAGACCTCCCTCGCCGTGAACAGCCCTGTAAACAGCCTCCTTTAGAACGTTCATTTCCTCAGTTCTATCGACAAGCGGAACCTCTTCCGTAGCAATAGGACGAGGACTCGGAACGCGACCATGTTCAAGCGATGCCAGAAGGACCTCTCCACTGACCTCTAAGCATTATATTTGCATTGGCATTCTTATGACTTGTGCCACAGAAACACACAGCGCTCTGGTGCCAAACTCTTAAGAAAACTTCAAGAATTAGTCTACAGCGCGCGCTTGGATACAACAAACAGATATAGTTAACAAAATCGATAATGAAAGGTACCTAATATGTCAAAGATATCGCGCGCTGATTAAACAGTCGCTTAAAAGGACTTATAGAGAATTGCTCTACTGTTTTCGTTTTCTTTCTTCTCCTTTCAATCCTTTTGGAGAATTGCGAGATTTCTCCCTAAATTATTAATGCAACTTGAAACGACAATGGTGAACCAGCAAGAAAGAGAGGATGGTGAATGCAGTTATCAAGAGGCTTCTCATGAAAGGTCTTGTGAAACTTTCCGGAAGACCAGAGGCGAAGGTTTCCCTTGAAAGGTTAGAAGGCTTTGTCGTGGACATTGGTGCTGGTGGAGAGGGTGTGATAGCCAAAACATGCGGAAGGGAAACTGTGTGTGTGGATATTAGCATGAGAGAAATCGATGAGGCTAGGTCCAGAGGTGCAGTTGCCAATTGGGTTTTATGTGATGCCTGCTCTATGCCTTTCAGAAATGGCGCTTTTGACGTTGCCACATTTTTCTTTTCGCTTATGTATATCAAGACGTTTGAAAGGAAAAATGCTGTCATGGTAGAGGCTAAAAGGGTTCTTAAATCGGATGGATTGCTCTACTTGTGGGATGCAACCATTCGGGAAAAACCAGATCTATCCGTTGTATTTGTAGAAGCCAATTTGCCAGATGAAGAAAAGATCTATACAGGATACGGAGTGAAAGGAAAAGAGAAAGAGCAAACTCTAGAACTCATTAACAAGTCAGCCCTTGAAGCAGGATTCAGAGTTACCAGAACTGAATCTCACAAAAATTGGTTTTCAGCATGTTTTCATTGAATAGGTGAAGTTTTATCCCGATTTAGGTTGGTTTTGCTAGTATTTTTGGTTCTTTCCATTCTTCTCTGAGAACGCTGTAGAGTACTCCGTCCTGCCAGACTCCCCTGATGAAAGCACTCTTACGAATTATCCCTTCTTTCGTGAACCCTGCCTTTTCAAGAACCCTCTGAGAAGCAAAATTATCCACACCAGTAATAGCCTGAACACGTACAAGTTCCTTTGAAAGAAACAGGTAGTCAACAATGATTTTTACAGCTTCAGACCCGTAGCCTTTTTTCCTTTCGTTCGGAACGAGGATGTAACCTATTTCCATGAAGTTTCCGTTTAAAAAGTGGAAGACGGTTCCGATTTTCGTGCCGTCTTTTTTCTCTATGAAGAACCACTTTGTGTCAGGCGTGAGGCTCTCATACCTTTTTTCCCACTCTGTTTTAGACGTTTGTGGATACCAACTGAATTCGCCAAAGAATTCTGGATTGTTCCAATATTCCATAAAAAGTGGCAACTCCTCTTTCTCCATAATCCTCAAATTCACATTCCTACCTTCAAGCAATCTTAACACCCAGTCAATCAGAGAATTGGTTCAGCTATAACTTTTCCGCAACACCAAAAACTGGCTCAAGAAGAGCGCGCGCTATAGAAGATAATTCTATAAGGCGAATGATTAAGCATTGCTAGGTATAGAGGTTTCAAGTTATGAGTGAGGTTAAGAAATGTCCTAAATGTGGTGGAGAAATGGAGGCGGGTTATTTGCATAATGCTCCGTATTGGAGGCGTGGAAGAAGCATTCTTGGGCTTGGGTGGGATGGCAGGATCTTTGCATACAAATGCAGGAATTGTGGCTATGTGGAACTCTATTTTGAGAAGTAGGAAATGAAGGAAAAATGGATTAAGCGCGTGCTGCACTGCTTAAACGGAAAAGTATCCACCTAAGCCTTTATAAAGAGTATTTAAACACTTCAGTAGCGAGAAGGGAGGCTTAATGCCAAAAAGCAAAGCCATCGTCAAGATCGAGAACGTCGTCGCTTCTGCCACCTTGAATCAGAAGGTTGACTTGAACGCTGTTGTCAAAGGTTATCCAGGCGTGGAATATCGTCCAGAACAGTTCCCAGGCCTAGTGTTCAGGCTCAAAAGACCGAAAACTGCAACACTTATTTTTCACTCTGGAAAGATGGTGTGCACGGGCGCAAAATCCGAGAAGGAATCCCGCAGTGCAGTCATGAAAGTTGTAAAGGAATTGAAGGAAGGCGGAATAATAATCATCAGCAAACCTGAGCTGAAAATCCAGAACATTGTGGCTTCTGCAAGCTTGGGCGGAACGATAGACTTGGAAAAGGCAGTGAGCAAGCTTGTAAAAACCATGTATGAGCCGGAGCAGTTTCCAGGATTGATCTACAGGATGGACGAGCCTAAGGTGGTCATACTTTTGTTCGCAAGCGGAAAACTCGTCTGCACAGGTGCCAAGAAAGAGCAGGATGTCCATGACGCTGTACTCAAGCTTCATGGAATACTGGAAGAGCAAAATCTAATATTCTACGATTAGACCTTTCTTCCAGTTTGCCTTCTACTTCTTTTTGATCTGCCTCAAAATAGTCTTCAGCTGATCTTCATCTATGGCGCCGATTTCGCAGAGGTTTTGCGCCGTCTCTCGAATGTTGAGCAGACTGCGAAGTTCTATTCCGCCCTTTTCAAGTCTTCCTTTTCCGCCCTCTTCTCTGTCCAGAAGTGCCACCGCGTCCGTGACAACACCGCCTTCAGCTGTTATGGATTTGGCTGCTCTCTGCAAGGACAAGCCGGTCGTAACTAGATCATCAACCAGCAGAACACGGTCGCCTGGAGCAAGAATCCCTTCTATCCTTCTCTGCCTTCCATGACGACGAACACCCCTGCGGATATAGAGAAACGGCTTTCCCAGATTGTAGGAAATCACTGAAGCGAAGGGCAAGCCACCGACCGGGATTCCAGCTACCCTTTCAAAGTTCTTTTCACCCACTTCCTTCTTTATGAAATCTGCGTAAAAGTTACAGATTTTTTGAAAGGCGCCCGGAAAGCTTGGGACTATGCGCAGGTCTATATAGTAGGGGCTCATTCTCCCGCTTGAGAGCTTGAAAGCACCAAACTGCAGAGCGCTTATTTTGTTGAGTATTTTGCAGATTTCAACCTTGGCCGTTTCTCTAGGCACTGTTTCACGTCCGTCTTGAAATTTGGTAGATTTTGCCTATCTCAGGGATTAGGCACATGATCTTCGGCAGTTCCTTTTTCAAAAGCTCAGCGAATTTCTTCTGATCTCCTGATGCGCCTGTGTGGTATGGCACTGCCACTTTGGGCTTGGTCAGTCTCGCAATGTCGACACCTGTCTCGGGCGAAGTGTTAGGTGCGATTCCAACGGTGCAGAACACGAGATCGGGTTTTTCTTTTTCGCCTATTTCCGTCATTTCAGGGAACGGTAGGCTGTCGGCGGTGTGGAAGATTTTGACGCCATCTTCGCTTGTAATTAGGAAAGAGATGGGTGTGGTGGCAGGCGGATGGTTACATCTCTCGGCTTTGACAGAGACATCGCCAATCTTTACTTCTGAGCCAGGCTGGATTTCCTGAAGCTTCTGTGGCAAAATCGCGTTTCGCAATCGTCTTGCGGAAGTCGGATCGGCCACAACAGTACAGCCGGTCAGTTTGCACAGTTCCGAAACCAATGCTTGATCTAAATGGTCATAATGTTCATGAGTGATCAGAACGGCATCAACGTTTCCAAAGTTTCGGGGCTTAACATCCACAGGGTCTATGACCAAGGTTTTCGAAGGAGTCTTAACAGTCACTCCAGCATAACGGTTAAACCATACGAAATAAACCTCGTTTTTTGAGGGTTTTTTTTCGATTGACATGTCTGGTTCCTCACAACCACTAAATAGGATGCCCAGGTTTTAAAGAACTTGCGTTAACGCCTAACCAGCAGAGGTATTGGCGAACAGTTGCGTTGCGTCTCCTGCATAACACAGCGTTTTCTTGACTTCCGATCAGCGCTCGAGCTTGGCTTCTTTTCTCCTAGTTTTCGGCAAGGCTTAATTATATTGTTGTCCAATCAGACGCCGCAAACAGTAGGTGATAAATTGGCAGCGGATGAAGTGTTCGAGAAGTTGACGAAGCAGATTATGGGCAGGTTCTTTGAGGCGAACCCTGACTACGCCACTTTCGTCGGATTGCATGACCCCTATGACCACTTGATGCCAAATGGCTCCTCTGAAAGGCTCATTCAAAATCTCAACTTGATGGAGGAAGGTCTCAAGAGTCTGGAGGAGACGGTGAACCGTGAAGAGTTGAGCGATGATCACAAGACAGACTGGGAAATCATCGAAAAAGCACATGAACGAAGCAAGTTTGACTTCTACGAGTGGCGGATGCATGAGCTGAATCCAGACATTTTCGAAGAGCTTGGCGGACTAATCTTCATAATGTTCACTAGAGACTATGCGCCAATGGAAAAAAGATTGGATGCCATTGCAGCACGCATCGAGAAGATGCCCAAGTATCTTGAGGAATTTCAATCAAGATTCGCCAAATCCCAGCCAGTGAAACTCTGGGTCGAGATTGCCATAGACAAAGCTCAACAGGTCGGCGGCTTGTTCCAGTTCATACTTTTCGCTACAAAGGGACAAGTGTCAGACAAAACCTATGAAAGACTCAGCAATGCAGTGACGGCGCTTGAGCCTGCTTTGAAACTGCATCTAGAATGGCTTCAAGGCTTGCTTCCGAAAGCGCACGGAGAATGGGCAATGGGCAAGGACAAATTCGAAAGACTCCTGCAGCTGCGAGAACTAGGGCTGACTTCAGACGAGATATATCGGCTCGGCGTGAAATACCTGGGAGAATTGAAAGCTGAAAGAGAGCGATTGGTGGCGCAGTATGCTCCTGGGAAGTCGGTGGAGGAAGCCTTTAAGGTCATAGAAGGCAGGTCGCCTAGGACCTTCGAGGAAGCGTTGGAGCTTACCAGAAAAACAATGGAAGAAGCCCGAAGTTTTGTGCAAGAGAAAAGCCTTGCAACCGTGTATCCAGAAGATGTCTTGTTGGTGAAGGAGACGCCTGGTTTCATGGTTCCCGTGATTCCATTTGCGGCCATGATCATGTCGGCCAAATTTGACAGGCCACAGATAGGCATCTATGTCGTGACGAGACCCAAGGACATGGCTAATCTTGGCAAGCATCTGAATTTTCCTTCTATAAGGAACACGGCTGTTCATGAGGCCTTTCCGGGTCACTTCCTGCAGGGAGCTATTTCGAACCGTGGCAGTCTTGTCCGAATACTTGCCGACGGCACCGAGACTGTTGAAGGTTGGGCTCACTATTGTGAAGAATTGATGGCCAAGAAGGGTTTCACTGGCGACTTGGAGACACGTCTTGTACAGACTAATGACATGATCTGGCGAGCCGTTCGCATAATAGTCGATGTCAAGCTTGCGAGAGGCGAAATGAGCGTCAATGATGCTGTTGCAATGCTTGTGAAGGAGACTGGCATGTCCAACGAGGCCGCGGTCGCTGAGGTTCATCGTTACACTCAGACGCCTGGCTATGCCCTTTCGTATCTTCTAGGAAAGCATCTGCTGCTGAAGTTGAAGGAGGAAGTGAAGCAGAAGATGGGGGACAGGTTTGATGAGAAGTTCTTCCACGATGCAATATTAGCCGACGGTTATCTGCCTATTTCGATGTTGCGCAAGATCTTTGACAGAAAAATAACCAAACACTTGTCCAAATAAGCAGACTCCTTTTTCCTTTTTGGCTTTTCAATCTTTTCTCTTATGTGTCAAGGGTGATTCCTAGCAGGTCGAGCATAGGAATTCCGGGTTCTGAGCAATATTGAAAGTCTGGAACAGACGTCTCATTGTGAACGAAAATTCTCACTTGAAAAAACCGAAGCTTTAATTGATTCACCTTTCGGCCTGAGTCAGCGAAGCCGCTGATACAAAGCTTAATAGTTGCTGTTTGCGTTTTTGAATATTCAAAGTGGTATGGCATGGTTGATGTCTGGTTTCAATATGGAAAGACAGAGGTTTGCGTGAGAGTTCCAACACGGAATTTTCTAGGCTCGATAGAGCCTAAGGAAAAAGCTGGAGTGCCAGACTCGAAAGCTGAGATTGAACGCGCACTGAAAGAGCCTATCGGATCCAGAAGATTGAGCGAAATCGCCAAACCTGAACATAAGGTCGCAATCGTAGTGGATGATGCAACAAGACCAGCACCGACCAGCCTGATGCTTCCCCCTTTGCTTGCTGAGTTAAATGTCGCAGGCGTGAGAGATGAGAACATCACCATCATCTTTGCTTGCGGGATTCACAGGGCGGTCAAGCGCGAGGAAGCCATAGAGCTTCTAGGCGCGGAGGTCTTCAATCGCATAAAGAACATAAGCCATGATTATAGAGCCCAAGATCTGGTTTACGTTGGCTCAACCCCAAAGCATGAAACAAAGGTCTATTTGAACCGTGTTTTTGCTGAGGCAGACGTGAGAATCTTGACAGGCGACGTGTGCCTGCATTATTACGCGGGCTATGGCGGTGGAAGGAAAAGCGTTCTGCCTGGAATTGCAGGCGAGGAAACGATCAAGCATAATCATGCGATGCTTTTAGATGCTAACGCAAAGACTGGTGTTCTAGTAGGTAACCCTGTCAATGAGGACATGGTTGAAGCTGCGAGAATGGCGAAGGTTGACTTTGTTGCGAATGCTGTTATGAACAGCAAAGGCGAGATTGTAGAGGCTTTTGCAGGTGATCTGGAGCAGGTTTTCGCAGAGGCTGTGAAACTTGTTGATGAGATGTACCGTGTGACCGTGGATCGCAGGGCGGACATAGTCGTTGTCAGCTCTGGCGGACATCCAGCAGACGTGAACCTTTTTCAGGCGTACAAAGGCGTTGATAATTCCTTAGAGGTGACTAAGCGTGGCGGCGTGGTGATCTTGGTCGCTGAATGCCCAGAAGGGCATGGAAATCAGGTGTTCTATGATTGGATGGTGAAGTTTGGCGATTTGAAGGCTGTTGAACGGGAGATCAAGCGCAATTTCGCCTTGGGCGGACACAAAGCGTATTATCTGCTTCATGCGCTACAGAATCACCAGATTATTCTGGTTTCTTCTATGCCCGACTATTATGCTTCAAACATTTTCAAGGTGAAAACTGCCAAGGCCGTGAACGCCGCCCTGAGCGAGGCTTTCAAGATTATGGGTAGCAATGCCAAAATTTGGGTAATGCCTCATGGAAATTTCACGTTGCCCGAGGTCAAAGCCGTGGAAGAGCAAGCTGTGTCTGCAAGCGGCGAATAGTAAGAGTATTAAGTCACTTTGAGATTTACGCATGAAAGCAAAATTCGGAGACGAGAAAACTTGCAGGAGACGTTTGCACTGCGCAAATTCACGACCAGCGATCTGCAAAGGATCATGCAGATTAACCGCCTTTGTCTCCCAGAGAACTATTCAGACTACTTTTTCACCGACCTAGCCCGCAAATTCTCCGAAACCTTCCTTATCGCAGAAGACAAAGGCGAGATCGTCGGATACATAATGTGCCGCATCGAAACAGGACTGTCGAACTTCGGCTTCGGCGGCATAATGAAGAAAGGGCACGTGGTTTCCGTGGCTGTCATGCCAGACCATAGACGACACGGCATCGCAGAAGCACTACTCAAAAAAGCATTTGAAGGAATGAAACGATACAACGCAAAACAATGCTTTCTAGAAGTCAGAGTCAGCAATGACCCCGCAGTGGGCATGTACAAGAAGCTTGGATTCGAAATTACGCGCACCGTCAGCGGATACTACGCAGACGGAGAAGACGCCTACGTAATGAGCAAAAAACTGTAAAATAAGCTTATTTTTAGCCTTTAATGATGAAAAAGCGCCCAATTTAGATTTTTGAGTTTCTTATTCTGCGCAATTGCTTAATCAATTCGCAATTCGTCTTTGCCGTCTGAGTAAGGTGCGTGAGGCAGAGCCGAGATGTCTTCGCTTTCCAAATAAGCGCGCATGAGTATGGCTAACTTTTAAAAAATCCGTGATTTTTTGAGAACACGAACCATTCTAGGTATTCTGCAAGAATCAATTGGTTTTATGCTTTTTGACGGAAGAAGGAAAACCATGGAACGCCAATCTGAGCATTGGCAATGTACAGTAAATGGGATGCGCATAAGAGTCAACAATCCCGAAATATGGTTTGTTTCCAACTCTGCACCGTCTAATCATTATGACGCCAACTTCAACCTTGTTCATAGCTTCTCCAATGAGAAATTTGAATGCGTCCTTGAAGATTTGAGAACGGTTACTCAGCTCAACCTCAACTGCAACTTTATCCTTATATGCGTCACACTTCCACCTGCCCTTGTGATCATTTGGACTTATACCTGGAACAGGCCATTCGACCTCCCATTTGTGAGATCTGAATATCTCTTTCACTTGATTATTGTCGAGAACCTTCAACTTGGAGAACTTGTTGCCAATTTCCGCTATTTCCTCAAAAACTTGTTGAATCTCGTCGTTCCATTGAATATTGTTCGATAAATACCAGTTACCGCTACCGTTGCTCTTCGTTTTGGGCACAAAGTATGCAGGGACATACCCACGCAATAAGTTATTTAACGTGCCTTGACCAACCCCATCCTTCAAGTAACGTTGAAGCTCATTCTTCAATTCATCCCTCCAGTGGTAACCGTTCTCAATGGCATTCTTGCTGTTTGAACTCGTTGGCTCTACGACACTCCATGGTTCTTGTTCTATTGCAGAGAATATTTAAAAGTGCTCCGTGAAAAACTGGCGACAGAACTCTTAATCAGACGGCGAACGAATATGGCAAACCTACATACGTAATGAGCAAAGAACCCTCTTGAAACCAATGTGAGCAAACGCAGTCAGCGTCACCGAGTATTCTCGGCTGCCGTCTGGTTTCCTGCTTCTGTCGGATAGTAGAGCATTACGCTGTCGTATGCTGGGTCTGGACCGACTTCATCATACGTTTTTATCATGGCATCTTTGAGGGTCAACCCCTCTCCGACGTAATGCTGAAGCAATCGAGCCGTTGTCTGATCTGTGTGCGACGCTGACACCGGATTGCGAAAGCCAACATAGACGCTGGCGCCCTTCTCGATGAAGGCTTCAGCCATATCCTTGTACGTCAGCCCGTTGCAGCCCATGACGATAATCGTGGAATTGGGAAACCTCCCGTTCATGCTTGACTTCACGAATACTGGAGGGATTCCGAAATACTGCTGATCCTGGCCCTCGACTCTATAGACCACGCCTATAAGTCGGTCGTTTAGCTGATCGTAGACATGGCAGCTCTGGCTGTAAGATTCAGAGGTAAAAAGGGCAAGAGGAGGCTTGTTCTCCTGGCTCAGGGCCGAGTGAACTCTGAAGATTACTATTTGATAGTTGAGCGCTGGTAAGCCTCTATAGAAATCCACTGTGACGTTTTCACCTGAATAGTAGTCCACGGTGTATCCCGCTTCTGTCATGGTTTTGTTAGCCGTTTCCACGAAGGTCTCGTTAGGAAACGTTAGGCTCAGATGGTCCACTATAGCAGCTCTCAGTCCAGAAGGTGGAGGATTCGTCTGGTACTGAGGCAGATACATGTAGACAGCGTAAGCCACGACTACTACAACCAGAATAAGGACCAGAGCAATTGCAGCGGCCGTGCGGCTTCTACGCTCTTTCTTAGCCTTGATTTCAGCCCTAGTGAGAACATGCCGCTTTTCCGCCGTCATAAACATTCACAACTTTTCATTATCAAAGAAAAAAGAAGGGGAAGTTATTTTACTTTGCGCTCTAGGTTTTTCTGCGTTTGAAACGTTTGACGTAGAATGTTGTTGCAACTGTTGCTGCAAGAACCATCGAGACTGCGCCAATGTACGGCGCCGCCACAGCAAACTTGTCTACTGGAACTTGAACACCCCCAACTCCTGCTTCGATTGTAAAGGTCTCTACGGCGTCTGCGGTGTCCGTATTATTGTCGGTGACTGTCAGAGTCACAGTATAAGTTCCTGTCTTAGTGAAGTTATAGCTTACTACTTGACCAGTCGCGTTGGTTCCGTCGCCGAAGTCCCAGTAATAACTGATGATGGTGCCGTTGAGGTCGAAGCTGCTTGAAGCATCAAACGTGAAGTTTGCCTTGGCTGCTACGGAAGCATAGGACTTCTGAACGTGATGGTTCTCTCCTGTCTGAAGTGACGACAATATAGGCTTTAACGTTTTAGCATCAAAGGCTACGACGTCAAAGGCTGCCACAGGCCCCACGAGCGGCACTGGAGGTTCTTCGGGCGATTCTGGAGGGTCACCGAAGAGGTCTCCAATATAGATTTGGTCACATAGTACTCCAGCAGCACTAACCGGTCCCAAATCTACGACGAAGACTCCATCATCATCCGTTTCGACGATAGGGTTCCCATTTGGCCATGTATCATAAAGGCAATTGGAATAATAGCCAACGTAGCGATATATTGGAAAACGCGAGCCGCCAAGCCTTTGCCACGATAGCATCAATCCGACACCAGTTCCTTTCGTGTTTATCATCAGCCAACCCCCGGGTGGAATTGGCATAGTTGCAGGCAGTAGTTGTCGGGATACAACTTCAAACCACCATGGCGGAAAACTCCACACGTTGTCACGTGCGTCTCCTGTTACCGGTCCGTCGCAGTAGTCTATGGCATAGTACAAGTACAATTGAGGCATGTCTGCCAGAGGTAGTATCAAGTAGTCTATTCGGGCGAGCCATGAAATCAAAGTCACAGTCTTGATTACTGTCACAGGAATACCGCCTACAAAAACTGGTCCGATAGCGACACTGTACCAACTAGCTCCACCACCGAGATATTGCCTAGGGACGGTAGGTCCCCACAACGGTATAAGCGTGCCAGGAAGATATCCGACACCGTTTATTGGAGCTACTGTTGAAAGGTATTCGTATTCGCCGTACCACACTATGTCTCGCCCCAGATTCTTGACTGGAGCCATGCCCACGATGGTAACAATTCCTTGATTGTTGAACCCATTTCCAAGAGTTAAGCGGATCCAAGCATTTTGTATGAACGGCGGCGGTATTGGTTGCGCATGCACGGAGGGTGCAGCCAAAGCCATCAGCGTCAAGAATGGCATCAGCACTATGATAATCTTTGTTTTCGTTTTCATCTTTCTCCTTCTCCCAAAGTTTCGTTTTTCTCTTTTCAGAAGAGTGAAAGCAAGGTAATCTTCCAGCTCTCCCGTGAAAGATTCTAGTGGCTGCAAGTTTTAGATAAATCTTGTGGAACAATCTTCTACATGTATAATTGCTGCCTTCTTCCATATTATCAAGCATTTCATCCGTGAATAAGACGTGTGGACAGCCCCGAAATACCCATAATGTCAACAAAAGTGGAACTGGGCATGAAGCCATCCTTAGGGTTTCACATTCAATGAACCCATATGCGCAGTTTCCGCTTTTTCGTTCATGTAGTTTATTGCCTGAAGAACTGATTTTGCCAGTCCTAAAAGGCTGAAGAGCATTGCCATCATAAGAAATAGTCGAAGATCGACGAGCAGGCTTACGTTTTCAAATGTCAATCCTACCAAGCCGCCCTGCAATGTCAATATTAAATACCCGATAACAAACAGAGCTCTTCCTGCGCTGAAGAAGTATTGATAGACTGTTCCAGCTGTAAATTCGGCAATAATCATCAGAGTGATATATATAGCCATGAAGGTTTCGACCGAAAGCTCCAGCCACGGGAAAAGCTCTGCGAACGGGGCCAAAACCATTGACCATAGGAAGAAATAGGCTACGTAGAAAATAGCTCCCTTAACAGTCGCTTTCAATGCTTTGAACACGATAGACTTGAAATTCTTTCTCAGATAACTCTGCTTCTCAGCCATAGGGAATCACCATAGGTCCATAGTTGAAAAGTGGCGTCTGAAGGTAAACCTCGAAACTTCCGCTCGGAGTTACGTCAGCAACTCGCATATAGAATTCGACTATATCGCTGAATGAAGAATGCTGAACGGCTGCGATAACAGTCTGCCCTTCGCCAGCCCGCACATGAGCGCTATTGTACATATTTATCTGAACGTTCCCTGCAATGTCAAAAAGGGCGTGATTCTCAAAACTTAAAGGTACTGCAACACGGAAATGAGTCATATTTATCACCGAATAGGCCGGATTTCCAATCGCAAAATCGTACAGCGGCGCGCCCCACGGAACAGAAAAATTCGTTGACGCTTGAATTGGAATGAAATCCGCAACTCTCAGGCTGACAGACTCGGTGATGTTCAACTCATTGTCATTGAACAAATAGTCCATGTGAGTGCTGAGCACCTCGTCAATGTCTAAAGTCATGTTGTGAAGAATAGTGACACTTTCGCCCTTTCTTATTATGGGCATTAGAGTATCTCCTCGCGCGATCATTAGACCATCCGCATCTGAAACCTCAGTTATGACATTGAATAATCCTATGTTGTAGTAACCACGATTTGCGATATTTATCGGCAGAGAAAAAAACAAATCATTGTCTGAAGTCACACTGGTCTGCAGCTCTCCAAACCCGAACTGCAAGTCCTTTGCGGAGTAACCCACAGAAGCGACAAAGGCAATTAGGAAAATCCAGAAAAACGTCGTAGCTAAGCCTATCATTCGAATCGGTACATTCATTGCAGACCCTTTCTAGAGAGCGTTACAGACAACTTCTTAGGAATGGAAACTTAAGATGGAGAACTGTTGTTCTGCTGTTTTTGTGGCTCTGGGGGCGTCTGAACTTGCTGTGGCGCGATCTGTTCTGGCGGAATCACTATGATTTGTGGCTCTGACGGCTTAGCTTCCGGCTTCGGTTCAGGTTTGGGTTCTGGCTTGACTTCCTTCTGTGGTTGCTCGACTCTTGCTGGCTGAGCCTGAGGCTGTTGTTTCTGCGGGACTGGAACAGGTGCCGGCCCGCTTGGCCTCTGAGGAATGGCGACGGGTTCGATCTTTGGAATGTTAGCTATTATTGTGACCCCTCTTATCGTGACGAGGGAGCCTACCCATCCCATTACGCCTAGATACATTATTCTGATAGCGGTGGCAATCAAAGGAGCTAAAGCCTCGCCGAAGGTCTGAACCAAGTCCTGCGATGGAACTATGTCCAAACTTTGCGTCAAGAACCCCCAAGCGCTCATGAACGTGAATATCAATAGGGCTACGCCAATCATAAGAACCGTTACGCCTGAAAGGGCTATTTTGTCTCTGAAGTTTACGCGCATATCTATAGCACCGTAGCGATTTGTTTGAGCAGAAGTCATATTAAATCTTCAGAAGCACTAAACCTAATCTAAACTCGATAGCAAAAATCCAAAAACAAGGAGTGGACAAGAAAAATAGGTGATAGAAGCTAGGGCGATATGCCAAGCTTCTGATAGATCTTCTGCTTGTTCTCCTCAACTTTCTTTGAAACATCCATGAAAATATTGTTTCCATGCGAGTCAATAGCCACCGCCAGAGGACCAAAATCCTCAACTTCAAAGATCCACATGGCCTCGGGTGTTCCCAGATCAAGCCACTCAACACCTTTCACATTCTTAATGGCCTTTGCAGCAAGTACAGCAGCGCCACCTGTGAAAGCACCGTAAACAGCACCGTACTTCGCCATAGCATCGGTTGTCTTCTTTCCCATGCCGCCCTTGCCGATTACTACTCGAACCTTAAAGTCCTTTATGAACTCGTCCTCGAAAATGTCCATCCTGGTGCTTGTCGTCGGGCCAGCAGCAACGGCAATCCACTTGTCACCCTCTTTGCTGACTACTGGACCACAATGAAAAACCGCAAGCCCTTCAAGATTCAGCGGCAACGGTTTTCCTTCTTTAAAGAACTCGAGAGCCCTTCGGTGCGCCTGATCTCGTGCGGTGACTACGGTTCCCGTCACGTATAGTACATCGTTTACCTTCAGCTTTCGCGCGTCTGCTTCAGTGATCGGCGTCTTAAAATGATATTCAGTCATTCTTGTTCACCTCACCAAGTCAGTTTATGTGTCAAGTATTCAACGGTTCCATCAGCCCCAATTCGGGCAGAAGCTCTCCTAGCAGCCCAACAGTTGAAGGCAACTGCCACTGGAAAAGATGCTGGGTGTCTGAACGCAAAGTCAATGTGCACTCCTAAGACCGTGGTTTTGCCGCCTAGTCCCATGGGGCCGATTCCAGTCATGTTCGCAGCTTCAAAGATTTCATTTTCAAGCTTCGCGATTTCAGGATCTGGGTTGTGCTCAGTTAAAGGTCGCAGCAAGGTTTTCTTGGCAAGTTTCATTGATATGTCGGCTCCGCCTCCCATTGCGATGCCAAGAATGTTCGGCGGACAGGGTTGAGCGCCTGCTTTTATGACAGCATCAACGACGAATTTCTTGAGCCCTTTTATTCCTTCGCCTGGAACGATCATTCCACCGAGGCAAACGTTTTCGGAGCCTCCGCCTTTTGTCATGACTGTCATTTCTAAGGTGTCACCAGGCACGATTTCCCAATTCAAGTGCGGTATGTAGCGTCCAGTGTTGTCTCCACTGTTCTTACCCGTGAAGGGGTCAACCGCATTGGGTCTAAGTGGAACTTCCTTTGTAGCCTTACGCACGGCGTTGATCAGTGCAGATTCGACTTTGTCAAGGTCTTTTACTCTTGACCCAGCTTTGATGTAATAGATTATTGTGCCCGTGTCCTGACATACGGGAGCCTTATACTTCTCAGCAAGTTCAATGTTGTCCAAAATCGCTTTCAGCTGTGTCTTTCCAGGTTCTGTCTCTTCACCGTAAGCTTTCTTCAATGCCTGCTTGACATCGTCTGGCAAGTAGATGACTGCCTGCTTCAAAATGTTGAATCCAACAGTTTCGACAGTTTTTGCTGTTTCCAAAGCTCACTCACTCTCATTAGACGGTTTCTATGAAGAAAGCGTCTACTTATAATTTGCCTTGATCAGAAAGCACAGCCTTCAAGATTCAAACGATCCAGGGTCTGGGAGAATGCGCGCGCTTCCTGTAGCCACACCCGAAGAAAGCTCTCGCCGCTTGTTCACTTTAACCCATCTCTCCATAGACTAGAAGCCGCCCTGCTTCGCGCGTTTTAAATATGGCTTGCCTTAACTCTCTCATGAATCTGAGAGAAAGGTGTATTGTCAATGACCGAAGAAGAGCCAAAAGAAAGCCAAGCAACAGCTGCAATCAAGAAGAAATACGAGTTTCTAGAGGATTTGCCAGGAATCGGCCCAGCTACCGCCCAGAAACTGCAAGAACTGGGCTTTCACACCGTCGAATCATTGGCCATGGCTACAGCACGCGAGCTGGAGCCCGTTGGCATTACCGAGAAAAAGGCTTTCACCATCATCGAAGCTGCACGTTCATGCATCGGCGTCTCATTCATCAGAGCTGATGAACTTCTCCGTCAACGGCAAAGCGTCTTAAGATTGACAACGGGAAGCAAACCGCTAGACACGATGGTTGATGGCGGGCTCGAGACCCAGACCATCACGGAGTTTTACGGTGAATATGGCACCGGCAAGAGCCAGATCTGCCATCAGTTATGTGTGAATGTTCAGTTGCCTCCTGAGCGGGGCGGGCTTGGCGGCGCTGCATTGTACGTTGATACTGAGAATACTTTTAGAACCGAGCGGATCGTGCAGATGTCCAAGTTTCTGGGGCTTGATCCTGAACAGGTTGTCAAGAACATTATCTACGCTGAGGCTTACACTTCAGATCATCAGATGTTTCTGATTGAAAACGCTGACGAAGTGGTCAAACAGAATAACGTGAAACTTATTATCGTTGACTCTTTGACGGCTCACTTCAGAAGCGAATACATCGGGCGAGAGATGCTGGCTCCCAGACAGCAGAAACTGAACAAACACATGCACAAGCTCATCGGCTTGGCCCGCGCCTTCAACGCCGCAGCCGTCGTCACGAACCAAGTTATGGCAAAACCAGACGTGTTTTTCGGCGACGCAGTGCACCCCATCGGCGGCCACATTGTCGGGCACACAAGCCACACGAGAATCTACCTGCGCAGGGCATCGCACGGTCCAGTTCGAATCGCGCGACTTGTCTCAAGCCCATATTTGCCTGAAGGAGAGGAAATCTTTAAAGTTACCGAGAACGGCATAGAAGATGTTTCTGAAGAGGAGAAACAGGAAAAACAGAGACCTCGTGGACGTTAAGCCATGCCAATTCCCCAAGTCTTGGTAACTCGATACTTCCGGCTCATAGCCAGCAGGCAGTTTACCGAAGCAGAACGCGAACTTGAAAAAGTCAAACAGAAGATGCAGAAAACAGATTGGAACCGCGGATACTTCAGAGCTTTGTACGGCATGTATCTATCCCGCAAGACAAATGGCGATGCCTACGCCTTTTTTCCAAAAATAGACTTGAGCGACAAAGCGGCTTTGCACGGCTATAGGCGGGAATTTCTGGAGCACATGAGAAACAGGCTTCACGACGACTATGACCGCGGCTACTTCTCAGCCTGGGCAAATTGCATGCGCGTATTCAGCAGAATCGAAGTTCCAGCTACAGCAAACGGGAAGGGCTCAGCACCAAAAGACGGAAAACCCGCCACGATCAAAGGCGACCAAAGCCAAGCAACCATAGAGTTTTCTTGACGAAGAAAAAGAAGACTAAACTATCCTGACTGGGGGTCCGGCGAGTATTGTGTACAGCATGGCCCAGAAAACAAGCCATCCAAGGAAATAGATGCCTATACCCATCGTGAAAAGCTTTTGTGGTTTTTGCACCAGTCTAACGAACTTGTACTTTATTCCGTAATATGATAGAATGTAGATGATTATCGCAATCGTCATGCTATTGAAAACAAGGGAAACATCCTGTGGAAAAGCCAGCGTATTGTCCTCCTTGATGGCTATATTATATGGAATTCTACCAGCTGCCAGAGCATACCCGATGCAGAGCACAGCGGCTAAGAACCCTAAAGCTAACCTTAACCAGTAAACCTTCTCCAAGGGCTTCAAAGGTCTCATGGCTTTCTCAGCGCCTTTGCGTCACACATTCTGGATGCAGATCTGCTCGATCTGTCACTGAACCGTTGTTTTGGTTTTCCATGTAATATTCCCTTGTCGTCGTCGCTTTTGTCAAGACACGCTCTAGTTGTGATTTGTAGAGGTAAATAAGCATATTCCCCATTGCCGGGCAAAAGAAAAGAGATGATGCTCTTGGTTATGGGCCGAAAAGTGTGATGTTTAATGATCCTGAAGGCTCTCGGTGAAAGACCTCAGATGTGGAGTTAGTGGCTCCAGATGTTGGAGACTTGGATAATAGCAGAAAAGGAGCGCAAATCAATAAGGTCGCGTCGGAGGATGACCGCTATTTTCCTGCATGCAAAGCCTTCTTCCACGCGATGATCGTGAAGGCCATAGCGAAGAACACTAAGAAGGGCAGGATTGCTGCCAGGCTGAACTCCGGTATCATCTCTGTTCCAACGATTCTTATTTCGTGGGTCGAGTGACCGTACTCCATATAGAAAAACGTGCAGTCAGAGTCGCTCAATACCAGCGTCGTTGACGGAGTTGCGTCTACTGTTATCTGCCATTCTCCAGTTTGGGCTCGCAGAAGCATTAGGGGAACAGAAACTAGCGCATACCCTTCAGTGCCGCCAGGACCCGTCACGTTGAAACACACGGTTTTCTGCGGCTGATCAAATGCCACAGGTGACACGGTGGAGTTGGAGGTTATATTAACGTAAAACGTGCGGTCTTCCCATTGGATTTCCTGTGCCACGCTATTAGGCAGATTTGTGAAGATCCCGTCGAGTGTTGTGTGGGGTATCGGCGACCCGTCGTGATAGGCCGTGTCGGTTTGATGAAGATGCAGTACAGAATTCCCGAAGCCCTTCACCTTGAAGGTTATTTGGAAAAGTCCACCTGAGCCAAAAGCCTCGGGTGGAGGAGGATTTTCTGCCACTAGCGATTCCCACACCTGTATCAACCCCAAAGTGTTGTTCCACTTTGGCAGCCAAAACGTATTGTTATACGTGCTTCTTATGAGAAAGTTTCCTTCCGTGACACGCACCACTTCTAAGACCTCAGGCGAAAAGCTGACGTAGACTTGATAGCTCCATAGCCAGACGGCGTTTGCCACTGTCACATTCAAGCTAAACTGCTCGTTAGGCTGCGCGCCGGTTAGTGTTGGCTCTACGAGAATGCATGGTAGCTCCGCCGCAAGGGATCCTTTAACAAACCAGTCTGCCAAAAACAATGAAGCTAGCACGATCATAATAGTGGCAGTGAGTAGACGCGATTTTCTTCTCAAACGCCTCCCTCTAAAGTGTTTGCGTCTTCCTAGATGACAACAGTCGTCCCGAGCCATATAAAGATGAAACCTGAATATCAGCGGCAAACATATTCAGTGCGTACATCTCAGGTAATTCGTGGAAATCCCAAGCATCAAGCATACGCTCCGCCCAAAAAAAAACCGTGTGCATCTGGAAAGGAACAAAAAAACGTTAAGAGGACTGCAGAGCATCGCTCTCAGGTTTGCAGAAATGGTAGTCCTTGGAGGCTGTGAAGAAACCAGCACAAAACAAAGCATGTTCCTGCCTTTGAGAAGTTAACCTTTTACCGTGCAAACGAAGTGAACGTGAGACAAAGAAGAAAAGGGCTAACTCCTGTCATGTAACCCCGTGCATTTCCTGCAAAAGGATAGGCGCCGGCCAAGACGAAATCGCCACATGGAAACCCAAGGACCGTGATTGTGGAGATCGTCAGAATCTCCCGTGACACTTTTTGGGGCTTCCTCCAAAATAGTTGCCTTTCGCTCTAAATCGTCCAGTTGTACTGCGTACTGCTAGAGACTGAATGGAACACAGGAAGAGGTCACATAAAAGAGAGTTTCGTGCTACGCAAGCGTGCGTGTTTTATAGCATTCTGAACTATACTTCCTGCAAGTGTTGGAAGTTGCATAAGAAAGAGTTCACAAGTTTCGACGTTGCTGCTGCCACTCGAGAGTTGAAAACTGTGATTATGAATTCTCGTGTTAGCAATGTATATCAGCTTGACGCGAAGACGCTGCTTCTGAAACTGCACAGACCTGACAATCCTGCGTTGAGACTGGTTATGGAGGTGGGAAGGCGCTTGCATCTTACCTCCTATGTTGCGGAGAAGCCAGTTACACCGCCCGCATTTTGCATGGCACTGCGGAAGTATATGCGCAACGCATGGCTGACGAACATTGAGCAACACGAGTTTGAACGAGTGATAGTGCTCGGATTAAAGACCAAAGAAGGCGAAATGCAGCTTATTTTGGAACTGTTTGGCGACGGAAACATAATCTTGGTAGGCGAAAACGGCAGGATTCTGCAGGCTCTGATTTACAAGAAGATGCGAGACAGAAACATAGTTCGCGATGAAGCTTTTGCATTTGCGCCTTCAGCTGGAAAGAACCCGTTGAAGGTCAGCAAAGAGGAGTTCAGCGAAGGTCTAAGAAAGTTTGGCGACGTTGAAGTTGTTAGGGCATTCTCTCGATTCTTGAGCGTTGGCGGAATCTATGCGGAAGAAACTCTTCAAAGGGCAAGCATTGATAAGACCAAACAGTGTAGCACTCTGAGCGACGATGAGATAAATGGCATTTTCGATGCATTTCAATCATTGCTCTCGCAAGTGGTCAGTGGCGCTTTAGAGCCATGTGTAGTTCTCGATGAAACTGGCGTTTTCTTTGATGTCGTACCAATCAAGCTCAAGCGCTATGAAAGCTCCAGTTTCAAGTTCCAGCCATTTAAAAGTTTCAATGAAGCCTTGGATGAGTTCTACGTGAAAGTGACTGCAGTTGAGAAGGCTCTGGCCGAGATAGAAGTTGGTCAGCTAAGGCGCGAAGCAGAAAGGTTGAAACGCATTGTTACTGATCAGGAGAAAACTCTGGTTGAAGGTGAAGCGGACGCTGATAAAAGCAGGCTCATAGGAGACGCGATATATGCTTACGGTACACAGATGCAGGCTTTGTTGAACAAGTTCTCAACGGCCAAACAGAACGGAAAAGACTGGAATGCCGCAACCTCCGAGATCTTGGAAGAGAAGAAAACTGGCGCAGAGCCAAGCATCTTTTTTGAGTCTTTCGAGAGTAGAGGTGCAATCGTAAACGTTTGTGTGAACAGTCTACGGTTCGGATTGAACCTGCGAAAGAACATGTTTGAAAACGCTGCGGAGTATTATGAACGAGGCAAGCGGATCAAACAGAAACTTGCCGGTGCCAAGAAAGCACTGAAAGAAACTCAAAAGAAGCTGGTTGAGATTGAAGCCAAGATGGCTGAGGCTCACGTGCTTGAGAGCATTAAGCCAACCGAAGCCGTTGAAGAACTCTCATTGCACAAGGTGAAGAGTAAGGAATGGTTTGAGAAGTTCAGGTGGTTCATTTCTTCAGATGGATTCTTGGTAGTCGCTGGCAAGGATGCTGTAAGCAACGAGGTGCTAATCAAAAAGCACACTGAGATGGATGATGTCGTTTTCCACGCAGACATCACTGGTGCGCCGTTTGCGGTCGTTAAGACAAAGGGAAAAGAACCCAGTGAACGGTGTTTGCGTGAAACCGGGGAGTTTGCGGCTGCCTTTTCCAGAGGCTGGCGAGAAGGTTTCGGAAGCGTGGACGTTTACTGGGTCAAGCCCGAGCAGTTGAGCAAGAGTGGCCCTTCAGGCGAGTTTGTGGCTCGTGGCGCGTTTGTTGTAAGTGGGAAGAGGAATTGGATGCGCAACGTTCCGCTCAAGTTAAGCGTAGGCGCTGTTGTTGATGAAAAGACTGGTGACCTGAGTTTTATTGGTGGGCCTGTCGATGCTGTTAAGGCGAAAACACAAGCCTACGTCGTGGTTGTGCCTGGAGATGTTAAGGGCAAGGAGTTGCTCGGGCGTGTTCTGAGGGCTTTGGGCGGAAAGGCATCGAGAGAATTGCGAGATACGGTTATTAGGGCTTCTGTTGAGGACGTGAGGGAATTTGTCCCATTCGGAACGGGGAGGGTTCTGGACGTTTCGGAATGAGATTGGTGTTTGTCGTTCAGGATTCGGGCTGGATTCTGGGTATGTATCATTGCTTCATAAGGAATATCTAGCTTGGAAACGGTTTCTTTAACTGTGAGTGAGTGACGGTGAAAAACATATTTCAGAGACAGGAGACTGCGCAGCAGGTTAAGTGTAAGCTGTGCGGAAGAAGGACTGCGACTCGTGAGGACGGGTTCTGTGACAGTTGCCATTTCACAGTGACTATAGATGCGATCTTTGACGCGAGAGAACAGCAAGCAAAAAAATAGGCTCAGTCGAAACCTGCTTGGTAAATAGTGTTTGGATAGTCAAGAAGCTTCATTGGATTAAGCTCTGGCCCGTCTACTTTGTGGGTTTGTTTTGCTGTAGGTTTTCTTGTAGTTGTTGAATTGTTTTAAGTCGTTTTTATGAGTTTTCGGATATTCCCTAGCTATGATCTACGATGAGCATTTTAAGTGTGTGGTTACTTTTAGAAGAGTTTGTGAAAGGATAGACTGTAGGCTATTTTTGGTGGGTTTTTTTGCTTCCGCTGTTGAGTTTGTGGAGGCATTCATCCCTTTTTTCCATTACTGATCTTAGAATTTTTATGGGATGTTCCTTCTTTGGGACCATTTTCAAGCCACTTGGCTATTTCGTCAATATTGTATTGGAGGATGTTTTTATTAAACGTATATGTTTCTTGTGAATTTTCGGTTCAGATTCTCCTGCCGTTTTTGTTGAGGAAGGTTTCTGTCGTTAGCAGGGCTAGTCGATGGTTTCCAACGATAAAAAAACCACAAGTTCAAGGTATATATAGGGGGGTCAAAACTCCAACCCACACAACAGAACAGCACCAACATGCTATATTGAATTGGGCTTTGACGTATATTCCAATGATTGCCTCCTTCACACATCATTCTCCTCCAGCCGACATTGCATGGCTGCAATATCTTTCTTAGGAGGTGATCCGGCCGCAGGTTCCCCTACGGCCACCTTGTTACGACTTTTCCCCCCTTACGAAAAGTAGATTCGACGCAGCCAACAAAGACCACGCCTCACCCATAAATCGCTCGGGTGGAACGACGGGCGGTGTGTGCAAGGAGCAGGGACGTATTCACCGCACGATAGTGACGCGCGATTACTAGGGATTCCATGTTCACGAGGGTGGGTTACAACCCTCGATCCCAACTACGGCAGGTTTTCGGGATTGCCTTCCCCTTTCGAGGTCGGAACCCATTGTACCTGCCATTGCAGCTCGCGTGTGGCCCAGGAGATTCGGGGCATACTGACCTGCCGTGGCCCGCTCCCTCCTCCGCTTTATCAGCGGCAGTCTCCCCAGTGTGCTCAGCTCAAGGCTGATGGCAACGGGGGATGCGGGTCTCGATCGTTGCCTGACTTAACAGGACACCTCACGGCACGAACTGGCGACGGCCATGCACCTCCTCTCAGCTCGTCTGGCAAGACCTTTAA
>Ga0315279_10002502_pt1 | contig 27436 bp, 23 predicted proteins | sample YL17G06_20_MG_FD_203694 | JGI IMG/M metagenome (GOLD analysis project Ga0315279, IMG submission 203694) | Sediment microbial communities from Yellowstone Lake, YNP, Wyoming, USA - YL17G06_20 | ecosystem: Environmental > Aquatic > Freshwater > Lake > Sediment | place: USA: Wyoming | collected... | reverse complement strand
TGCCGAAGCAGCCACCACCGAAGGTATACAGTCGTCAGCTAAATGGTCAGCTTTGTGGTGGAAACTGACCTTATTGGCGCTATCGAAAGTGTCGATTTCGATGCCTAACTGCGAAAGTTGGGCTAAGAAACTATCTGAAAAGATAGAATGTCATTCTGAGCGCAGCGAAGAATCTCTCTTTTTGACGGACCAGACCCTTCGTCCCGCACCAATTGTTCGCCCAAAATCGAATCCATCCTGTTTTTTGCAAGAAGCGCCCGCTACAGTGCAATTGGTGCGGGGCGGCGGGCGAAGCAAGGTAGGCGGAGTCCGCCGAAGAGATAGAGGTACCATAGGCATTGCCCGTGGGGCTTCATTTTGACTGTTTGAACTTGTTTTCTGATGACTATTTGGGTAACGGCCCCTGATTAAAACTATTTTCAATATGTCAATTTTGCCACAGCCCATCACATTATCCACCGGTCCAAATTTCCGGGAGTATTATACTGGTTTGGTAATAAATCCGAGATAAAGGGATAAAGCGCATTACGAACCGTGTTATATACATAGTAATAGTTATGCACCACAGATAGATGGCCAATACGCTGCGACGTCCGAGAATGTTAAGTCTCTTTTTTTAGCGATGCGGATATTTCGGTTGTGCTCTAATCTGCGTCTAAAGAAGTGTGCTCTGACGGTCGATAAAGCCTAAGGAAACAGCCTTCCAATCTGTATAGATTGGAAAGACTATGTGATTGAGAGCAGAGAACACAAAATGAAAAGACTGGTAAAAAAAAGACGGCTGATTAAGTTCAGGCACAGAATAGATAATCAAATCGACTGTCACAGTTGGGAAACCAAAATGGAAATACACCGGCTGTTGTCAGGTAAGCCCGATATAAAATTGGCCCACAAAGCAATCGCAGGCGTGGCTGATTAGTGTATATAAACATTTTAATTTGTGCTTTGCTTATCTTTGTCGGTTAGCTTTTCCAGAGCAGCTTTTGGGTTGTTTTTCTTGTGCCCATTAAATCATTTTCAGCCAGGCAGGTGGGTTTGTCTGTGGTTAAGACTCTTTCGACAGTGCCTTTGCTTTCTTGGGGTCCATAGTCAACTCTACGTGCCCGCAATCGTAGCAGCCGATGGCATTAACCGCAACTCCGCTGGTATGGACGGTCAATATTTTAGCGTCTTTGGCGCGAAAATAGACTTTCCCTGTTGACTGGAAGGAGCCGCGTTTAAGGTTAGTGCTGCCGCATCTTAAACAACTCATTTCCTTGCTCATAGTTTTCCTTTCATTTATCGGTTCTTGGATAAAATTTACCGGTTATGCTGTTTTTATGTTGACCGCAGGCTGACCCTGCTTATATTGCGGCCTCTTTAAAAAATAAAAGCACTTCTTAATTATCCTTTCTGGGCAGTAGCGTATCAGATTGAATAGCGAGATGTCAAGAAAAAATCCGATATCAATTTCGACTAATTTCGGCGTTTGTTAGCGGTGAGGAATAATAAAGCCTTGTAAATGCGATGGACAGTGATTACCATAGTGGCCGATTATTGTAAAGGAGACAAAAGTTATGGCAGAAGAGCTGGTCGGTGTGATAGGAGGGACAGGACTTGGCGATGCTTTAGTGGGAAAAATAACGGATGCGGAATTTCACGATGTTAATACACCATTTGGCAAGCCGAGCACAGCGATTTTGGTTGGCAAATTCGGCAACAGGCAGGTGGCATTTCTGAATCGGCACGGCGAAGGGCATAAACTTTCGCCAGGCGAGGTGCCTGTCGCGGCCAATATCTTCGCATTGAAAAAGCTCGGCGTCCGCACCATTATAAGCAGCGGCGCGGTAGGGTCGCTTCGTAAACAAATCGCCCCGAGGGATTTGGTTATCGTTGACCAGTTCATCGATAAGACATTCAAGCGGCTAAACACCTTCTTTGGCGGCTATGGTGCCGTGCACTGCGAGATGGCTAAGCCGGTTTGTGAGCGGCTTCGAAAGGTTTTCGCCCAGACAGCCAGGGGCGTCGATGTAAGGACTCATCCGAAGGGCACCTACGTATGTATGGAAGGGCCGCAATTTTCAACGCGGGCCGAATCGCTTATGCACCGCGCCTGGGGCGGCGATTTAATCGGGATGACCGCTATGCCGGAGGCGAAATTGGCCAGGGAAGCTCAAATCTGCTACGCCCTTGTTGCGCTTGCCAGCGATTATGACTGTTGGAAACCGCACGAGGAAGGAAGGAGCAAACAGACATTGCTTAAAGAAATAGTAGCAAATTTGAAAGCAGCAACGGAAAATTGCCTGGAACTTATAAAGGCGGTTTTGACAAGCGATAGTGAGCTTGTCAGTGAAGATTGTTATTGTCGGCACAGTCTCGATTTGGCTGTCTGGACGGACAACAGTAAAATCGCAGCAGCCGATAAAGAAAAATTGAAAGTGCTGTTTGAGTAGCGTCTGAAACATCAGCCCACTGTAACTGATAGGGGAGAATTCGGGAAAACAGCTATTGCTGGCTAAACAAAAAGTGATGTAAGCTATTGACGGCAGGGGGGTTGTCGATATAGTAGAAATCAAGTTTTATCAGTTTTTGAAAACTTAAGTTGAAAGGATTGTAAAAATGAAGGGATTGGCTCAGAAGATGTTTATTCCGGCAGTTATCGCTTTTGTTATTATGTTAGTCGCAAGCTGCCAGGAGCAGGGAGGAGCAAATGAAAAGATGAACAGGGTGATAGCCGCCGAAAATATGAAATTAAAGAAAGCATTAGAGCAATCTGGAACGGAAATTGAAAGGTTAAAACTGCTGCATAATAGCGAAATAAAGCGACAAGAAGGGCTTCTGGCCAAGTGCTTAGAGGAAAAGGAAATCTGGAAAAAGAAGTCGGAGGAGAACGTCAAAGAGCAGGTCGGCGAGGTTTCAGCGCTTCTTATGGACGAAAATGCAAAGCTGCGAGATGAAAACAAAGGTCTCAAGGCTCGGGTAGAAGAGTTGAAAGCAGAACTTGAAAAAGTTCGCAAAGCGGTGGTTTCCACAAAGGTCGAGCAGTAAAAACGGTTCGATGACGCGCCGTTTGGAGGGGGCGGTTAGGTGATGGAGTTGTTGACCTTGCGGGTTGCCTTTACACAATCAGGTAACTTTTCACCCTGATAGTGTTTTTGCATCGACGCAGCAACAAATCCAACGAACATTGGTTGGGGTCGCAAGGGTCGAGAAGTCAGGCAGGGATGTGCCTGCGTCCCCATAAAAAATGGATGTGAAGGAAGCTCAAGTATCTGCATAATAGGCTGATTGGGGGCTTTTCCGGAAAATGCAAGGCCGGCCTTTTCCAATCGTTCTATATACCGTGGGTCAACTTCGTAACGGTGCCTGAAGCGCATTCTAACCGTCTTTTTCCTGTCAAAAATTTTCCACGCCGGAGTCTGCGGCTTTAATTCTATATCGTGTCCGCCCAGCCGCATACTTCCTCCCAGACCTTCTATCCCTTTTTGTTCAGGCAGGATATTGATTACCGGTTCAGGACAATCAGGGTCGATTTCTGTGCTATTGGCTTTTGGCAAGCCGCAGACGTTGCGAGCGAATTCAACGACAGCCATCTGGAAGCCAAAGCATAGTCCCAGATACGGCAAATTATTTTCTCTGGCGAATTTTATGCAGGCGATTTTTCCTTCTGCGCCTCGCGTGCCGAAGCCGCCGGGGACAATGATGCCATCGACGTCACTGAGATTATCGGCTGCGTTCTGGTCTGTGATGTTTGTTGTTTCAATCCATTTTATCTTTACGTTGCAGCCAAGGGCGATGCCGGCGTGTTCAAGGGCGTTGATTATCGAGGCGTAACTATCGCGAACCGAGGTGTATTTGCCGGTGATGCCGACGGTAACTTCGCGCCTGGCGGAGCCGATTTTGTCGGTGAAGTCGCACCACTGTTCCCAAGCCTTGCGTTCGTGGTGCAGATTGATTCTATCCTCGATTTTCAGCAGCCGTAAGACGGCGAAGTCGAGCTTGGCGTCTCTGAGCATCGCCGGTATCATATAGATACTGGCGGAATCCGGCACGCTTATGACGCGCTCGAACGGCACGTTGCTATAAACGCTGATTTTCTGACGGACTTTATCGCTGACTGGATTCGATGCCCTGCAGGCGATGATGTCGGGCTGGATGCCGCATTCCATAAGCTGTTTGATTCCGAGTTGTGCGGCCTTTGATTTCTGCTCGCCTAAAGTCTTCGGCTCAAGTATATACGTTAGCGCGACAAAGCAACTGCTGTTTGGGCCTTCTTCGTATGCCAGCTCGCGCATCGCTTCGATGTAGTAGGCATTTTCGAGGTCGCCGACCGTGCCGCCAATCTCGACAAATACGATGTCGGCGTCGCTGTCAATTGCTAACCGGCGAAGTCTTAGTTTGACCTCGCCTGTAACGTGTGGAATCATCTGGACGTCTCTGCCCAAGTAGTCGCCGTGGCGCTCCTTATGGAGGACCGAGCTAAATATCTGTCCGCTGGTAGTGAAGTTTGCCCTGCTTAAATCCTGGTCTAACATCCTTTCGTAAGTGCCAAGGTCCATATCGCATTCCATACCATCATCTAACACAAATACCTCGCCGTGTCGGAATGGGTTTAGCGTGCCGGAATCGACATTCAGATAACCTTCTAATTTTATCGGAGCGACTTTTAGCCCTTTATCCTGCATAAGTTTTGCAAGGCAGGATGAGAAAATGCCTTTACCTAAGCCGCTCATCACCGTGCCCATAACGAAGACATATCTGGTCTTTCCCTTTTTATAACCATCCGGCATCGGCGAGAAAAATTCACTCTCGGTAGATATATCACTAACCGACGCCAGCAAATCTTTTTCTTTTGCCATTATTTTTCCTTATTTTTTGCCACCGAGACCACAATTAGTTTTTTTAAGCCACAGAGGACATTTATCCGCCTGTGGCGGACAGAGCACGCAGAAAATTAACTACCAATAATTTTTTAATAACTCCAGACAATCCATATTCTTCGGACCCATCAAATATCCGATGTTTACCTGATCAATAAACTCAACTGGCAACCACTCTTTAATTTTTTCACGAATGTCCAGTTTTTCTTTAGGTTTCAATCCAAAAGCAGTTCCATAAATCTCAGTTGCTCTCTTGGTTCTGTCCGGTAGTTTAAGGACCTCCAGGTTCTCCGGAGCATAACCAAATCCGAGAAAGAAAATTCGCTCCGCTTGAGCAAGAAGTTGCCGGGCCTCATTTAACTCCGGACTTTCTTTCTGTTCATATATTGTTTTTATGTTGACAGCCGCTTTCTGTAAAAGTGATTCGCTAATCTTGGGAGCGTATGGGACATAGTCCGCCGGGCTTTGCCACTCCAGTGGTGCAATCTGCCCGTATACATGAACAATTTTGATGCCTTTCAAAAAACGGAAAATCTCATGTTCCGGGGCATTAGTAAAGGAGTTGCGCAAACTTTCGTAGAGAAAATACTCCAGTGACCGGTCGTAGTTAAACGTAACAAACCCAATCTTCCCGTCAGATAAATCAGGGATGTGTTCCCATGTAGTGGCTGACTTGGTAAGACGTCTAAACAGGTAAAAGTACCAGTCTTGATTCTCAAGGGCCTCTTCATTAAAACGACTTGAATGCTCGTCATCAAATATCTTGAACGCAATAATGTACTTTCCCGTAGGTGAAAGTTGAGGGTTTCTGGCTAAAAAAAGGTCTATCGAGCCTGTGCTGGATTTGAAGAATATCTTAGCGAAATGATGAATGTTCTTTAACATACTCTGTCTCTGTAATGAATCAGACATATTATCATCCAGATACGCTATATATTTCTTGAAATCAAGACAGATCTGTTTCCGGAGAACCGCACCTGAAGGGTAGCCATACGGACAACTAGCCCCAGCCCCCAAAACAAAAACTGTTTTTTTATCTATCATTCTCCATGCCTAATTTTATATCTTTTCACGAATTCTGCGTATTGCTGCGGAGTGTCGATGCCATCGCAGGTATGTTTAACTTTGCCGACTAATATACCAAAGCCGTTTTCAATCGCCCGCAGTTGTTCGAGTTTTTCGATTTTTTCAAGCGGCGTCTGCGGGAAGGTGGTAATCTTCAATAAAAACTCCTTGCGATAGGCATAAATTCCGATATGCCGAAGGTATTGTCCTAATTTGCCTATGCCGGCCTTTTCTCTGTCGTAAGGGATAGGGGCGCGGGAGAAGTAGATTGCCCGACCGGGTTCGTCGCTCGTCGCTCGTCGCTCGTGGCTCGTAACGACAACTTTCACAATATTCGGGTCAGCAATTTGCCTGGCATTATCGAACGGTGCTGCTAATGTGGCCATAGGATAATCGGGATTGTCAATTAGCAGCCGGGCGAGATAGTCGATGTTAGCTGGGTCGATTTCCGGCTCATCAGCCTGGAGGTTCACTACGATATCGGCATCTATATTTGCAACAGCTTCGGCGATGCGGTCGGTGCCACTTTTGTGTCTCATCGAAGTTAAGACACATTCGGCTCCGAAGGATTTTGAGGCATCGACAACCCTCCGGTCATCGGCTGCTATTATTACTTTGTCGAGTAGTTTGGCCTGGCAGGCCTGTTCATAGACGTGCTGGATTAGGAATTTGCCCGTATCTTTAGCGAGAACTTTACCCGGAAATCTTGTAGAACTGTAACGAGCAGGAATACAAGCTATAATCTTCACTCTTATCTAATCTTCCCGCCAGCGGTCCGGCAAATACGACATTGACGGATTCGCTGGGTAACTTAGCTCCTGATTGCCGCTGCATTTGGGCGGCGTTGAAAATCCAATCGGGTCTTTATAGTAAAAGGGTGGCTGGTATTTGTCAACAGGGGAAAGAAAATTTCTTGGCAAAATTAAAATTTTTGCGCCAACCAACAAAAAAACCCAGCGTAAACCCTTCGACTGCGCTCAGGGCAAGATTGCGGGGCTAAATAAGAAGGGTGTGCTTCACGTTTGTAGATAAAGAAAGTAGCACGGCCATCTTGGCCGTGTTTGCACGGGCTGGAAGCCCGTGCTACGTCGTGTGAAAATAATCTACCTACAAAGATGAATCTCACCCAAATAAGAAACGGAATAAAACTTTGCTTGTAACAACTTAGCAGGGGGGATATACTTTTGGAATTACCGGTTATTGGCGGTCTTTTTGATAATATTGTAACTAATCTTTATGGAGTGCTAAATATGAAGAAGGTATTAGCCACAATTGGGCTTATCGTTATTGCAATCGTTTTGTGCGTAACCGGCTGCAAGCAGAAAGAAGAAAGCAAAGGTAAACTCCGTATCGCGGTGATTCCCAAAGGCACCACACACGTTTTCTGGAAGTCGATTCACGCAGGGGCGGTCAAGGCACAGCAGGAGCTAAAGGCAGCGGGCGTGGACATAGAGATTATATGGAAAGGGCCTCTAAAGGAGGACGACAGGGAATCGCAGATTAGAGTCGTGGAGGATTTTGTTACACTTGGCGTAACGGGGATAGTATTGGCGCCGCTGGATGATACGGCACTGCGGGCGCCGGTCAAGGATTCGGTGAATAGGGGCATTCCGGTAGTGATAATAGACAGCGGCCTGAAAAGCGAGGATTACGTCAGCTTTGTCGCAACGGGCAATTACGAAGGCGGCAGAAAGGGCGGCGAACAATTGGCAAAGACCTTAGGCGGAAAAGGCAAGGTCATTATGCTGCGATACCAGGAAGGTTCGGCCAGCACTATGGAGCGGGAACGGGGCTTTCTGGATGTGCTGAAAGAAAAATATCCCGATATCCAGGTTGTCAGCGCTAATCAATATGGCGGTGCAACAACGGAAAGCGCATATCAGGCCAGCGAGAATCTTCTTGCTTCGCTGCGGACGCCCGATGGGACGTTGACAATTGATGGGATATTCTGCCCGAATGAGTCAACAACATTTGGGATGCTACGGGCGCTGCAGGATGGCGGCCTGGCAGGGAAGGTCAAGTATGTTGGTTTTGACAGCTCAGACCGGCTGGTGCAGGCGCTGCGGGATGGCCAGATTCACGGATTAGTGCTGCAGGACCCAATCAATATGGGTTACTTGGGGGTCAAGACTATGATGGCGCACCTGAAGGGCGAGAAGGTGGAAAAGGTAATTGACACCGGCTCGATAGTGGCGACCCCTGAAAATATGAATGACCCCGAGATTAAGAGTCGGCTGGAGCCGGATTACAAAAAATGGCTGAACGAGTAGATTCAAGCCCCGCCGAAGGCGAAATGTGGCACGGGCTTCCAGCCCGTGAAGACACGGCCAAGCCTGTCCTGAACATAGTTGAAGGAATGAACGTGCCACAGGTTGCCCTGGACACAATTCGGCTTCAGATGCAGGGGATTTGCAAGCGCTTTGGGGCGACCGTGGCGCTGGACGATGTGGGCATTGAGGTTACAGCAGGCGAGGTGCTTGCGCTGGTGGGCGAGAACGGCGCGGGCAAAAGCACATTGATGAAGGTGCTTTCGGGTGCGGTCAAGCCGGATGCAGGGCAGATGTGGCTGGATGGCGTGCCGTATAGACCGGCTAATCCGCTCGATGCCCGGCGGGCAGGCGTGGCAATGATTTATCAGGAGCTTTCGCTGGCTCCACACTTGAGCGTCGAAGAGAACATTGTGCTGGGTATGGAGCCATCGACAGTGGGCGTAGTGCGATGGAAGCAAGTCCGTCAGAAAGCAATCGAGGCAATCAAAGAATTTGATAACCCAGAGCTGACACCACAAGCCCAGGTTCGTAAATTATCGGTCGGTTCGCAGCAGTTAGTAGAGATTGCCAGGGCTTTAGCCATAGGCTGCCGGGTTCTGGTCCTCGATGAGCCGACCAGCAGTTTGACGCAGCAGGATGTCCAGCGATTGTTTGAAATTATCGGTCGGCTTAAACAGCAGGGCAAAGCCATTGTCTATATTTCACACTTTATCGAGGAGGTCAAGCGTATCGCCGACAGAGTAACGGTTCTGCGCGATGGAAAGGTTGTAGGCACCAGCGATGTTGCCGGTATCACCACCGACCGGATAATAGCCTTAATGGTTGGACGGCATGTTGAGGAGCTTTATCCTCGTTCTGTGCGTCAGGCGGGGGAGGTTGTTCTGGAGATTGAGGATTTAGCCGGTGTTGAAAAGCCGCACTCGGCTAATCTAAAGCTGCATCGCGGGGAGGTGCTTGGCATTGCAGGATTGGTAGGTGCAGGACGGACGGAGCTATTGCGCAGCCTGTTCGGACTGGACCCTGTTAGGCGAGGTCGGATTCGACTTGGTGTCTATACAGGGCCTGCTTCGCCGTTAAGGCGCTGGGTGCAGGGGGCAGGTTTCTTGAGCGAAAACCGCAAAGAAGAAGGATTGGCGACCTCACTAAGCGTTGCTGATAATGTGACACTTTCAAATCTTAGAGGTTTTGGCCCGTTAGGTCTGGTGCTGCCGGGACGCCAGCATAAGGCGACGAGGCGCTGGATAGAAAAATTAGGCATCCGTTGTCGGGGGCCGAGACAGTCGGTATTATCTTTATCAGGCGGCAATCAGCAAAGGGTGGCGCTGGCCAGACTTTTGCAGCACGATGTAGATGTATTTCTTTTGGATGAGCCGACACGCGGTATTGACGTGGCGGCAAAGGCAATGATTTATAGGTTAATTGACGCGTTGGCAACTGGCTCACCAGATGAGGGGCATCCGCCCAAAGCAGTGTTAATGGTCAGTAGTTACCTGCCCGAGCTGTTGGGGGTATGTGACAGGGTGGCGGTAATGTGCCGGGGGAAATTAGGCCCTATCCACCCGGTTAAAGATGTGGATGAGCACAAACTTATGCTGGAAGCGACCGGACAGGGGATAAGTGCATGAAAGACGAGCAGTTGGTATCGGCTGAAAAAGCGGTATTCGAGTCGGGCTGGCGATGGCTAAATACGCTTGGGCCGCTGCTGGGTCTAATTATAGTATTTGCAATTTTTGCAGTTATTGCGCCGTCGAGTTTCAGTACCGTTCGCAATCTGGAGATGATTGCCAGACAGACAGCTATTGTTGGGGTGGCGGCGTTGGGTATGACATTGGTGATTATATTAGGCGGAATCGACCTGTCGGTTGGCTCGGTTGTGGCTTTGAGCACGGTGGTGATTGCGTGGCTATTAGAATATGGCCACGTAGGTCCGCTGACAGCGGCACTTGGCGGCATTGCGGCAGCGGCGGCGTTCGGACTGCTGAACGGCGTGTTGATAACAAAGCTACGCGTTGTGCCGTTTATAGTTACTCTGGGTACGATGTTAGTTGTTCGCGGGGCGGCCAAAGGTATTGGGCAGGAGCAGAAAATTAATGTGGATATAAGTCGGCTTGCGTGGCTTGATGAACTTCTGGCATCGCTGCCGAAGGAAAGGGGCTGGATGCTGCTGCCGCCCGGCGTATGGATTGTTATTATCCTGGCAATAGCAATGGCGGCAGTTTTGCGATATACACGGCTTGGCCGGCACGCCTTTGCCATTGGATCCAACGAGCAGACAGCCCGGCTTTGCGGTGTGGCCGTGGACCGGGTCAAAATAATAGTCTATACCCTCGGCGGGGTCTTCGCAGGTCTCGGCGGACTTATGCAATTTTCCCGGCTGACGGTTGGCGACCCGACGGTTGCGGTAGGGCTGGAGCTGGATGTAATAGCGGCTGTCGTAATAGGCGGCGGCAGCCTTGCCGGCGGCGAGGGTTCGGTCCTCGGAACAATGGTTGGGGCGCTAATTATGACCGTTATTGCCTCAGGCTGCACCCAGAAGGGGCTGCCGAACTGGGTCCAGGAGATTATTACGGGTGCAATTATTGTTGTGGCTGTAGCGATTGACCGCCTGCGCCATCGCCGCGCTCTATAAATGCGATTTAAAATTTTTGGATTTTTCTTGACAAAATTTGGGAAAGTTGGTTTAATATAGTTAATTATGAGGCAAAATAACCGCAAAATCGAAGATCCGCCGAGGCGGAATACGTGGGTTTGGTGGTGGCCTGCAGGATAATTCCAGCAGGCAAAGAGTAGCACGGCCATCTTGGCCGTGTTTTTCAATCACGGGCTGGAAGCCCGTGTTACAAAAATTGTTAGATTTGCGAAAAACGCAGCCTGTTGGAAAAACAGCGGCTGCGTTTTTTTATTTGTATTTTTTGAGGTTTGCGAATAGAAATTATGATTAGAGGTTCGGATTATGGATTATTATAGAGACATAATACAGGCTGCCAGGCCGGGTCAAATCATCCCGATAGTCAAACAGATTGATATTTCTGAGCCGGTCGATTTTTTTGCAAGGCTAAGCGATTACGGTCGGGCAAAGAACTGCTGCTTGTTTGAATCCAGAGAATACCTGGCAGGCAGCGGGGCGCTGAGTTTTGGGACGGCCAGGCCGGCACTTTACCTTACCGGAACCGGCGCCGATTTTACGATTAAGGCCCTCAGCAGCACAGGGAGGCGCATCCTGGATTATTTGTGGCACGGGCTTCCAGCCCGTGAAGACACGGCCAAGCCTGTCCTGAGCGAGGCCGAAGGAATGGCCGTGCCACAAGAAAAGTTTGCCTTCTGTGAATCGGTTAAGTTCAGCCCGCAGGAAATTTGCGGGCGAATTAAACAAGTCAGAAAAGTTGTCGATGAGCAGACCCGGCTGCAAAGCACAAATCAAATGGATGTTTTGCGGGCAGTTGCGTTTGCGTTCAGGCTGGCAAGTAAACCATTTCGAGTTACCTGCGGGCTGCTTGGGGCAATAAGCTACGATTTCATAGACCAGTTTGAAAAGCTTCCTTCAAGTAAAGTTGACGTCTTAGGCAATCCCGATTACGAGCTATATTTTGCCGACAACATTTTTCTGATGGACCACGAGCAAGGCAAAGGCTATGTGGTTGTCAACTGCATTATAACCGATGGCGACCCCCAAGGGGTAATTACCGAAGCGCAAAATTGTTTCGACTACTATTCCAATATCGCAAGATTTGACGTCCCCAAGGCGCAGAAATATACCGGCTCGCTGCCGGCGGCCTCAACCGATACCAATAGAAGCGAATATGAAGAAATGGTCGCCAGGGCCAAACAGCATATTATCGACGGCGACATTTTTCAAGTGGTTCTCAGCCGGACAATAACCGAGCCTTGTCCTGATGAGCCGCTGGATGTTTATAAGCGGCTGCGGGTGTTGAATCCATCGCCATATATGTTTTATATGAATACGCCTAACACAATTCTTATGGGGTCGAGTCCTGAGTTGAATCTTCGTGTCAGTAAGACCGACACCCGCTACGTTGAGATTAGACCCATAGCCGGGACAAAACCCAGAGGCCGGGTCGGTGAGCAAATCGACCTTGACACTGATTTTCGGTACGAGGCGGAATTGAAACTTGACCGCAAAGAATTGGCCGAGCATATGATGCTCGTCGATTTGGCAAGAAACGATATTGCCCGGGTGGCCCAGCCTGGCAGCAGGGTTGTTACCGAATTATTGACCGCTGAAAAATATGAGTCGGTTCAGCATTTGGTAAGTAACGTTAAAGGCCGGCTCGCATCCGGGCTTGATGCGCTGAGCGCATATTTGGCTACGATGAATATGGGGACATTGACAGGGGCCCCCAAGATTGAAGCAATGAAAATTATACGGTTATTGGAGAAAACCAAACGAGGCTACTACGGCGGAGCAGTGATGTATCTGACGGTTGATGGCCAGTTCGACAGTTGCATCACGATAAGAAGTTTGCAGGTCAAAGACCGTATGGCTTATGTTCGCGTTGGCGCAGGCATTGTTCACGATAGTGTTCCTAAGACCGAGTTTGAGGAGACTGAGCATAAGGCGAGGTCCTGCCTGCGTGCGATTCGCGGAGAATAAAAGGCCACAGAGGACACAGAGAAAATAGGATAATTTAAACTGTCATTCCCGCGTAGGCGGGAATCCATTGAGACTTATGAAAGATGGTAATTAAAGAAGGAATGAGAACATGAAATCGGAGGGATATGACAATGAGAAATAATAAAGAGCGCCCAAACACATACAGTCTGCCAGCGTATCTTGCTGAACTTCTACGACCTACCCCCAGCGGAGTTGCTAAACTGCTTGCTGCATGGGATGGTTTATCCGTTGAGTCAAAGATTCAAGTACTAACAGAACTACCCAAGCTACAGTTACCTCAGTACTTGCATGAAAAGGTTTGCACTAAGGCGTTGAAAAGCGAAAATCCATACATTCGCTATCTTGCAGCAAAGCAGTTCTACTTTAGAGACATCGATGAACCTGAAAAGAAGGACATCAAAAAACGGATTGAAGAAGATCCTGTCCCTTTGGTTCATCATTCGCTCTCCGAAAATGTTTTTGGGTTTCCAGCCGATTTGTCAGACGAGTTGAGGAACCCAGAAGCTTTCTTTGCTCTCCCTCATGATGCTCGTTTGGCTAAGGTTCGGTCTTTGAGAGGTTCCGGTGATACGGTTGCTAAATTGATTTCGTACGCTATCGATCACCCGTTGAAGGAAGGCAAAGTATCAGAGATCGAGATATTTGAGATTCTTTCTGATTATGTGAATAGCCCTCAATTTCAAGAGAAATATTTCGAGGAGGATATTGAGGCACTCACTTATGACGGTTATGCAGCGTATCTGGCTGATAAGGATATAGAGGCCTTGTGGGGGCTTGTCCCGAAACTACCCGAGTGGGTTTCTCTCATTCTGATTGAGAATCTCCCGGAAGAAGTAGGCATAAGATCTGAAACTCCAGGAAGAATACCGCGACTTAAACTAATCCCAGCAAAAATATTGGACGCAATGTCGCCGGTACAACTTGAACACTTATTATACCGGAAAGACATCGAACTTGAGGAATTACGTAAGAAGCTTTTCTGGAAATCGGCGGAAGTGCAAGATCATTATCCAGTTGGTTACGCAGCCATTTCTTACAACTTCGATCTTGAGTATGAGGAATTCGCCAACATCCTAAAACGACCCACAGAACAGAGAATCGATATTCTTGCATATTTATCTTCTGCAAGTGACCTCGGTTTAGTTCTCTATGCTGCTATCCATGACGTTCTCTTCTCAACAGAGGCGACGGCATTCGGAGGTCCATGGGAAGATGCTGCATCTGCTCGGAATAGGATGGAGCAAAAGATCAAAGAGCTATCTGGGTGGCAACGTGAAAAACAACTCCGTGAGTTGCGGCTTTACAGATTGGATAGACAGGCTGTTCCCTGGAAGACATCAGAAAAAGGGTATCCTCCTTCGGGCGAATTAGAGTTTTTGGCAAAATCCATTGTGGAAGGTGACACTTGGGCAACATTCATGGCATTTTCCGCTGCCTGGGAGAAACAGAGGTGTAGCGAACTGGAAAAATATCTTCCACGTATCTACGAAATTGATGAAGACACAACTGATGAAACTAAGGTTGACGAGCGTCAGAAACCAGACCACAGTAAGCTTTTTACGAAGGGTGACTTTATTCTGTATAATACACAGAAGGGGGTGGACCTCTGGTCGACGGTATGCTCTATTTCCGTTCTGGTTGCCCTTGTATTTGCGGGTTCTGCTGTATATAAATTCTTTGTGGGTGAATATGGCTCTGCATTAAAGTCAGGATTTGTTACTGTAATCGGACTCGTCATGTTCAAGGGTGCGCTCGGTCAGTATTCCCACCTAAGAAAGGAACAAAAGCGCGTTATGGATGAGATGTTAGAATGATTTTGTGAAAGCGAGTGCCTTGTGGTGTGAGCACAATACCAATCTTGGCAAAAAGAAATGAAAATTGATGAAACAATAAATAAGTGGTTTGACGAAATCGAAGATAAATTGCAACAACATGGTCAACCTAAGAATAACATCGATAATATGACTTTCGCATCACTTTCGCTAATTGATAATTATTTGAATACTATCTTGATGATTGTGAACAATGGGAGCAGACTTCCCGCTATGGCGTTGTTGCGGGTTCTAAATCAGTTTGTTTCCAGAATTGTTTGGGTTCTGATGGGTTATAATAAGGATGAAAGTGAATTACAAAACAGATTTGATAGTTGGGTATTAACCTCCTATAAAAAGAAACATAAATTTTTGAATAACATTGCTGGTTTTTATGCAAGGGAAGAAAAAAACCAGTTTGAAAGTACAATAAAAATATATGAACAGGAAATAGACAAACTCAAAAAGGCAGGTGTTAAAGAACTGCCTCAACCTGAGCAAATTCTTGAGGAGGTATTTGGAACAAAGCTAATAGCTATAGGTCAGTATTCTCGACTTCATAAGGCTAGCCATCCAGATTTAATTGTATTAGGCAAAACCTTCAAAAATAATGGTACGCATTATATGTACGACGGAGACGTTGATGAGAAAATAAATGATTTGAAATTCGAATGTCTAATATGCGCTCATAGATTTTTCAAGGAAATTTGTAGGTATTACAAAGTCGATTCACTAAGCCAGAAAATTGAAAGTGAATTTAACACACTGATACCAAAAAGTTATATGAAAAATTGAGGAGTTGTTTGAAAAAAATAATTTATATTTTTTCTCTGTGTTCTCTGTGCCCTCTGTGGCAAAAAAGAAGGGGAATATTATGGAAGGTGTAGGTAGAAAAGTATTATTTATCGATAACTTTGACTCGTTCACATATAATCTGGTGGATGATTTTTGCAAGCGCAACTGCGAAGCAAAGGTCTATCGCTCCGACACAGTTCTTACGGAGCTTAAGGCGGCGGCAGAAGAGTTTGCTCCTGACCTGCTTGTGATTTCACCCGGGCCGGGCACGCCGGACACAGCAGGCGTTTCACTTGAGGCGGTAGGGTATTTTAAGGACAAGCTGCCGATATTCGGCGTGTGCCTTGGGCATCAGGTAATTGTGCAGTATTTCGGCGGGAAAATCGGCCACGCGCCGGAGCCGGTGCATGGAAAACCCTCCCGAGTGACGCATAATGGAAAAGGCCTATTTGAGGGCATCGAGAATCCGCTCCAGGCAGGGCGGTATCATAGTCTTTGTGCGGTTGAGATGCCGGATTGCTTCGAGAAGACCGCCGAATTTGAGGGGATTGTTATGGGCATCGAGCACAAAGAGCTGCCGATATTTGGCGTCCAATTTCATCCGGAAAGTATCTTAACGCCCGCAGGAGGCAAGATAATCGAAAACATTTTGTCGATTGCGCAAAAGTATCAGGCCAAGTGTGCGAAACCATAGTATAAGATGTAAAAGCTGGAGCGTGAATGGCAACAATAACAGAATATATTAAGCAGTTATTGAGAGGTGAGAGCCTGAGCTTCGAGCAGGCGGAGGGGCTTCTTGATATTATTTTTGAAGGAGAGGTTCCTGATGCTCAAATTGCGGCGTTTCTTACGGCAATGCAGGTCAGAAAGCCGAGGCCGCAAGAGCTGGCAGGACTTGCTAAGTCGCTGCGAAAGCACGCTGTACCGGTGAGGGTTGACGTTGATAATCTGGTGGACACGTGCGGCACAGGCGGAGGAGCCGTTAAGGGCTGCAATGTCTCCACAGCAGCGGCAATAGTAGCGGCAGGCGCAGGGGTATATGTCGCCAAGCACGGTAATCGCGGCATAACCAGCAAGTGCGGTTCAGCCGATGTGCTTGAACAATTAGGCGTTAAAATAGATGCTTCTGCCGACACTGTGGCTGAGTGTATCAAACAGGCACATATCGGATTTATGTTTGCACCTATGTTTCATCCGGCGATGAAATATGTCCAGCCGATACGCAAAAGCCTCGGTTTTAGAACGGTTTTCAACATTTTGGGGCCTTTGGCCAATCCGGCTGGTGTCCAGAGGCAGGTGCTGGGTGTGGCCGAAGAAGATTTGTTGGATATTGTTGCCGAGGCTCTTAAGTTACTTGGCACTCGCTGTGCAATGGTGGTTTATGGCAGTGGAATGGATGAGATAACCACAGCGGGTGTTACAAAAATAGTTGAGCTAAAGGACGGCCGAATCACAACTAAAAAGTTAAATCCGCAAGATTTGGGCGTCCCGCCGGCAAGCATAGACCGGTTGACGGTAACTGATGTCAAAACAAGCGCTGTTGTTCTACGGGACATACTAAGCTGCAAGGAAACTGGGCCTCGCAGAGACATCATTGTCGTAAATGCTGCGGCTGCGATAATTGTTAGCGGGTTGGCAGATAGTTTTGAATCGGCTATGAAACTTGCAAACGCTTCAATCAGTGAAGGCAGGGCATCGGCTTGTCTGGAAAAGCTAATCGAAATCTCGAACAAAGAATAGTAATTGGTAATTGGTAATTGGTGATTGGTGATTAATATGGAGTATGGAACTTTCGAGGACCTTGAAATTTATAAATCAGCAAGGGAGTATAGGAAAAAGATATATAGTTTCGCAAAACAATTGCCTGAATTCGAAAAGTATAATTTAGCGGATCAAATGCGGCGAGCAGCAGTTTCCTTAACCAATGGTATTGCTGAAGGACACGGCAGATTTCATTATCAGGAAAACATCCGGTTTTTAAGACAGTCAAGAGGTTCACTCGAAGAATTAATAGACGATATTAATACTTGTATAGACGAAGACTATGCTGAGTTAGGCCGGTTAGATAATTTGAAAAAGGAAGGATATGAGCTATTGAAAAAACTAAACGGCTTCATCAAGTATTTGCGCAACCGTAAGCAGGCAGTGATTAATGACCCCTGCTCAAACACAACTTGACCGTTACCAATTACCAGTTACTATTTACCAGTTACCAATAACGAATATGCTAATAGTAAAGGTTAAAATTTGCGGCATTACTAACTATGAGGACGCTACAGCAGCGCTCGATATGGGGGCGGACATACTGGGCTTTAATTTTTATCCGAAAAGCCCAAGATTTATAACACAGTCGAAGGCAACGAAAATAATAACCAGGCTGCCGGCTTTTATTGATATTGCCGGCGTGTTCGTAAATGGACAATTCAATAAAATCCGGGAGACTATAGACCAATGCCAGTTAGACTGGATTCAGCTCCACGGTGATGAAGACCCGCGGTTCTGCCAGCGGTTTGTTTCTGTTAATGTCAAAACTATGAAGGCGCTGCGAGTAAAAAACCAGCAGGACATTAAAAAGGCAGACCGCTTTTTCACAGATGCTATTTTATTGGATGCTTTCCATCCTGAAAAATATGGCGGAACGGGCCTAAAGTTCGACTGGAATATCATAGGGCATATTGGTAAGCGGGTTTTTCTGGCTGGTGGTATAAATCCAGATAATGCCGCTGACGCAATTAAGCTGGGGGTTTATGGGATTGATGTTTGCAGCGGCATTGAATCTTCGCCGGGCAAAAAAGACCATAAGAAAATGAAAAAACTATTCGATAACATCAGGTATTTGAGGGGATAAAAATTACGTGATACTCGATGCCAGATACTCGATACCCGTCGAGCATCGAGAATCGAGTATCCAGTATCGAGAATCGAGAAACGAGGAATATATGAAATATAAAGGTAGATTCGGAGACTATGGCGGATTCTATGTTCCGGAAGTCTTGATACCGGTTCTCGAAGAGCTGGAAGGCGCATTCTATCGTTTTTACGAGGACAAGCAATTTGTGGCGGAGCTTGCGCAGCTATTGAAGGATTATGCCGGCAGACCAACCCCTCTTTATTATGCAAAAAGATTTAGCGAACATGTTGGTTTTAAGGTATATCTAAAGCGCGAGGACCTTCTGCACGGCGGAGCGCATAAGATGAATAACACGCTGGGCCAGGGGCTTTTAGCCAAATATATGGGCAAAACCAAACTGATTGCGGAAACGGGTGCGGGTCAGCACGGTCTGGCGACGGCAATGGTCGGGGCATTGTTCGGGATGGAGACGAAAATCTTTATGGGCGTAACCGATATTGAACGCCAGAGCGTCAACGTTCACAAAATGCGACTATGCGGCGCCGAAGTGGTCGCAGTGAAAGGGGGGACAGGGACATTGAAGGATGCAATCAACGATGCCCTTCGTTACTGGACTGCCAACGTAACCGATACATTTTACCTTTTTGGTTCGGCCTGTGGGCCGCATCCGTATCCTACAATAGTGAAGCATTTTCAAAGCTGTATCGGCAAAGAAGCCCGGGAGCAGTGCCTGAAACAAATCGGCGGACTGCCGAATATGGTTGTCGCTTGTGTCGGCGGCGGCAGTAACGCAATAGGTATTTTTTCCGGCTTTATAAATGACAAGAACGTTCAGTTGATTGGCGTTGAGGCCGGCGGCAGGAGTTTGAGCAACGGTAAGCACGCGGCGACACTCGCAGCAGGGCGTGTGGGAATCCTGCACGGCGCCAAGACGTATTTATTGCAAAATGAAGAAGGCCAGGTGAGTGACACGGAATCAGTAAGCGCCGGGCTTGATTATCCGGCGGTCGGCCCTGAGCATTGTATGTTGAAGGATACCGGCAGAGCCAAATATGTTGCTATCCAGGATGATGCTGTGCTTGATGCCTTCGAGCTTCTTAGTAAAACCGAGGGGATACTTCCAGCCCTCGAAAGTGCTCACGCCCTTGCGTATCTTGTCAGCCGGAAAGGCAAATTAGGGCCGGACAATACAGCAGTGGTGAACCTTTCCGGCAGAGGCGATAAGGACATCGGAATTGTAGAGAAACGAAGACCCATTAGTAAATGATTATTGATAATTGATTATTTAAAAACTATCTCGATACTGTCACCCTGATCGAAGCGAAGGGTCTGGCCTGTCAGAAAGAGAGATTCTTCGCTGCGCTCAGAATGACATTTTATCTTTTGGGATAGTTTATTAGTGGGGTGTGTAGAGTATGAAGATGTACAGTGAGGTTTTTGCGGAGTTGAGAGCGGAGGAAAAAGCGGCGCTCATACCATTTTTCGTAATCGGCGACCCGGACTTTGATACGAGTCTTGCGATTGTAAAGACGGCTATCGAGGCCGGCGCCGATATTCTGGAGCTGGGAATTCCATTTTCAGACCCGATAGCAGATGGGCCGACAATTCAGAAGGCAGACGTTCGCGCAATGTCCGGCGGAATGAATGTGCGAAAGGCGCTCGAATTTATCCGGAAGGTCAAGAGCTTCAAGGATATTCCAATTGGGTTACTTATGTATTACAACCTGATATATCAGTATGGTGTGGAAAGATTCTGCCGGGATTTTCACCAGGCGGGCGTCAACAGCATTTTGGTTGCCGATTTAAGTATTGATGATGCGGATGAAATCACTGGTCCCGCTGTCTCGGCGGGTCTTGATACCGTTTTTATGGTTACGCCGAACACGGCTCCGGACAGGATGAAGCAGATTGCTGCAAAAACTACCGGCTTTATATATACTGTGTCTTTATTAGGCGTTACCGGCAGTAGAGAAAAAATTTCTGATGTGGTTGAGGGGCTGATTGGTAAATTGAAAGAGCTTACCGGTGTGCCCATCTGCGTAGGTTTTGGAATAAGCACACCGGAGCATGCAGCGGCAATCGCGAAAGCAGGGGCGGATGGCGTTATAATCGGCTCAAAAATCGTTGAATTGATTGAAACCAATCTGGGTAATAGCGAGAAAATGCTTGCTGATGTCTCAACTTTTTTGCGGGATGTTAAAGCGGCGATTGAAAATCGTGGTGGGTGAAAAGCATAGTGAGAAACTATATGAAAGTCGAGTGCGGCTGTAGCAAAAACCAACTGTGACAACACAAGTGCAGGCACATCCATAGAAAATCTCAATGGCTATATAAGAAAAGGGACAGACTAATGTTCGTGCGAGAAATAATTTGGAAATATTTGCTGTATCTTATATTGATTGCGATTTGTTTAGGTTGCCGAGAGCAAAATACCATATATGAAGATCCTAACTCTCTCTTATTGAAGATTGCTAACAGAAATATTTCGTACAAAGAACTTGTAAAGGCTGTAGAGAGATTAGGTTACGAAACGGAGCCTCCGAAGTTCTGGAGTGATATAGCAAATAGTACGGAATATACCGAACTCCATCGGCGTTTCGCCGTTGCTGAATTGTTCAAGCGGCACATTAGACCTGGGATGAAATTGTCTGAATTGGCTGAGGTGCTCGATAGTCCGACGTGGATGGAGAATAGCAATGTAAGAACTGTTGAGTCTATATACGGCTACGTTCCATTGATGAGATTGTCACCTGGCACTGTCTTTGCAGTTCATCTGTTTCCACGATTAACGGGGTTAGGCTGGTTCATTTATATTAGAATCTCTGGAGAAATCGGGCGAGATGATTTTCTAAAGGTTCTGCGAGGTTACGATGTGGAGCAAAAAGTAAGAGATGCTGAAATACTTGAATTCGGACTTACTACTCCGGACCTTAGAACCAGCGTTTGGCAATCTGGTGTTATTGATTATCCGTGAAAGACATAATCGGCCCAAATAAGAGATTCTTCGCTACGCTCAGAATGACATTTTGGGATAGTTACCAAAGACGTTTTTGTCTGGTGCCGGTTTGGGAAAAGCCATTATATTTCGATTTTTGTTTCCTTTCTTAATCTTGACATAAAGGATTTTCTACGTTATTTTGGTTGCTGGACTTTTTTGGATTACCGCAATGAAAGACCGTGTGTTTGCGTCTTTAATAGTAAAATTAGGTAAGGCTTGTCTATAAGACGAGGATTGGTTGAACTGTAACTTTTTTAACTTATTAGGGAGGATATTGCTATGAAACGATATCTGATTTTAATGACTAGTTTGCTGGCGGTTTTGCTGATGGCCTGGGCGGTGTTTGCCCAGGAAACAGGCAGAGGGACCCCCGCTCGCGAAGGCGGCAGAAGAGGGCGGCTGACAGATGTTAACAGGCCGGCTGGCCCGGGGGCATTTGAGGGTCTCTCACCTGAAGAAAGAGCCAAGATGAGGGAAAGATTTGGCCAGATGTCCGAAGAGGAGAGGGAGAAGTTCGGGGCTCAAATGCGCGAAAGACCTGAGGCCAGACGACCGTTGTTAGGGCGTGAGGAGCAACTGAAGGTAGTTGCAGCAATTGAGGAGCAGCTTACAAAGCTAAAAGAGTTTATAAAGTCGCAGATGGGGCCTGAGGAGTTTGCGAAGCTGCGTGAGCTTGCCGCTGAAGAAAGAACCAAAATGAGGGAGAAATTAACGCAGACTTTTGAAGAGCGGCGAAAAATACTTGACGCAATTGAACAGCAGATTGCCAGACTGAGAGGCGAAAGGCAGCGAGTAGAAGAACCTCAACGGATTATCGGTGACCTGCAGGCACTTCGCGAGCTGGCCGTTCAGGAGAAAGCCCAGGAAACAACAAAGCATATTGACCAGCTTATTGAGCAGCGCCAGAAAGAAATTGAGCAGAGATTCCTCGGCCCGCTCGAAGGGCCTGCAAGACCGCCAAGACCGGAGGGGTTTCCGGAGCCGCCGATGCCGCCGATACGGAAACCAGAAGGGGCCCGGGAGCCGCAAGGCGGCAGAAAAGCACCGGACTTTATGCTGAAGAGCTTTGACGGGAAACCAGTGAAACTTTCCGACTATCAGGGCAAGATTGTGGTGCTGGAGTGGTTCAATTTTGAGTGTCCGTATGATATGGGCCATTACGGACAGAAAAAGACAATGATTGAGCTTGCCAACAAATATAAAGACAAAAACGTTGTCTGGCTGGCGGTCAACAGCACAAGTCATATAACTGTTGAATCGAACAAAAAGTTTGCCGCTGAGCAGAAACTGCCGTATCCTATACTGGATGACAGAGCGGGGACGGTTGGACATTCCTACGGGGCACAAACGACGCCGCATATATTTATCATAGATTCCGGCGGCAATATCGTTTATAATGGCGCAATTGATAATGCACCATTGGGCAAAACCGTTGAAGGGCAAGCGTATGTGAACTATGTGGATAAAGCTCTTGAAGAGTTGACTGCCGGCAAGGTGGTAACTACGGCCAGCACCAAGCCGTATGGCTGCACGGTAAAGTATCCGCGATAAGGCAGGATTTAAGCCCTCAGCGCAAACAGTCTTTTAATGAAAAGGAAGGCTGATAAGATAGTTTTTTACAAAGCAAAGGATACAATAGTTATGTAATTGAACGCCAATTCCCACAGTGGGAATCGGCTGAATCTCATTACTTTATTCTATTTTGGAGGATAATGTTATGAAGAAGTATGTAATTGCAAGTGTTGCTATTTTGGTAGTTCTGGCAGCGTGCTGGGTTGTATTCGGACAGCAGGAAGGCCAGAGGCAGCGTTTCGGCCAGTATCGCGAGGCGCAAATGAAGGCAATCGAAGTCATCCAGGAGCAAGCCGGGAAACTGAAAGCAGCATGGGAAGAAGCAGCCAAAGAAAGTCAGGGCAGGGACTTTCAGAGTCTCTCTGAAGAAGAAAAAACCAAATTGAGAGAGACCTTCACCAAAAGGCGTGAAGAACAACAGAAAATGGTTGCGGCAATCGAACAGGAAGTTGCGAGACTAAAAGGTCCAAGACGATTGCGAACCGAGTTTGATGAGTCAATGTCCGACCTTAAAGCGATTCGTGAAAAGGCGACAGAGGAGAAGGCCCAGGGAACAGCCGAGCTTCTCGATAAGTTAATTGCCAAGAAACAGAAGCAGTTGGACGATACTCTGCAAAAGCTCGGATTCGGTGATATGCCTCGGCCAGGCGGCCAGTAAGTTTTAAGTTTTCTTATTCTTTGTGAAAATCTGCTGTAGAAACACAGGCTTTTCTTTGCCAGTATTTTTTTGTTTTTTACAAAACTTGTTGGCAAGGAGAAGCCTTTTTTATTAGAATACTACTGCTCTGTCGCAGATTAAATGATGAATGTTGTCATTCTGAGCGCAGCGAAGAATCTCCCGTGCGATGGCCGGATGCTTCACTTCGTTCAGCATGACAATCCCTCAAACAAACTGCGACAGAGAACTATGTTGTTTGAAAGGGCAGCTTATAAAACTCAAATATCTCGATTAGGAAAGGAGTCAAGCAATGAAAAAGTTATGGATGATTGTAATTGGGGTTGTAATTTGTGGGCTATTCGCACAGCCGGCAATGGCCCAAACGCCGGAGAGACTTACTTATATTGACCTGATTGGCCGGCTTACTGACCTCGAATATCTGGCAGCGCTGCCGGAGCCGGGCGAAAAATGTTCCCAGTGGTCGAGTTACGACCGTGCAAGTAAATTTGACGAGGCATCCGGCAAATACATTGAGTGGGCGGCGAATGGTGATAATGATGGCATCATCCGCAAAGATGATGGCAAGCTTGTTTTTGCAGAGATTGAAGGTCCGGGTGTCATCTGGCGGATATGGTCGGCACTGGCTAAAGAAGGGCACGTAAAAATCTATCTCGATGGCGCTGCCGAGCCTGCCGTTGACCTGCCCTTTATAGGATATTTTAACTGCAAGAATGAGCCGTTCACAAGGCCTGCGCTGGTGCATGAGACTGCACGCGGACAAAATTGTTATGTGCCGATTCCGTTTCAAAAATCCTGCAAGATTACGGCCGAAGGCGATTGGGGAGCATATTATCATTTTACATACACGAGGTATCCGAAAGGAACTACTCTGCCGACGTTTAAGCGAGAGCTTTCTTCTTCTGAATCAAAAGCCCTCGATAGAGCCAACGAAATTCTTACCAATTGTGGCGATGACCCTGTCGGCAGACGAACCGGCGAAGTAACTCTCCAGAAAGTCGTGAAGGTTGCTCCGGGTGCGACGGCAGCGGTTGCCAGGCTGGATGGGAAGCGGGCCATCACGGCTATCAAAGTCAATATGGATTTGCCGCCATCTCCCGATGACTACACCATTTTGCGAGAGCTTGTTTTGCGAATTTGCTGGGATGGCCAGTCACAGCCGAGTGTCTGGGCACCGTTAGGCGATTTCTTTGGTTCCGCTCCAGGAGTGAACAAATATAAATCTTTGCCGCTGGGAATGACAGATGAAGGTTTTTATTCCTACTGGTATATGCCCTTTGAGAAGGGTGCGTTAGTGGAATTAACAAATGATGGAGTTGAGGAGCGCAGCGTTACATTTACGATTACGCACTCGCCTGTTACTGGTCCGATGAATAGTCTCGGAAGATTTCATGCAAAATGGCATCGCGATGCGTTTCTGCCTGAAGAGCCTGAGCGAAGGGCGATTGACTGGACAATGCTCAAGACACACGATAGAGGTCGCTTCTGCGGCGTAATGCTCCACGTGTGGAATCCGAAGGGAGGATGGTGGGGTGAGGGAGATGAGAAATTCTTTGTCGATGGCGAAAAATTCCCCTCGACAATCGGGACCGGTTCCGAGGATTATTTTGGTTATGCCTGGTGCACGCCTGAGCTGTTCAGTAACTGCTACCATAATCAGACAATAAGTATGGGCAATAAGGGGCACGTTTCTGTGAACCGCTGGCACATTACGGATAATGTCCCCTTCCAGAAGTCTTTTGAAGCTGCGATTGAAAAATACTATCCCAATAATAAGCCGACTCTTTACGCAGCTACCGTTTACTGGTATCAGGCGGCCGGCGAGGCCGACTCTTACCAGCCGGCACCTGTTACCGAGCGAAGCGGCTACTGGACGCCGATTCAAATCGTGAAGGTTAAAGGTGCTCTGGAAGGCGAAGAAATAAAAATTCTGGCCAAGACTGCGGGTGAAGCCAGACCGCAGGATATGGACGGATATGGCACAGAGTGGAGCGGTGATGCTCACTTATGGTGGACTGATGCCAAGCCAAATGACACGCTCGATTTGGCTGTGCCGGTAGAGAAAACGGCATCTTATAGACTGAAGATGCAGCTTACAAAGGCCGTTGATTACGGCATTGTTCAGTTGTATCTGGACGCCAAAAAGCTCGGCGAGCCAATCGACCTTTATAACGATGGCGTGATAGCAACGGGTGTTCTGGATATGGGCGTTCAGGAGCTTACCGAAGGTCAGCATACTTTAAGGGTCGAGATTGTCGGTGCGAACGAAAAGGCCGTCAAGGCGTATATGTTTGGAATTGATTATCTGCTGCTGGAGGAAGTCAAATCAAGTTTCTATCTGCCGGAAGACTCTTCTTATACGATTCTCGACTCGGCTCGTGACTCAGTCCGCTTTACTGTTGAGCGGACGTTGGTGCCGTATAAAGAGCGTCTTTGTTGCAAATCGAGCTTTGTGGATAAGCAGGGCGAAGTAATGGGCTGGCACGATTTCGGCAACCTTGAAGGGCCTGGCTGGGCCGCCAACGCCGTTGGCGGCGCCTACGAAATTTATTTGTTTGGCAGGCATATAAGAGACCCTTGCCTGTCGGAGAAAGCTGTTTCGCTGCTGGACCACGTGCTTGAGGACGGGTTTATCGACTACCAAACCGGATTTATCACACCATATCGTGACACTATTACCGATAAATTTTGCCTTAATTACAAACACAATAACAACTGGTTCTGTGTCGGCTCAATGGCCAAGGTTGCTTACCAGATGCTTTTGTTTGCCGATATTCTGGACAAAGAAAGAAAAGAAAAGATGTATGACGCCGCTGCAGGGACAGCCGGATGGATAAATTCAAACGTCAAATCCACCAAAACCGGCTGGTATCCGAGGCGATGCACACCGACAGGCGAGCACTATACTAAAAGTCCGGATGGAGGAGAGGACAAGCTGTTTGAAAAAAGTGCCGATGGACTATTTATAATTCAACTTTACATAGGATTAACGCAGAGGGGGCTTGCCGATTACAGAAAGCAAATCAGCCGGAAGGTTCGGGTTTTTATGGATGCGGGGGGAATTTTTGGAAGTATCAATCATGATACTTACGATGAGCACGAGAACGTTGCTTACTCGGTAGCGTTCCGCGTTCTTCGTGAGGCGGCAAAACTGCTGGGCGACCAAAAGATTCGTGATTTTGCGTATGATAAGTGCCTTGCTGGTCTGGACCAGTTCAAAATGAATGAGGATAGGAATGGTGTTCAGACAAAGGGACTGCTTTTTATGGAGAAAAGCTGGGATACGGCTTATCTATGGGAGAATGCTGAGGCGGCGCTTGTCTATATTGAAGCTTATATTGATACGAAAAACGAAAATTATCTGAAGGATGGGTTGACTATCCTGCGGGCGATAGCAAAACATCATCAGCGGGACACCGGTTTTTTGGCGGAAGGGGTGGATTGGAATAATCATGTAGGCAAGCAGCACCATTTCAATGGAGCAGAATTTGGTGACATCCAATATACTGAGCCTTTGTTGAACAACTTACATATTGTTGAGCCGACCTTACTGGTTCTAAGACTCAAATAGATACCTTGCAAGGGCAATTGATTGTAATACCAATTGCATTTAATAATAGCGCCTCACTGTCATTGCGAGGCCACCGAAGGTGGCCGTGGCAATCTATAAATGTTACATTTGAGGTTTCTCAACAGTTCTGCTGTCCCTATTATTCCCCTTTGATTGCTATTCTACTTTGATTTCCTCGCCCTTGTCGGACATTCTCGGCCATTCTATCTCTAACCCAACTTTCGCAGTTAGGCATCGAAATCGACACTTTCGATAGCGCCAATAAGGTCAGTTTCCACCACAAAGCTGACCATTTAGCTGACGACTGTATACCTTCGGTGGTGGCTGCTTCGGCA